>Ga0222426_100036_pt1 | contig 296582 bp, 275 predicted proteins | sample 2B50Ametagenome_FD_180087 | JGI IMG/M metagenome (GOLD analysis project Ga0222426, IMG submission 180087) | Enriched microbial communities from leaf-cutter ant dump, University of Wisconsin, Madison, United States - 2B50A (version 2) | ecosystem: Environmental > Terrestrial > Nest > Insects...
ATATCTTTAGTTATATCTTTAGTGGGGTTGGACTAGCCCCCTGAAACACCGGACACAGTCACCCTCTTAAAATAGATGGTAGGCATACGACTGTGTTTATGACCAACAGCAAGCAGGAAGTGATGGAATTACTGACCCAGCCGGAACGTCGGCGTCGCTGGTCGGTGGAAGAGAAGCTGGCCATGGTTCGAGAGAGCCACGAGCCTGGCAAGACGGTGTCGATGGTGGCGCGCCAGCATGGCGTCAATCCGAACCAGCTGTTCCACTGGCGCAAACTGTACCAGGACGGCGGCCTGTCGGCCGTGGGGGCCGGTGAGCAGGTGGTGGCAGCCTCGGAACTGGCCGACGCGCTCAAGCAGATTCGGGAGCTGCAACGGATGCTGGGCAAGAAGACCATGGAGAACGAGATTCTGCGCGAAGCGGTGGAGTATGGTCGGTCAAAAAAATGGATTGCGCGCTCGCCCTCGTTGCCAGGGGAAGACCAGTGAAACGGGTCTGTGAAGTCCTCGGCGTGGCGCGCTCGAACATGGCAGTGCGGTTGGCCCGGTCACCGGATTGGCGTGATGGTCGCAAGGCCCGCACGCCCCAGGACAGTGGCCTGGTCGAGGAAATCCAGCGGCATATCGGTCAGTTGCCCAGCTACGGCTATCGCCGGGTCTGGGCGCTGGTGCGCCGGGACCGTGCGCAGCATGATGTGCCGCCCGTCAACGCCAAACGGGTCTATCGGGTGATGCGGGACCACGGCTTGCTGTTGTCGCGCCGCAGGCAGCCTCACATGCCCGCACGCCGCCACGATGGTCAGGTCGCTGTCCTGCAAAGCAACCAACGTTGGTGTTCTGATGGGTTCGAGTTCCGCTGCGACGATGGCAGCCCTTTGCGGGTGACCTTTGCTCTGGATTGCTGCGACCGTGAGGCCATGAGCTGGGCGGCGACGACCGCAGGCCACAGCGGCAATGTGGTGCGCGATGTGATGCTGGCTGCGATGGAACACCGGTTCGGTGACGCTGACCTGGTGCCTGCAGAAATCGAATGGCTCACCGATAATGGATCAGCCTACATCGCAGGCAAAACACGGGCGTTTGCCCAGCAGATCGGCCTGAGGCCCGTGACCACGCCGGTGCGCAGCCCCCAGAGCAACGGCATGGCCGAGAGCTTCGTGAAGACGATCAAACGCGATTATGTGGCCTTCATGCCCAAGCCGGATGTGCCCACGGCGATGCAGAATCTGGCGATTGCCTTCGAGCATTACAACGAGCAGCACCCGCACAGCGCCTTGAAATACCGCTCCCCCAGGGAGTTCAGGCAGCACCAGGAATTATTAACCCAAGGGTGAACTGGTGTCCGGTGTTACGGGGGCAAATCCAGGCACCACCCCGGCCTCATCAATGACCACCACGGTGTGCGGCCCCAGGCGGTCCGTGAATCTGTGCTTGTCACGGGTGGCCAGTACCGAGGCGACGGTATTGGCCTGCCGCGCCTTCCGTGGGACGTGCGGTTTCATGGCGGGATCTGGCGATGTTCAGATTGCCGGTGTGTTCCACACGGGATTTGCCGCTTTCCTTGCGTCGGCCCATGGCCAGGTGCTTTTCCACATAGGCCAGTGCCGTGGCGATGGCATCGTCATTGGCCTGGATCAGGCGGTCGTCACCGCCGATCAGTGCCTGCAAAGTGATGCTTTTGGGCGCACCAAAGGTCAGGTCCAGCGCGGCGCGGGCCTTGGCATCCTTGTGCACCGACTGGACCGCTGTGATGCCGTGTCCAAAATCGCCCTGGAGCATGGCTTTGAAGCGCGCCGGGTCAATGGCATCGACCGCGCCCAGGCGTCGGGCACCTTCGCCCTGCCAGGTCGCGGCGTTGCCGTCACGGCTGTAGTAGTCATCGGCCTGGTCGGCATAGTAGTGGGTACCGAGGGCCGCACGGACCCGATAGATCTGACTGTGCGAGATCATGGAGACTCCGGGGGGGGGGGATGGTTAAAGATCAGCCAGCGGGGGCGAGAGGCACATCAATGCTTGGGAGAAGGAAGGGCGAGATTACAAAGGGTTGTCCATACTAACTGTGGATGTCTGATTTCGGCCAATAAGAGCCGTTCGCTAAGGTGGTCCAAACTGCCGCGGGTGTGTCAGAAATTCCGTGTTTGAGGCGGGTTGATTCTTACACGGACCGGCGGCTGAATCGATCCTCATAGAGGATGGCGAATTGGTTCATGGCCTGCTTCCAGTCATGGGCGGAACGGCTCCATTTTGCCGTGATATTACGTAGCGCCAGCCAGATCAGTTTAGCGGCAGCCTCATCGTTGGGGAAATGCCCTCGGGTCTTGATGATTTTGCGCAGTTGCGAGTTGATGTTCTCGATAGCCGTTGGTGGTGTAAATCACGCGGCGCACGGCCGGCGGGAAGGCGAAGAACGGAATCACCCGATCCCAGGCATTGCGCCATGCCGCGCTGACGGTCGGGAATTTCTGCCCCCAAGGACCGTCGGCAAAGGCTTCCAGTTCGGCCTGTGCGGCCTCGGCACTGACGGCGGTATAGATCGGCCGGATGGCGGCCGCCAGGGCTTTACGGTCCTTCCAGCTCGCATAATCCAGGCTGTTGCGGATCAGGTGAACGATGCAGGTTTGCAGCGTGGTGGCAGGGAAGACGGCGGCCAGCGCCTCGGGCATGCCTTTGAGGCCATCGGTGACGGCGATCAGGATGTCCTCTACGCCCCGGGTCTTCAGGTCGTTAAACACCTTCATCCAGAACTTGGCTCCTTCGGTGCCCTCGATCCACAGCCCCAGGATGTCACGGGTGCCATCAGGCAGCACCGCCAGGGCCAGGTAGACGGCTTTGTTGCGCACGACGGCATCCTCACGGATCTTGACCCGCAGGGCATCGAAGAACACCACCGGATACATCGGCTCCAGCGGCCTGGCCTGCCAGGCGGTGACCTCGGCCATGACTTCGTCGGTCACGGAACTGATGAACTCCGGCGAGACCTCGGTGGCGTACTGCTCCAGCAGAAAACCCTGGATCTCGCGCACCGTCATGCCCCGGGCATACATGGCGACGATCTTGTCGTCAAAGCCGGTGAAACGGCGTTCGCGCTTGGGGATCAGCAGCGGCTCGAAGCTGCCGTCTCGGTCGCGAGGCACCTCGATGCGGATCGGGCCATCCTCGGTCAGTACCGTCTTGGCTCCCTTGCCATTGCGCTGGTTGCTGACCGCCGCTGGCTTGGCAGCCCCGGCCGGGTAGCCCAGGGGGTGGTTCATCTCACCGGCCAGGGCGCGCTCGATCAGCGCCTTCTTGAAGGCCAGCGATGCGGCATTGATGGCTTCGGCCGTCATCGGGCCGTTACCGAACGACTCCAGCAATTCTGGGGCGATGGTCGGCAGAGCGGCCGCTTGGGTTCTTGGTTTGCGTGGCATAAACACTCCTTGGCGTCATGTTATGCCTCAAACACGAAATTAATGACAGGCCCACTGCCGCCAATTCACAGAATCCATTTCGCTATTGCCCCTCAAGAGGGGAGATTGACACGAGCTTTCCAGCAGAAAATTTGTATTGTGCGGGCTCTGTCGCCAACTTGCCATCGCAGTGTGGGCAGGGAATGTTAATAGCGCCGTTGATCGTCAAGTCCATTGGGGGCACGTCAAGGGTAACGTCTCCTTCGACCCCACAAGTGTTGCATTTCGCATGCAGTATCGGGCTCGTCCCAGAGGGCAGCGAAGAGAATTTCATCGTGTCCCCGGGGACTATGTAGTTGCCTAAAAGCGGGTATCCCCGACTCGCTGCCACGGCGCGGTAGGTGTTGCTAACGCCGCCGATGAAAGCAAGAATGCCGTCATATTGGTCGACATCAAACCCACCTACCCAGTGAGTTCCATTGTCGAACCAATACTCCCGACCAGCCACACAAATAGCTCGAACATAGGCAGCCTCCTCTTTGTAAATTTTCTTGTATCGATCGGCCTCGTTCAGATTATTTCCTGAGAGGTCTGTCTTCAACGCAAAAAGCACTGTGCGTACTTTTTCGATCTGATGCTTTTCAATGACCTTCCCTTCCTTGCGCAGGCCAGGAAGGTATCCGAAATTCAGTTGCAGGTCCTTCGCACTGTCGTGTGCGCTCGCTAGTTCGGATGCCGTGAGTGTAGTTTTCACTTCAATGGCGTAAAGAACTGACTCTATCGGAAACACCCCTACTTTGTCGTCCAATAGAATTGGCGGCAATATCGACCGATCATAAAGAATAATGTCAATTTGCCTCGACATTCGGCCCGTGTAACTTTCGACAATTTGCCCTGTGCCAATACCGATATCAGCTGGTAGTAGAGGACGAAACAGCTGGCCCACTAGAATCTCAAGCACGGCCCCTTTAACTCCCTGATGGGTGAAGCCAGTGGCGGCCTTCGCCTGCTCAATAGCAGAAATAATCCTAGCTCTAAGGACTGATTGAAATTGGTTTTTGTCAGCCATGTTGAATACCTTAGGTGATTGCCTTCTTTGCGCGCAACCCGATCACAGCATCATAAAACATACGCCGCCTTCAGCAGTGAGTCATCATGCCCTTTCCTCGGGCAGCGGTGAAAGCTTATGCAAGGGCGGGACTCACTAGCGTTGTGGATTCACGGTTACCGACTGGGATATGTGTGACACTCAACATCCACACTTTCGAAGCGGAAATTGCATCGCCCGAGCGTCTATTTCAGAGAATTCCGACAGACCGTCTGGGTCGAAGGCGGCCGTTTTCGACCCAAAGCAGTCATTTGAAAATCGATATTGATGGATCGTCAGCTTAAATTGACTATGGAGTTTTAACTCGGAATTCCTTTTCTATGAGGGTTATCTAGCCACGATCTAATCTCATACATAAAGGCCCACACGTCATCTTCGGCAGGCCTGACATAACTTGCATCATCGGGGTTCTCACCCATCTTTTCGAATACTTCGATCAGCCATTTTGGGCCATGCCCAGTTGCAGATAGGTGTTTAAGCCATGACTCAAGCTCACCCAGCTTTAGACAGAACAATCCATACTCGGACAGTTGAGAAAACAGATCTTCTGCAGCCGACATATCGGCTGGAGGTAATTGCTCGATGCCACCTCCGCGTTTCATATCAAGAGTTAGGTCGCAAAATTTTTTGTGGACCAATGCCCTCGACTGATTGAGTGATTGTTTTGTAATATCCGGAACAAACCCGCCATCTAGAAAGTTTGTCCAGACGACTCCTCCTTCTTTAAGAATGTCTACGTCGACAATTGCGACTGCGGGAATGCCTAACTCCCTCAATGGCTTAATTATTTGATGGATAGTCTGCTTATTTTGCGCATTAATAAATAAACAGTTCTGGAGTCCCCATTCAGGTTTATAGCGAAGCAGCCTTTCATTAATCTCTTGATAAAATGCTCGATCAGAATCACTTTCCGTGACGATTACGGATTCATAAAACAGTCCTGACAAAACCCCTGTCGATCTCAAAAGCGGGTTCCTCATTAAAGTCGAGAGCTTTTTATTTGGCAAGACCCGTGAAGTTGCCACATCTTTTAGATAAGTAAGTCGCACAATATTGATCGGGACTCCCGCCAATAAGCACCCCATTATGAAATAAGGACTATGTGTGGACACGAACACCTTTTTCGCTTGCGATGCTGCTATTTCGGCGATTTCCTTTCCCAACATCGTCGCTAAAGAGGGGTGAAGGAATGCCTCAGGCTCATCAATGAGCACAATCTTCGGATCACCTGAAATCAGTTCGAGCGAAATTCCTGTAAATGCCTTTACACCATCGCTCATGAGCGATATATCCATTGCACGACTTTGAAAGCGCACCACTTCGTCAGTCAATCCCCGCTCCGTGGTCTCTGTAGGTTCTTCCCGTGAGAGCTTTAGCCTTAATTTTCCTAAATTTGTTGGATCAACGACGAGATGCAGGCCGAAGGCGTTAAATACTATCCTTCTTAATTCTTGGCGCTTAGTATCGTCACGAAAGATCGCGGCCAAGCTGTTGGCCGGGGGCTGAAGCATATCCCCTGCATTTTGCGCGTTGATTAATTGCATCCGGCTTTGGCCGTTGAGAATTATTGTTCTATATTTTAGATACCAACTGCAAAACCAGTGCAGAGAATGCGGCTGATCGCGTTTGGTCAACGCAGCGAGGAGGCTCGCTCGCTGAACTTGTTGGCGCTCTCCAAAGTTTCCAACGATTACATTGCCAATAGGGATCGATTCATTATGATTTGGTTTTTTCTTAACGCGATCAATTTCAGCCTCTGCTTCTGACGGCTCGAACACGCTAAATTTAATGTCATCAATTATGACGAAGTTTTGATTCGGTTGCCCGCTCGAACAAAATATATTTATCTCAGACAGAATTTTAGATTTTCCGGAATTGTTTGGCCCCACAAAGACCGTCACTGGCGAGGGGTTTATAACTGTATTTTCTCTATTGGGAGCTGATCCAAACTTAAGCGTAATGGTATTTATCAAAATTTTCCCCTGCACTAAAATGCATTTTTCTGTTTCTCCATAGACTTCAGCCTTTATGCATCGCTACGCCTCCGCTCTCTTTGGTAAGGTGTGAAAATATCGTCCAACTCAGCCTGCATGTTATATAACTTTATATTAGCGTTCCAAAAAACAATAAGCGGACCATGGGTATTGTCAGATTTCTGCATTGGATTCGCTCATTTCAATGACTGTCCGCTTGTGGCCGAAAGAAGACATATCAGGCTTCTAAAAATGGTGTCGCTCTTTCCACAAATCGCCGATACGGCATTGTCACCTGAGCCACCGGCAATCCTCCCGCCACCGCCACATACCCCTCTAGTACCGGCAGCGCCTGAATCTGCGCTGCCGTCACCACATCCTCAGTCGTCCGATCCATATTATCTGAAGTGTTGCGGTGATCGACACTGCGGCTAACACTGAATTTCGGGCGCTCGACTTCATGTTTGCCCAAGCTTTCGCTCATGTCGCGGGCCGTCTGGGGATCGGTGCGCGATCCGCCCAGGACCGCCAGGTTGCGGAAGCTGGCCCGCAGGGTGGTGGCCATGGTGCGCCCGTAGATGTGTTCCAGTTGGGATGTGCTCTGCAAACCGGCGAATTCTTGCCTGTTTTGGTCCGACGAATCGGACCTATGTTCACAGGATCAACCAGGAATCGGGCGGAAGTAGCCTTTGATGCAGTCCAGGTTGCGGACCGCTACCTGAACATGAGTCCGACGGTGAAACCCGGCGCCAGGGTACAGTTCGGTATCTTCTCTGAAAGGCGCTCGTATGGAGTCGTAGGCTGGCAGGCCATTATCTTCACGATACTTGTGGACCGCCATGATGACCTGGCAGTCGAGTTCTCGTTTGAGCTTGTCAGAGCCACCGGCATTGACGGGCAGTTGAATGCCCAGTTCCTTGTAACTCTTGGCCATGAGGCTGTACGCTTCTGCGACTTCTGTGAGTCCCGAGCGCGTAGTGAGGTCCAGGCAGAGTTTCAAGTCCAGAATAGCGCCTATCGCGTCTGGCTCTTTGATCTTGGATTTTGGGTTGCCATCGGCAGCCCATTCGTAGGCCCGCAGCGGGTCGTTTTCCCAGAAATAGATGCCGTGCCCAAGCCACTCCAGCTTGCCTGTGCTTTGTTTGAGGTGCTTGGACGGATCAGACAGCAGAGCGTTGACCGTGCTGCTTTCTGTGCCGTGAAATCCTAGGACGAAGGAGGGCTGGGATTTGTACAGATGCCAGGAGTTACTCACGGATCAGGTTCTTCCTCTTGCCATCAGCTGTAAGAACGCCAAGTTCCGTCAGGAACTTGCGCGCTGCTGCTGGGGAAGCAGAAACCTTTTTTCCGTAGGCGCGCATGTCTTTAACCAATGCGTCACCCTCCAGCACCTTGGTCTGGCCAACGACTGGTTCAGACGAGCGACGGATACGATAAAGAGTGCTGGTTGCGGTGCGTGGCATGGTCACCTCTGGCGTGCTCGGTAGACAGGCAAGAGCCTTGCCGTATCTTAACATTCGTGGCTCTGCTGCGTCGTTTTTGCAGACGGACTGGATGATATTGCTGATCGTGGACCTGGATGCCTGGGGGATGACGTTCCTGTCTCGCAGGCGACCAGAAAATCCGCCCATATGGCCAGCGCCTTGTCTTGACCGTCTCGTCAGGAATCCACCAGACGCCGCGATCCAGAAACGGGTTCTCTTTTTTGGCGCTTGCCAGTTCAAAAAGCATGGACGCGGATGTCACGATGCGTTTGCTGACGGGTAGCGTAGTACCCATGTCGCGGTACCGGAACCAGAGAGCGTGAAAGTCAGCCCGCCGCTATCAGATCGGGCCACGGCCTGCGTTGGGCCACGATCTGAATCGCTGCCAGCTACCCACCTGGCTACCCGGAAAGGGTGTGATCGATCCTTGATCCGTGCACTGAAAGTCCGCGCCAATCCTGGCTGTCGCCAATCTGTCATAGGGTTTTCCAATGGGTTATCCACGGACGATGTGGGTAAGTCGCCATCGCCGCTACAATTTCCACGAACATGCCGCCCGCGTGCAGCCGGCGGCCGCAACCCGACCAGGAGGACCTGACATGAGCGACGAGAATTTCCACCCAGGCACGATCCGGCGGCTGGATGGGGGATACGAGGGGCGGCTCGCACATCGCTACGCCCATGAGCCAGCCGCGGTCTGGGCCATGCTGACCGAACCGCAGCACTTGGCGAAATGGCTGGCGCCCGGCACGATCGAGTTGCACCAGGGCGGGGCGGTGCGCATCGACTTCGGGGACAGCGGCATCGTGATCGACAGCGTCCTCACGGCCTTCGAGCCCTTGAAAGTGCTGGAGTATTCCTGGAGCAGCGGCGACCAGCCGCAACGGCCCCTGCGCTGGGAGCTGACCGAGGAATCGGGCGGGACGCGCCTGCAATTGACGGTGCGCCTGCCGGGCGACGAGGACGCGGCCAAGGCCTGCGCGGGCTTCGAGGGGCATCTGGCGATGCTGGCCGCCGCGCTGGAGGACGTGCCGGTGCGCTTCCCCCTGGATCTGTACCTGGCCGCGCGCAAGCATTATCAGGCTTCGCTCGACGCCTGACGGCATGCAGGAGGCGGCGGGCCCGGCCCGCGGGCCGGGCCGGATCCCGGCGCTTTGCCTATAGCGCGGGGTAGTCGATGTAGCCGTGCTCCCCGCCGCCGTAGTAGGTGCTGCGGTCGCCCTCGTTCAGGGGGGCGTCCTGGCGCAGGCGCTCCACCAGGTCGGGGTTGCTGATGAACAGCCGGCCGAATGCCACCAGGTCGGCGGCGCCGCTGGCGATGGCCTGTTCGGCCAGCGCCTTGTCGTAGCCGTTGTTCACCATCCAGGCGCCCTGGCCGCCCGCCTGGCGGTAGGCCTGCCGGAATGCCGCGTAGTCGAAGGGCTTGTCGCCCTGCTGGTGGTCGCGCGGGCCGCCGGTGGCACCCTCGATGATGTGCACGTAGGCCAGGCCGCGGGTGGCCAGGCCCCGGGCGACATGCTCGAACAGGGGCTGGGGTTCGGGATCGGAGGCGTCGTTGGCCGGCGTGACGGGCGAGAGCCGGATGGCCGTGCGGTGGCCGCCGATCTCCGCGGCCACCGCGTCGACGACCTCGAACAGCAGGCGCGCGCGGTTCTCGATCGGGCCGCCGTAGGCGTCGGTGCGATGGTTGGATCCGCTGCGCAGGAACTGGTCGATCAGGTAGCCGTTGGCGGCGTGGATCTCGACGCCGTCGAATCCGGCCTCGATGGCGGCACGCGCCGCCCGGCGGTAGTCGGCGACGATACCGGGCAGTTCATCGGTCTCCAGCGCCCGGGGTTCGGACGTGGGCTCGAAGGTGCCGCTGCCGTCCTCGCGGACGAGATAGGTCTTGGCCTTGGCCCGGATCGCCGAGGGCGCGACCGGCGCGCCGCCGCCGGGCTGCAGGCTGGTGTGGGAGATCCGGCCGACGTGCCACATCTGCACGACGATCCGGCCACCGCGCGCATGCACGGCGTCCGTGACGGCCCGCCAGCCGGCCAGCGCCTCTTCGCTGTACAGGCCAGGCACGTCCGCGTAGCCCTGTCCCTGTTGCGTGATGGCCGTCGCTTCGGTGATCAGCAGTCCGGCGCTCGCGCGCTGGGCGTAGTAGGTCGCTGTCATGGGCAGGGGGACGGCGCGCGGCGAGCGGTTGCGCGTCAGCGGCGCCATCACGATGCGGTTGGCCAGCGGCAGGCCGGGCAGGTCCAGGGGGTCGAACAATGTGGTCATCAAGGAGGCTCCTCAGGTCGGGCGCGCGGCGGGGCGGCCGCGTCGCGGGGTGGATCGGTTCAGCGGGCCGGAAGATCGGAGGCCACGATCTTGCCCAGGTGGGCGTTCGATTCCATGCGGGCGATGCCGTCGGCCAGCTGCGCGAACGGAACGACGCGGTCGATGATCGGCTGCATGCGCGGATCGCTCATCCTCGGCAGCACGTCGCGGACCACGCCCTGGGCGAGGGCATGGCGCTGTCCGGCGTCCAGCTGTTTGCTGGAGACGCCGAACAGCCGCAGCCGGCGGCTGTGGACGGCGGCCAGGTCCAACGGGGCGCGGGTGACGCCGTCCACGTAGCCGACCGTCGCCAGCCGTGCCTGGAACGCCATGGAGCGCACGCAGGCCTCGAGGACGGTGCCGCCCACGATGTTGACGACCAGGTCCACGCCGCGGCCGCCGGTGGCCGCCATCACGGCATCGTGGAAGTCGGGCCCGCGGGTCGGAATGCCCAGGTCCAGGCCGTGCGCGGCCAGCGTGTCGAGCTTGCCGGCCGAGCCGGACGTGCCGATGACCCGGGCGCCCAGGGACTTGGCCAGCTGCAGGGCCGCCGCCCCCACCCCGGACGAGATGCCCGTGATCAGCAGCCATTCGCCTTTGGCCAGGCCGCCTTGGGCGACCAACATGTCGTAGACCACCAGGCTGGCGATGGGCAGTGCGGCGGCCTGGGCCCAGGACAGAGCCTCGGGCACCGGCATGGCATCCTGTGCATCGATCAGCACGCAGTCGGCGAACGCCCCCTTGCAGCGTCCCATCACGCGGTCGCCTTCCCGGAAGCCTTCGCAGCCCGGGCCGGCGGCCGCGACCTCGCCGGCGGCCTCGATGCCCAGGGCGGCGGGCGCCTTGGAAGCGGACTGGCGCAGGGCGAGGATCTCGCCCCGGTTCAGCCCGGCGGCGCGCACGTTCACCAGCAGCTGGCCGGGGCCGGGCCGGGGCGTGGGCGCGTCTTCGGGGATGATGCGGATGGTGTCGTCGAGCAGCTGCGCGAGATGGCGTTGCATGGGATCTCCGGGTCAGGGTTTTCCGTTCTTCAGGTACGGGCAGGTGGATTCGCTGAGCGGGCCGTAGGCGGTCTCGGCCGCAATGGTGGCGACGACCTTGTGCAGGTCCCAGGGGCCGGTGCTTTCCGCCGGCGCCTTGACCTGCAGCAGGGTCAGGTCGTTCATCATCCGGCCGTCGGCCCGGATGACGCCGTTGTGCACGAAGAAGTCATTGACGGGATGCGATTTCAGCCAGGCCATGATGGTGTCGGCATCGTCCGTGCCCGTCTGGCGCACGGCGTTCAGGTAGGCCGTGGCCGCCGAGTAATCGCCGGCCTGGCCGTAGGTCGGCATGCGGCCGATGGTCTCGAAATAGCGCCGCGACCAGGCTTCGGAATCCGGGTTCTTGTTCCAGTACCAGGGCACGGTGAAGTACATGCCCTGGGTGACGTCCAGCCCCAGGGCGTGGATGTCGAGCAGGGTGGCGGTCAGGCCCACTGGCGTCATGGTGCGGGTCAGGCCGAACTCCACGGCGGTTTTCAGGGAATTGACGAAATCGGCCGTGGCGTTGGCCAGTGCCAGCACCTTGGCCCCGGAGCTCTGCGCCTGCAGCAGGAAGGACGAGAAGTCGGCCGCGCCCAGCGGCGTGCGCACCGAGCCCAGCACCCGGCCGCCGGCCGCCTCGACCACGGCGGCCGTGTCGTGTTCGAGCTCGTGGCCGAAGGTGTAGTCGGTGGTCAGGAAGAACCAGGATCCGCCGCCCTGCTGCACCACCGCGGCGCCGGTGCCCCGGGCCAGGCCGCGCGTGGAATAGGTGTACTGGATCGTGTAGGGATTGCACTGCGCGTTGGTGAAGGCCGAGGCCCCCGCGCCGGAGGTGATGAAAGGCTTTTTCTTTTCCGCGGCGACGGCCGACATGGCTAGGCTGGCGGCGGAGTTCGTGCCGCCGATCAGCAGGTCCAGATGCTGGTTGTCGAACCAGTCGCGCGCGAGGGCGGAGGAGACGTCCGCCTTGTTGCGGCTGTCAGCCACCAGCAGTTCGATCTTGCGGCCGTCGATGGTGCCGCCCGCGTCGGCGATGGCCATGCGGATCGCGTGGGCGCCCCCGGGGCCGTCGCCATCGGCATAGACGCCGGACATGTCGGTGATGAAGCCGATGCGGATGACGTCGTCCGAGATCGGCGCCGCCGAGGCCGACAGGCCGGCCAGCGCCAGCGCGAGACCGGCGCCCAGGCGGGCCGGGGAAATAGCGGGATGGTTCATGAAAGTTCCTGTCTGTGAGCGGCGGTCATGATGCCATTTCGCGGGCGCGCGCGGCCGAGTATGCCTGCTGGCGCCGGGGTTGCCGCATGCCGCATCACCAGGCCCCCCGGTGTTCCGGCACGTGGGCGATCAGGGGCAGGCAGGCCAGCACCAGCAGGCTCCAGCCGCCATAGATCCAGGCCTGGCTGATGCCCGGGTCGCGGGAGGTGGACAGCACGGTGGTGACTACGGAAATGAAGGTGATGGTGCCGATCTCGATGGACAGCGTACGCAGGGCCGCCAGGGTGGAGGCCGATTGCGGCGCCAGCTGCAGGCCGGCGTTGCGGCTGGCCGGATTCATGGTGCCGGTACCCACGCCCAGCAGGAAGGCGGTCATCGCCAGCCAGGCAAACGGCGGCAGGCCGAAGGCGGGCGGCAGCGCCAGCAGCAGCATGCCCAGCGCGATCACGATGCAGCCCGCGTACAGCGGGGCGCGATAGCCGGTGCGCCGGATCGCCATGGTGCCGGCCAGCGACAGCGCGATCGCAGCCACGCCCTGGAAGACCAGCAGGGTGCCTGAGCCGAGCGCCCCGATCCCGTAGCGGTTGGTGGCGTACAGCGGAATCAGCGCGACGGCGCCGATGGTGATGCCGCCAAAGAGCATGTTGATGAGGTTGACGGTGCCGAAGCCCGGCCCGTGGATGAGTTTCGGCGCGATGAAGGGATGGCTGCTGCGGTGGACGTGGCGGAAGAACAGCCATCCGGCGATCACGGCGGCCGCGGCCGGCAGCAGGATGCGGGGCGAGGCGGCCGGCAGGTCCGGTTCGCCCAGGAAGCTGGCGGCCAGCATGCCGGCCAGCAGGCAGACCCCCAGGTAGCCGAGGCCGACGTAGTCCATCCGGGCGCCCGGGCGGCGGGCGCGCGGCGGATCGGGCGGGATGTAGCGCAGCGCCATCCAGATGATGAGCAGGCCGATGGGCACGTTGACGAAGAATACGCCGCGCCAGTTCCAGTAGGTCACGAACAGGCCGCCGAAGATCGGCCCGACCATGGCGCCGATCGGGAAGATGCTGCCAAAGAGGCTGACCGCCCGGTCGCGGCCGCTGCCGAAGTAGTCGACCACGATGCCAGTGGCCGAGGGCGTGATGCCGGCGCCGCCGGCCGCCTGCGCGGCGCGCAGCACGATCAGCGCGGCGATGTTGCTGCTCAGCCCGCACAGCAGGGATGCGCCGGTGAAGACGGCGACGGAAGCGACGAAGACGCGGCGCCGGCCGATGCGCTCGCTGAGCCTGCCGCTGACCGGCAGCATCAGGACGAATCCGAAGGCGAAGGCGGTGATCGTCCAGCCGGCCCAGTTGATGGAGGTATCCAGACCGTGCTGCAGCTCGTGCAGGACGGTGGCGACGATGGTGGAGTCCACCGACATCATCAGCAGGGCCAATGAAATCGTGGCGAAGGCGGGAACGCGGCGGATGGGGGAATGTGGTGCTTCAGGCATTGCTCATGGTTTTGGCAGGCCAGGCAGCCCCTGCAGGCCCTGCAGCAGATTCTGCAGACTGGTCGGCTGGGCGGGCAGGGCGAACTGGCTGGCGGGAGGCTCCTGCGCGGAAATTGATTTCACCACAAAATCGCGGCCCAGGCGCAGGATGCCGCGCCGTCCGGCGGGCAGCGAGGCCGTCAGCTTTTGCGCCGTGTCGCCGCCCAGCACCCGCTGCAGGGTCTGCAGGCAGGCTTCCGTCATGTCCACCACGCGCGCCTGGTCGGTCAGCACGGCGTCGCTCACGTGGGACTTGCCCTGCGTGTCGGTGACGGTCAGGCGGTAGACGTGTCCCTGGATGCCGGCGACGGTCTCGGTCTTGTGCAGGTCCTGGACCTGGTCGACGCGGTCGGGCAGATACTGGTTGGGGCGCGACTGGGCGAGAGCGCCCAGCCCCTGCAGCAGGCCGCCGACCTCCATGACCACGGGCGTCTGCCCCCGGTAGGTGACGGAATACGCCTTGCCCTCGCGCACCAGCAGGTAGTTGCCGCCGTCCTTCTGGTCCATGCGCACCGGTCCCCCGGTCTGCCAGGCGAGTGTGGAGGTCTCCTGTCCCGCCTGCACCGTCGCGGTACCGCCGGCCCAGGCGGCGGGCGGCAGGAGGACCGCGCCCAGGATCGACAGGGCGGCGGGGATGCGGAACGGGAAGGCTGGCGTCATGGGGACCTCCGGGCGGAATGGGTGGATGCGCGCGCGGCCCTGGGGGCCGCTCTCCGACATTGTCGGACGATCGGCCGCATCGCGGCTGTGTGGAAGGGTAACGGTCAGTGCTCCGTGCGGATGCCCAGGCCGCGCTCGAACAGCCAGGCGCAACCCAGCAGCGTGATGTTGATCGCCAGGTACAGCAGGCCGGCGATGATGAAGGTCTCGACGATCAGGTAGCTCTGGCTCATCAGGCGGCGGGCCAGCCCGGTGAGCTCCATGACGGCGATGGTCGAGGCCAGGCTGGTGCCCTTGATGGCCAGGACCAGCTCGTTGCTGTAGGCGGGAAACGCCTGGCGGATCGCCAGCGGAAAGCGGATGCGGCGAAAGACCTGGAGGCCGTTCATGCCGCAGGACAGGGCGGCGTCGATCTGCCCCGAGGGCACGGATTGCAGGCCCCCGCGGATGGCCTCGCTCATGTAGGCGCCGCTGTTCAGGCTGATGGCCAGGATGGCGCAGCGCGCCCCGTCGCTGAACAGCCACCACAGCAGCGGTTGCTCGCGCACCGCCTCCAGGGTGCCGATGCCGTAGTACAGCAGGAACAGCTGGATCAGTAGGGGCGTGCCGCGAAAGGCGGTGCTGTACAGGAAGGCCGCGCCCGAGACCAGGCGATGGCGCGATCCGCGCATCAGCGCGGCGCCCAGGCCCAGCAGCGAGGCGAACAGGATGGAGAACAGGCCGATGCGCAAGGTGATCCAGAAACCGTCGATCAGCACCGGGACGGCTTTTTCGAACAGCTCGATCATTGCGCGGCCCCCTGCATGCCGCGGCCGAAATGGCGTTCGGCCCAGACGAACAGCCCCTGGCTGCAGGCGCCGATGAGGAAATACAGGATGCCGGCCAGCAGGTACAGGGTCAGCGGCGCCCGGGTGGCGGCCGAGCCCAGCACGGCGGCCCGCATGAGCTCGACCAGGCCGACCAGCGAGATCAGCGCGGTGTCCTTGAGCGCGTTCTGCCAGACGTTGTTGGCGCCCGGCAGCGCGTACCAGAAGAGCTGGGGCAGGGTGATGCGGCGCAGGATCTGGCGCCGGCCCATGCCGATCGCGCGGGCGGCCTCGATCTGGCCGGGATTGATGGCCTTGAAGGCGCCGCGAAAGACCTCGACGCTGTAGGACCCGGAGATCAGGCCGATGGCCAGGATGCCCACGGCCATCGGGAAGACCTTGCTCATGAGGTCGTCCCATTCCAGCCAGTCGGCCAGGTCCGCCGCCGGCTGGACCGTGCCGAAGAACAGCAGGTAGATGATCAGCAGCTCGGGGACGCTGCGCACCAGCAGCGTGTACAGGCTCACCAGCCCGCGCGCCAGCCGGCCGCCGCCGGATTTCAGCGCCGCGCCGGCGATGCCGATCACCATGCCCAGCAGGATGCCCCACAGGCTGATGAACACCGTCATGCCGGCGCCGCGCAACAGCATGGTGCCCCAGCCGGCGCTCAGGATCTCGTGCAGGGTAGGGTTCATTGGGTGTGTCGGCCCCGGAGACAGGCCGCCCGGCGCGGGCCGGACGGACCCGGCCCCGGGCGGACCAAAGGGCCGGATTTTACTTGCAGGCGGCGTAGTTGGACAGGTCCACGCCGAACCATTTCTGGCTGGAGGCCTTGATGGTGCCGTCCTGGATCAGCTCGCACAGGGCCTTGTCGACCTTGGTCTTGAGCTGGGTGTTCTTTTTGTTGATGCCGGCGCCGATGCCCAGGCCCAGGATGTCGGGATCGGCACTGCTCTTGACCACGTAGTCGGCCAGGGCGAACTTGCCCTTGCCCGAAGTGTTCAGGAACTGGCTCTGCGGCGTGACCTCGGAGAAGGTCGCGTCCAGACGGCCGGCCGACAGATCCATCTGCATCTGATCCTGGGTCTCGTAGGTCTTGATCTTCATGTCGGGGGCGTACTTTTGCAGGAAGGCGCCCTGCGTGGTGCCGCTTTGCACGCCGACCGTCTTGCCGGCCAGACCCTGCAGCAGGGACTTCTGGTCCGCGGCCTTCAGCAGCGGGCTGCCCGCCGGCAGCACGAAGGCGGAGTCCTCGGTGGCATAGGGGATGCTGAAGGCGATGACCTTGGCGCGCTCGGCCGTCACCGACATGCCCGAGATCACCAGGTCGAAGCGCTCGGCTTCCAGGGCCGGGATCAGGCTGTCGAAGGCCTGCACGACGAAGCGGCATTTCATGTCGAGCTTCTTGCACAGGGCGTGGCCGACGTCGGCATCGAAGCCGGCGACCTTGCCCTGGGCGTCCACCATGCTCCAGGGCGGGTAGCCGCCCTCGGTGCCGATCTTCAGGGTGGCCGCCGAGGCGGCGGTGGCCAGGCCCGCGAGGCCCAGTGCGGCGCACAGCACCGCCTTTCGTGCAATGGATGTCACCATGGACGGAATCCTTTGAGTTTGGGGTCGGGAAAAAGGCAATAGTAGTACATCGGGACGGATTTCAGCCAATCTGGATCGACGCCTCGGGGTAGCGGACGCGGCTGTGGCGCTGGGTGCCCAGGCTGTAGACCAGCGTCAGGGGGCCGAGGCGGCCGATGAACATCAGCAGCATGAGCAAGGTCTGGCCCGGCACGCTCAGCGAGGGGGTCAGGTCCGGGCTCAGGCCGGTCGTGCTGAACGCCGAGACGACCTCCATGAAGATCGCGATGAAGGGCTGCGATTCCAGCAGGCTCAGCAGGAAGATCCCGACGCAGACCAGCAGGCCCGACACCATCAGCAGGGCCAGCGCCTTGTGGATGGCCTCGGGCGCGACGGTGCGGCGCATCAGCACGACGTCCTTGCGCTGCAGCACGTAGGCGCGCACCACCGCCAGCAGGATGATGAAGGTCCCGACCTTGATCCCGCTCGCCGTCGACAGCGAGCCGCCGCCGATGAACATCAGCGCCGCCAGCAGGAAGCGCGAGCTGTCGCGCAGCTGCGCCACGTCCATGCTGGCAAAGCCCGCCGTGCGCGCGCCCACCACCTGGGTCCAGGACGCCAGGCCCTGGCTGGGCAGCGGCAATGACGCGAGCGTCGCCGGGTTGTGGGACTCGATCAGCCAGAACAGCGCCAGGGCGCAGAGATTCAGGATGCCGGTCCCGATCAGCATCAGCCGGGTGTAGTAGCCCAGGGTCCGCCATGCGCGCTTTTGATGAATGTCCGCCAGGACGCTGAAGCCCAGCCCGCCCAGGATGATGCAGCCCGTCAGCACGAAGGTGGTCACCGGGTCGCCCGTGAAGGACGCCAGGCTGTCGGAAAACAGGGTGATGCCGGCGTTGTTGAAGGCCGAGACGACATGGAAGCCCGCCATGAGGAAAGCATGGTCCAGGCTGTCGTGCCGCCACCACCAGAGAGTCAGGATCAGGATGGCGGCCCCCTCGATGGCAAGCGAGAACTTCAGCACGGTCAGGGCGGTCTGGCGGATGCGGGCGACGCTGGTCTGGTTGAAGGCCTCCAGCGCCAGGGCCTGGTATTTCAGGCTGACCCGCTTTCCCAGGGTCAGCGAGGCGATGATGGCAAAGGTGACGAAGCCGATGCCGCCGACCTGCACCAGCGCCAGCACGATGCCTTGCCCCAGGGCGGTGAGGTCGCGCACCGGGTCGATGACCATCAGCCCGGTGACGGTGACGGCCGATGCCGCCGTGAACAGCGCCTGGAACACGCCGATTGGCCGTGCCTGGGCGGCCGGCAGCGACAGCAATGCGGTTCCCAGCAGGATCAGCGCCACGAAGCTGCCCGCCAGCACGGCGGGCGGGCTGGCCTGCAGCTGCCCCGTGCGGCGGGCGCGGCGGTAGGCCTGCAGGGGGTGGATGGTCGGTCGCGCCATGCGGATCGCCGCCCTAGCGCAGCTTGGGCGCGGCCAGCTTGAGCTGCTGCAGCGGGCCGAACAGGATCAGCGTGTCCTTGGCGCGCAGGACGAACTGTTCGGGCGGATGGGGCGTCGCCTCGCCCTTGCGCTTGACCAGCAGCGCCTGGATAAGGCCGGGCGGATCGGTCGTGAGCGCGTCGCCCAGCGTGCGCCCGTCGAGCAGGTCGCTGGCCTCGATCTCGACCACGAAGTCGCCGTTGCCCAGCGCAATGTAGTCGTTGACCATCGGATAGCTGAGGACCTGGGCGATGCGGATGCCCATTTCTTCTTCGGGATGGATGACCCGGCTGACGCCGAGCTTGGTCAGGATGAGGTGGTGCGCGCGCGACGAGGCCTTGACCCACAGGGTGCGCACGCCCATGGACTTGAGGTGCACCGTGCAGACCAGGCTGGCCTGGATGTCCTCGCCGATGGCGACCAGCACCACGTCGTATTCCTCGAGCCCCAGTTCGGCCAGCGCGTCGCGGTCCGTCACGTCGGCGATGGCGGCGCGGGTCAGCCGCTCGGCATGCTGGTCGACGACGCGCCCGTCGATGTCCACGCCCAGCACCGAATGGCCCAGGCGCATGAGTTCGAGCGAGGTGGCCGCGCCAAAGCGCCCCAGTCCGATCACGGCGAATTGTCCCATGGGTCTCCTGTGTGCCGGGTGCCGCGCGGTGCCCGGCAGTCCCGCCGATAGTCAGCGCGCAAAAATTCTGGTAAAAACCCTGATGGATTTTTAAAGTATTTTGATGTCTGGATTGTGCGTTGCAGCAAACTGTCTCGCAGTTCCGGTATCGCGTTTTCGATTGCATGATATGACAAGTTTGCTGGATCCGCTGCAGTTGGGTGACGTGTTGCTGCGCAATCGCATTGTCATGGCGCCCTGCGCGGCCATCCGCCCGGCCCAGGGCAGGGTTCCTGACGATGCGCTGCGCGCCTACTACGCTCAGCGGGCCGCCGCGGGCCTGATCGTCACCGAGGCGGCGTCCGTGTCCCCGCTGGGGGTCGGCTACCCGGGCATGCCGGGGATCTGGAATTCCGCCCAGGTGCAGGGCTGGCGCCGCGTCACCGAGGCCGTGCACGACCGCGGCGGGAAAATCTTCCTGCGGCTGTGGCATGCGGGCCGCGTGTCGGACCCCGAATTCCTTTCCGGCGAGATGCCGGTCGCGCCCAGCGCCATCGCCTGCCGCTCGGGCGCGGTGGCGGGCGAGCTCGACCCCGCGCGTTACGTCGTTCCCCGCAGCCTGCATCCGGACGAGATCCGGCGGATCGTAGCCGATTTCGACCAGGCGGCGCGCTATGCCCGGCTGGCGGAATTCGACGGCGTCGAGATCCACGCCGGCGACGGCTATTTGATCGACCAGTTCCTGCACGATGGATCCAATCGCCGCCAGGATGAATATGGCGGCCCGGTGGCCAACCGCAGCCGGTTCCTGCTGGAGATCGTCGACGCCTGCATCGGCGTCTGGAGCGCGGGGCGCATCGGCGTACACCTGTCGCCGCGCGGCGACCGGCACGACATGCGGGATTCCGACCCCATCGGCCTGTATCGGCACGTGGGGTGCGAGCTGAGCAAGCGCCGTCTGGCCTTCGTCTGCGTGCGCGAGCGGGTGGGGGACGATGCGCTGACGCCGGTCATCCGCCAGGCGTTCGGCGGGGCGCTGGTGCTCAATGAGGGCTACGATCTGGAATCCGCCCGGCGCGCCATCGAGACCCGCGAGGGCGATGCGGTTGCCTTTGGACGGGCATTCGTCTGCAATCCGGACCTCGTTCAACGCCTCGAGGAAGGGCTGGGGCTGCGGCCCTGCACCGAGGCGCTTTCGGTCGCCTGAGCCGGGCCCTGGCGGGCCCGGGACGCCGCTGGCCGGCAGTCAGGCGCCGCTCAGGCGGGCCTTGACCTGGGCCGAGACCGCGGCCATGTCGGCGCGGCCGGCCAGCGCGGTCTTCAGCCGCCCCATGACGGCGCCCATGGCGGCGCCGCCCTGCAGGCCCTTGGCCTGGGTCTCGGACACCGCGGCCTCGATGGCGGCGGCGATCTCCTCGGAGCTGGCGCCCTGGGGCAGGAATTCCTTCAGGATGTCCAGCTCCGCGCGTTCCTGGTCGGCGCTGCCGGTGCGCCCGGCGCTCTCGAAGGCGGCGATCGATTCGCGCCGCTGCTTGGCCTGCTTTTCGATGATGGCGACGATCATGGCGTCGTCGGGTTCGATGCGCTCGTCCACGGCCTTCTGCTTGATCGCGGCCTGCAGGAGGCGCAAGGTGCCCAGCCGCACGCTATCGTGTGCGCGCATGGCGGATTTGACGGCTTCGGTGATCTGGCTGGCAAGGCCGGTGCTCATGGGAATGTCCTGAGGAAGTAGGAAAACCTCATTTTAGCGAGGCAGGCGCCAGTCGTGCCGCTCGGTGGGCTGGCCATCGGGGCCGTAGCTCTGCTCGCTCAGCAGGACGCGCCGGTCCGCGCCGATGGCGATCACCGTCGAGCAGCGGGTGCCGTATTCCGGGCTGACGATGAAGGGACTGCTCAGCAGTTTCTCGCGCGCCGGGCTCAGGCCGGTGCGCGGCAGTTCGGCCTCCGGCGCCGGGGTCGTGTCGCGCAAGAGGGCGAAGACCCGGTCCGGTTCGGGCATCCAGCTTTCCGGGGGCAGGGCGTCCAGGGCCTCGCGCAGCCGCTGCGTCTTGGGCCAGGGCGTGTTCAGCAGGTGGTTGGACAGCACGTGGGTCCCCGGCTCCAGCCGGCGCGGGGCGGGCGAGGGATTGCGGTTGCCGACGTACCAGCTCTCGCCCGGGGTGCCGAGGATCAGGTTGAAGCCCGCCCAGCGCCGCGACTGCCGGGCGATGGTCTCGCCGTATTCGGCCGCGCCGGTCTCGCCCAGGAGGTAGTCGCGCACCAGCGTGCCGCGCGACGGCGCGCCGGCTGGCGCGGAAAAGCCTGGTTCGCGGTAGTTCGTCAGCAGGGCGTAGCGGCCGTCCGGGCCGCAGCCCAGCCAGGTGCCGCCGGCATCGAGGTCGCGCCCGGCCACGACGTCGGGGCGGCCGGGCCAGGGGCCGGCGGGACTGGCCGGCCGCGCATGGAATTCGTCGCGGTTGGCGGCGATCAGGACGGGCCAGCCGGGATGGCCGAGCGACAGGTAGGCGATGCACATGACACGCAATATACTCGCCCCATGAATCCACGCGTGACTGCTTTCCGCCCCGGGTGCCGGCGCCCGCGATCCGCCGGCCGGCCGGCGGGCGGGGGATCGCGCCGCGTGCCGGGACTGCTGCTGGCTGCGCTGCTGGGGTGGGCCGGCGCCGCGGCGGCGGCGCCCGACCGGGCCTGGACGCAGGACCGCACCAGCCAGGGCCTGCAGGCGGTGGGCCGGGCGGTCGCCGTGATCTTCGAGCCGGGGCGCGACTATGCCCCGATCCCCGCCGGCGCGCGGATCACGCGGGTCTACGCGTCGCGCCAATATGACAGCCGGGCACAGGTCGCCACCGACCTGTGCTGGGGGTCGGCGCTGGGGCCCTGCGTCCGGATGCAGGGCTCGCACGTGAACACGCGCATCTTCGAGGGGCGCCCGGCGCAGGGCCCCCTGCTGCTGGTGCACCGGGTCCTGCACTGGGGTGGAGACACGCCGCCCCTGTTCATCCGCGGGACGGTCACGGTCTGGTACACGGCCGCCCGGCCCTAGCCGGAAGGACGCATCCCGGCCTGCCGGCCCCGCAGAAGGCTCAGGTTATACTGTGAGGCTTATCTACTTTGAAGGCTTGCGTTCTGGCGTTGCGCAGAGCGGCTGGCGGACCGGTTTTCACACGGGGCATCATGGAAAAACACAGCTACAGCTACGACGAACTGCTGGCATGCGGGCGCGGGGAACTCTTTGGCCCGGGCAACGCCCAATTGCCGCTGCCGCCCATGTTGATGTTCGACCGCATCGTGCGCATCGACGATCAGGGCGGGCCGCACGGCAAGGGCGAGATCATTGCCGAGCTCGACATCCGTCCCGACCTGTGGTTTTTCGATTGCCATTTCCAGGGCGACCCCGTCATGCCGGGCTGCCTCGGCCTGGACGCCATGTGGCAGCTCGTCGGCTTCTTCCTGGGCTGCTGCGGCGGCCAGGGCCGGGGACGCGCCCTGGGCGTGGGCGAGGTCAAGTTCACCGGGCAGGTCCTGCCCACCGCGCGCCTGGTGCGCTATCACATCGACATGAAGCGCGTCATGATGCGCAAGCTCGTCATGGGCATCGCCGACGCGCGCATGGAAGTCGACGGCCACGAGATCTACGTGGCACATGATTTGCGGGTGGGTCTGTTCACCCGCACGGACAATTTCTAGGAGGCCCGATTATGCGTCGCGTGGTCGTCACCGGCATGGGCATCGTGTCCAGCCTGGGCAACAATCAGGCCGAGGTCCTCGACAGTCTGCGTACGGGCCGTTCCGGCATCACCTATCAACCCGAATACGCCGAACAGGGCCTGCGGTCCCACGTGGCGGGTTCGGTGCGCCTGGATGCGCTCGAGAAGATCGACCGCAAGCTCGGCCGCTTCATGGCCGACGGCCACGCCTATGCCTGGCTGGCCATGCAAGAGGCCATCCAGGATGCCGGCCTGCCGCCCGAACTCGTCTCCAATCCCCGCACCGGCCTGATCGTGGGCGCGGGCGGCGCCTCGCATTCCGCCATCAACGATGGCATTCAGACCCTGCACGACAAGGGCGTGCGCCGCGTCGGTCCCTACATGGTGACCAAGGCCATGGCCAGCGGGGTGTCCGCGTGCCTGGCCACGGGCGCGCAGATCAAGGGCGTGAACTACTCCATCAGTTCGGCGTGCTCGACCAGCGCGCATTGCATCGGCAACGCGGTCGAGCAGATCCAGCTGGGCAAGCAAGACATCGTCTTTGCCGGCGGCGCCGAGGAAGAGCACTGGTCGCTGTCCTTCATGTTCGACGCCATGGGGGCGCTGTCCACGCGCTACAACGACACGCCCGAGCGCGCCTCGCGCACCTATGACGCGGACCGCGACGGTTTCGTCATCTCGGGCGGCGGCGGCATCCTGGTGGTCGAGGAATACGAGCACGCGAAAGCCCGGGGCGCCCGGATCCTGGCCGAGATCGTCGGTTACGGGGCCACGTCCGATGGCTACGACATGGTGGCGCCTTCCGGCGAGGGCGCCGAACGCTGCATGCGCCAGGCGCTGGCGGGCGTCGAAGGCCCCATCGACTACATCAATACCCACGGCACCAGCACGCCGGTGGGCGACGTCAAGGAACTCGAGGCCATCCGGGCCGTGTTCGGCACCGAGCAGCCCTGGATCGCTTCCACCAAGTCGCTCTCGGGCCATGCGCTAGGCGCGGCGGGCGTCAACGAAGCGGTCTACACGCTGCTGATGATGAAGCACGGTTTCGTGGCGGCTTCGGCCAACATCGAACACCTCGATCCGGCCGCCGAAGGCATGAACATCCTGCGCGAGACGGTGGAAAAGGCCGATATCCGCACGGCCCTGTCCAACAGTTTCGGTTTTGGCGGCACGAACGCCACGCTGGTGTTCTCCAAGGTCGGCCTGTAAGACCGGCGGCCCGGCGGGATCGCCCCGCCGGCCGATGCGATGGCCTGCGCATGCGCAGGCCATCTTGTTTTCAGGCGCCTGGCGCCTGTGGCGCGGATCGAGGACCGCCGTCCGCCGGCTGGGCGCTGGCCCGCACCAGGGCATTGCGCCCGGCATGCCAGCCGGCCACCGCCGTGGCCAGGCCCAGCAGCCCGATCAGCGCGGTGGCGGCGCGGAACCCGCCCGTCCAGGCGTACAGCACGCCGATCAGCAGCGGCCCGCTGGCCGCCAGCACGTAGCCGGTGGTCTGCGCCATGCTGGACAGGTGGGCGGCCACGTGCGCATCGCGGGACCGCAGCACGATCAGCATCAGGGCGAGGGCGAAGAGCCCGCCCTGGCCGATGCCCTGCACGACCGCCAGAGGCCACACCGCCCAATGCGGGCCGAGCACCATGCCGACCAGCGCCAGCGTGGCCGTGGCCGACAGCAGCACGGCCAGCGCCCGCTGGTCGCGGCTGCGGGCGGCCAGCAACGGCGTGAGCAGGCAGGACACCACCTGCAGCAGGATGGACACGGACGTGACCAGGCCTGATTCGGTGCCGCTCAGGCCTCCGTCGCGCAGCATGGGCGCCATCCAGCCCAGCACGCAATAGGCCAGGGCCGACTGCAGCCCCATGAACAGCGTCACCGCCCAGGCCAGCCCGTCGCGGCGCAGGCCCTGGACCGGCAGCATGCGCGGCCGGGCGGCCCGGCGCACACCGGCGCGCCAGGCCACGGGGGCCCAGGCCGCCAGCGCGATCAGGGCCGGAATCGCCCAGATGGCCAGGCCCACGGACCAGCGACCGTCAAAGAAATGGGACAGCGGCAGGGTGGTGGCGGCGGCCAGGGCCGCCCCGCCCACCAGGCTCATGGTGTAGAGGCCGGTCATGAGTGCCGCGCGGTCGGCGAAATCGCGCTTGACCAGGCTGGGCAGCAGGACGTTGCCCCAGGCGATGCCGGCGCCGGCCAGCGCGGTGCCCAGGAACAGGCCCGTGGCGCCCAGGACGCCACGCAGGGCCGTGCCGATCGTGATCAGCAGCAGCGCCAGCAGCAGCGTGCGTTCCACCCCGAGGCGCTGGGCGCCGCGCGGCGCCAGGGGGGCGAACACCCCCATGCACAGCACCGGCAGGGTGGTCAGGTAGCCGGTCGCCGCGGCCGAAAGGCCCAGTCCTCTGCCCAGGTCGGGCAGCAGGACGGCGGTGCTGGGAAACAGGGGCCGCAGGTTGGCGGCCAGCAACAGCAGGCTGGCCGCCACCAGCCAGTGTCCGGCAGCGGGGGGGCGCACCGGACTCATGCTGTGCGCCGCCGCGTATCGGGCAGCAGGAAGGCTGCGATCCCCAGCAGGGGCAGGAAGGCGCACAGATGGTAGACGAAGGCGATGCTGGTGGCGTCGGCCAGCTTGCCCAGCACGGCGGCGCCGATGCCGGCCATGCCGAAGGCCAGGCCGAAGAACAGCCCCGAGACCGTGCCGGTCTTGCCCGGCATGAGTTCCTGGGCGTAGACGACGATGGCCGGGAAGGCGGAGGCGATCATCATTCCGGCGCAGAAGGCCAGGACCAGGGTCCAGTGCAGGTTGGCGTAGGGCAGCGCCAGGGAAAACGGCGCCGTCCCCAGGATCGAGCCCCAGATCACGCGCTTGCGGCCGATCCGGTCGCCCACCGGCCCGCCCACCAGTGTGCCGGTGGCCACGCCGGCCAGGAAGACGAACAGGGAATACTGGGCCTGCTGGATGTCCAGGCCGAAGCGGTCGATCAGGAAGAAGGTGAAATAGCTGGTGAGTCCGGCCACGTAGAAGTATTTGCTGAAGATCAGCAGCAGCAGGACCATCAGCGCGTTGCGCACCTGGCGGTCGGACAGGCCGTTGTCGACCTTGCCCAGCGAGGCGCGTCCGCGGCTGCTGGTGAGATTGGCGGCGTACCAGCGGCTGACCCCGATCAGGATGCAGATGCCCAGCAGGGCGGCCAGCGAGACCCAGGCCACGCTGCCCTGGCCGCGGGGGACGATCAGCAAGGCAGCCAGCAGCGGGCCGATCGACGAACCGATGTTGCCGCCGACCTGGAAGATCGATTGCGCCAGGCCGTGGCGCCCGGCCGAGGCCATGCGGGCCACGCGCGAGGATTCCGGATGGAAGACCGAGGATCCGGCCCCCACCAGGGTCGCCGCCAGCACCACCAGGGGGAAATTCCAGGCCTGCGAGAGCAGCAGCAGGCCGCTGCAGGTGAATCCCATGCCGACGGGCAGGGAATACGGCAGGGGACGGCGGTCGGTGAAGCGGCCCACCAGCGGCTGCAGCAGGGACGAGGAGAACTGGAACGCCAGGGTGATGATACCCACCTGCGCAAAGCTGAGGTCGAAACGCCCCTGCAGTACCGGATAGATCGCCAGCAGCACCGACTGCATCATGTCGTTGAGCAGGTGGGTCAGGCTGATGGCGCCCAGCACGGGAAAAGCGACCCCCGGCTGGGCGGCCGGGGGCTCTGGGTGGATCAGGGGGGCGGCGTCGGAGGCAAGCGTGGTCTTCATGAAAGGCCTGGAAGGGATGCGTACCGTCGATTGTACGCCGTCGCGCATGCATCCCGGCCACGGCGGCGGTACGATGCATGCCTTTGCGCGCGGGCCGATTGCAAAGCCGATCCGCATGGACGCAACGGCACGCTGGCAGGCATCGCCGTGCGGATCGCGTTGCCGCCCGCTCAGCTTGTTTAAAGCTTGAACTGTCATAATGCGAGGTTGCCCTGACTTCACCGGTACCCGCAGCTTGATTTCTGAAAAACCGTCCACCCCTTCCGATTCCGCCGCCACCCGCCTTCAGGGACGGAGCCAGTCCGGAGGGCTGCCGGTGGCCCCCGATCTGGGGCCCAGCCTCGCCCAGGCGCGCATGCCGCGCGACGTGACGCGCTTTGACTGGCGGCTGCTGCGCATGATCGCCGTGTCGATCGCCCTGGGATTCGTGGCGGCGCTGGTGGCCTGGGCGCTGATGAAGCTGATCGGGCTGATCACCAACCTCAGTTTCTACGGCACCTGGTCGACAGCCTTCTCGTCGCCGGCCGGCGCCGTGCCGCGCCTGGGGGCGTGGGTCGTCCTGGTGCCGGTCGTCGGCGGCTTGATCGCGGGCGCCATGGCGCGCTGGGGGTCCAAGGCGATCCGCGGCCACGGCATCCCCGAGGCCATGGAACAGGTCCTGCTGAACGAGTCCCGCATTCCCACCCGGATCACGCTGCTCAAGCCGCTGTCCTCGGCGGTCGTCATCGGGACGGGCGGCCCCTTCGGCGCCGAAGGCCCCATCATCGCCACGGGCGGCGCGCTGGGTTCGCTGATCGGGCAGCTGATGAAGGTCACCGCCACCGAACGCAAGGTGCTGCTCGCCGCCGGCGCCTCGGCCGGGATGGCGGCGGTGTTCGCGGCGCCCATTTCCGCGGTGGCCCTGGCCGTCGAGCTGCTGCTGTTCGAGCTGCGCGGCCGCTCGCTCATCCCGGTGGCGCTGGCCTGCGTCACCGCCACCGGCGTACGCGATCTGTTGGTGGGGACGACCCCGGTCTTCCTGATGGACCACGTGTCGACGCCGGGCGGCGGTGCCCTGGCGGTCTACGTGCTGATGGGCGCCCTGATCGGCGCCATCAGCGTCGTCGTCACGCGGCTGGTCTATGCCATCGAGGACGGTTTCGAGCGCCTGCCGGTGCACTGGATGTGGTGGCCGGCCCTGGGGGCGGTGGTCGTGGGCCTGGTGGGCTGGGCGGCGCCGCTGACCCTGGGCGTGGGCTACAGCAACATCGAGGACATCCTCAATGGGCGCCTGGCCATGGGCGCGCTGGCCTGGCTGTGCCTCATGAAGTTCATCTCATGGTCGATCTGCCTGGGCAGCGGCACCTCGGGCGGCACGCTGGCGCCCCTGTTCACGATCGGCGGCTCGCTGGGGGCGATCTTCGGCCTGCTGCTGTCCCACGCCATGCCCTGGCTGGGCGTGGACCCGCGCATCGCCGCGCTGATCGGCATGGCGGCCCTGTTCGCGGGCGCCTCGCGCGCCCTGCTGACGACGGTGATCTTCGCCCTGGAGACCACCGGCCAGCCCACCGGCCTGCTGCCGCTGCTGGGCGCCTGCACGGCGGCCTACCTGATTTCCGCCCTGATGATGCGCAATACCATCATGACGGAGAAAATCGCGCGGCGCGGCGTGCGGGTGCCCTCGGAGTACAAGGCCGACTACCTGGAGCAGATCCTCGTGGGCGCGGCCTGCGCGGGCGACATGGTCACGCTGCGCGCCGACCAGACGATCGGGGAGATCCGCCGGTGGATCGCGCAGGGCAGCGCCGACGCCCAGCACCAGGGCTATCCGGTCCTGGATGCCGCCGGCCGGCCCCTGGGCGTGCTGACGCGGCGGACGTTCTTCGATGCGCAGTGGTCGGACCAGGCGCGCCTGGGCGACCTGATCCAGCGTCCGCCGGCCGTCATCTCGCCGGGCCATACCTTGCGCCAGGCCGCGGACCACATGGCGATCGAGAACGTGGGCCGGCTGCTGGTGGTGGACCCCGCCGACCCGGCCCGCCTGCTGGGCGTGCTGACGCGCGGAGACGTGATCGCCGCGCATACGCGGCGCATCCGCGAAAACGACCGCATGCGCCGCCAGATCAGCCTGCACACCTGGCGGCGCATGCGGGCCCGGCGGCGCCGGGCTCCGGGCTGAGCGCCGGCGGAACCCGCCACGGGCCGCGTCCGCTGCTGGCGCGGCGGCCCGGCGGGTTCATTCGATGTTCTGCGCCTGCTCCCGCATCTGCTCGATCAGCAGCTTCAGGTCGATGGCCGCCTGGGTGACCGCCAGGGCGGCCGCCTTGGATCCCAGGGTGTTGGCCTCGCGGTTCATTTCCTGGAACAGGAAATCCAGGCGCTTGCCGCTGCCGCGCGTGGCCGACGGATGCCGGCCGCCCAGGATGTCGCGCAGTTCCGCCAGGTGGGACCGCAGCCGGGTCAGTTCCTCGGCGACGTCGACCCGCAGGCCGAACAGGCTGGCTTCCTGGGCGATGCGGGCGGTCAGTTCGGCGCCGCTGATGGCGGAAAATCCTTCGGGGCTGGCCGCCAGCAGCGCCTCGCGCAGCCGCTGGGCCACCCGGTCCTGGTGCTGGTGCACCAGCTCGGGCAAGGATTCCTGCACGCGCTCGACGATGACGGCGATCTCGTCGGCCATGGCCAGCATGGCCTGCGCCAGGCGCGCACCCTCGCGTTCCCGGGCCGCCTGGAATTCCTGCAGGGCCTGCGCGCACGCCTGCTCGCACAGGGGCTGCCAGAGTTCGGCATCCAGGCCTTCGCGGGCCAGGCCCTCGCGGGGCAGTTCTCCGAGCGTGGGGGCGGGAATGTCCGGAATGTGGCGGCGCGCCCAGGCCAGCTGGTCCGCCAGCGCGCGCACGGCCTGTTCGTCGAAGGGCCGCAAGGCATCCTGCCCGGCCGCGCTGTAGCTGAGCTTGAGCTCGACCTTGCCGCGCAGGACGTGGCGTCCCGTCATCTCGCGCACGAGGCCCTCGGCGAAACGCAGGTCTTCCGGGATGCGCAGGTTCAGATCCAGGAACCGGTTGTTGACACTGCGGATTTCAACGGCCAGGGCACCTGGCTCGGCCTCCAGGCGGCTTGCGCCATAGGCGGTCATGCTACGGATCATCAGGGCGGTCTCGCGATTCTCTACAATAAAGGGCTCATTGTAGTCGCCCCTGATTCTGGAAATCCTTTCATGTCCCTGTCTTCCCCTCCTGTTTCCGCCGCCCGTCCCTCCGGGCGCGCCGCCGGCGCATTGCGCCCGGTCGAACTCCTGACCGGCTATACGCGCCATGCCGAAGGCTCGGTGCTCGCCTGCATGGGCGACACCCGGGTCCTGTGCACCGCCAGCGTCCTGGACAAGGTCCCGCCTTTTCTGCGAGGCCGGGGGCAGGGCTGGGTGACGGCGGAATACGGCATGCTGCCGCGCGCCACCCACACGCGCGGCGAGCGCGAGGCCGCGCGCGGCAAGCAAAGCGGCCGCACCCAGGAGATCCAGCGCCTGATCGGCCGCAGCCTGCGGGCGGTGTTCGACCTGTCCGCCCTGGGCGAGCGCACGCTGCACCTGGACTGCGACGTACTGCAGGCCGACGGCGGCACGCGCTGCGCCAGCATCACCGGTGCCTGGGTGGCGGCCGCCCTGGCGGTCCGCGGCCTGGCAGCCCAGGGTCTCTTGCCCGGCGATCCGCTGCGCGGCCAGGTCGCCGCCGTGTCGGTGGGCCTGGTGGGCGGGCGGCCCGTGCTGGACCTGGACTACGCCGAGGATTCGGGCTGCGACACCGACATGAACGTGGTGATGACCTCCGCGGGCGACTTCGTCGAGGTCCAGGGCACGGGCGAGGGTGGCAGTTTCCGCCGCCAGGAACTCGACGCGCTGCTGGACCTGGCCGCGGCCGGCATCCGCGACCTGATCCGGGCCCAGGCCGGGGCGCTGGAGGCGGCACGATGAACCGCGTCGTCCTGGCCTCGAACAATCCGGGCAAACTCAAGGAATTCTCCGCCAGCCTGGCGGCGGCCGGCATCGAGATGGTGCCCCAGGGGGCGCTGGGCGTGCCCGAGGCCGAGGAGCCCTTCGGCACTTTCGTGGAAAACGCCCTGGCCAAGGCGCGTCATGCCAGCCGCATCACGGGCCTGCCCGCCCTGGCCGACGATTCGGGCCTGTGCGTGCGGGCCCTGGGCGGCGCGCCGGGCGTGCATTCCGCCCGCTATGCGGCCGCGGCCGACGGCGCCCGCTCGGACGCGGCCAACAACGCGCGCCTGGTTGCCGAGATGGCGGACCTGGACGACCGGCGCGGCGCCTACGTCGCCGTCCTGGTGTATCTGCGCAGCGCCGACGATCCGCGTCCCATCGTGGTCGAGGGCAGCTGGGCGGGCGAGGTCCTGGCCGAGCCGCGCGGCGCCAATGGCTTCGGCTACGACCCTTACTTCTATCTGCCGGACCTGGGCATGACGGCGGCCGAGCTGCCGCTCGAACAGAAAAACATGCTCAGCCACCGGGCGAGGGCGCTGCGCGGCCTGCTGCAGGCACTGCGCGGCGAGTCCTTCAATTCCCAGTCCTGAAACGGGGCCATCATGAAGAAACTGGTGCGCGTGCCCCAGCCGCAGGCCGAGGGCGATGGCCGTCCGGGCGTGCGTGGGCGCCCCGGCCTGGCGGCCCTGCCGCCGCTGTCGGTCTATGTGCACGTACCCTGGTGCGTGCATAAATGCCCTTATTGCGACTTCAATTCCCACGAGCGCAGCGGCGACATTCCCGAAGAAGACTACCTGCAGGCGCTGCAGGCCGATCTGGAACAGGCGTTGCCCGACGTCTGGGGACGTCCCGTCTCGACGGTGTTTTTCGGCGGCGGCACGCCCAGCCTGCTGTCGGCCGATGCCGTGGACCGCATCATCGGCCTGCTGCGGGCCACGCTCAGCCTGCCGCCGGACGCGGAGATCACCCTGGAGGCCAACCCCGGCACGGCCGAGGCCGCCCGGTTCCAGGGCTACGCGCAGGCGGGGGTGAACCGGATCTCGCTGGGGATCCAGAGCTTCGACGACGACAAGCTGCGCCGCCTGGGGCGCATCCACGATGCCGACCAGGCGCGCGCCGCCATCGCCATGGCGCAGCGCGCCGTGGACCGCGTGAACCTGGACCTGATGTTCGCCTTGCCGCAGCAGACGCTGGCCGAATGCGAGCAGGACGTGCGCGAGGCCCTCGCCTTCCAGACCGGCCATCTGTCCCTGTACCACCTGACGCTGGAACCCAATACCGTATTCGCCAAGTTCCCGCCGCGCCTGCCCGACGACGAGCTGAGCGCCGCCATGCAGGACCGGGTGGCCGAGCTGGCGACCGCCGCCGGCTTCGACCGCTACGAGGTCTCGGCCTATGCCCGCCCTGGGCAGGCCTGCCAGCACAACCTGAACTACTGGCAGTTCGGAGACTACCTCGGGATCGGACCGGGCGCGCATTCCAAGATCTCGTTCCAGAACCGCATCATCCGCCAGGCCCGCGCCCGCATGCCCGACGCCTGGATGCGGCTGGCACGCGAAGGCACGGGCCGGCACATCGTCGAACAGCGCGAACTCGGCCACGGCGACCTGGGTTTCGAGTTCATGCTCAATGCGCTGCGGCTGCGCCAGGGCGTGGAGGGCGGGCTGTTCATCGAACGCACCGGCCTGTCGCTGATGTCCATCCTGCCGGCCATGCGCCGTGCCGTCGAGCGCGGCCTGCTGCAGCCCGGCCTGGAGCGCGTGCAGGCCACGCCCCAGGGCTGGCGCTTCCTGAACGACCTGCAAATGGAGTTCCTGCCCTAGATCCGGGCCTCGATGCCACGATCCGGTGCACGCATTTGGGGCGCATGCACCGATTTGGTGCGAAAATGGCGCGACAAGGTCCATTCCGGATCCCGGGCGTCGGCCCGTTTCCGGGGCGGGATGCGCCGCCGGCCCGCAAGCTCGAATTGGCATGATGTTTGCTTGAGACTTATCGGCGGCGCAGGGCGCCGTCGCGGGACGCAGAGCCCGAGACCTGATCTTCTCTTACCATTTTTGGCGCAGGAGCCCGTATGTCCACCCCTGAACATGTCGTCCAGATGATTGCCGAGCGCGAAGTCGCGTTCGTGGATTTCCGCTTTACCGATACCCTGGGTCGGGAACATCACCTGACGGTTCCCGCCAGCCAGGTGGACGAGGACCGGATGGAATCCGGCGTGGCGTTCGACGGCTCCTCGCTGCCGGGCTGGAAGGGCATCGAGGCCTCGGACATGATCCTCGTGCCGGACGCCGGCACCGCGCGGATGGATCCTTTCCGCGAGGAAAGCACCCTGATCCTGACCTGCGACGTGGTCGAGCCCTCCGACCTCAAGGGATACGACCGCGATCCGCGATCCCTGGCGCGCCGCGCCGAGGCCTACCTCAAGTCCAGCGGCCTGGGCGACACCGCCTATTTCGGGCCGGAGCCCGAATTCTTCGTCTTCGACGGCGTGAGCTGGAATGCCGACATGTCCGGCAGCTTCGTCAAGATCCGCTCCAACGAGGGCGCCTGGTCCAACGCCGATGACGCCAACGGCACCAACCTGGGCTACCGGCCGGCCATCAAGGGCGGCTACGTCCCCGTCCCGCCCGTCGATTCCTTTGCCGACATGCGCTCGGAGATGTGCCTGCTGATGGAACAGATGGGCGTGCCCGTCGAGGTCCACCACCACGAGGTCGCCAACTGCGGCCAGCTCGAGATCGGCACGCGCTTCTCGACCCTGGTGCAGCGGGCCGACTGGACCCAGACCATGAAGTACGTCATCCGCAACGTGGCCCACGTCTACGGCAAGACCGCGACCTTCATGCCCAAGCCGGTGGTGGGCGACAACGGATCGGGCATGCACGTGCACCAGTCGATCTGGAAAGACGGCCAGAACCTGTTTGCCGGCAACGGCTACGGCGGCCTGTCCGAGTTCGCCCTGTACTACATCGGCGGCATCATCCACCACGCGCGCGCCCTGAACGCCATCACCAATCCGGGCACCAATTCCTACAAGCGCCTGGTGCCGCACTACGAGGCGCCGGTGAAACTGGCCTATTCGGCGCGCAACCGGTCCGCCTCGATCCGCATCCCCTACGTCAGCAACCCCAAGGCCCGGCGCGTCGAATCGCGCTTCCCGGACCCGCTGGCCAATCCCTACCTGGCCTTCTCGGCGCTGATGATGGCCGGCCTGGACGGCGTGCAGAACAAGATCCACCCCGGCGACCCGGCCGACAAGAACCTCTACGACCTGCCGCCCGAGGAAGACGCCAAGATCCCGACGGTGTGCTCGTCGCTGGAGCAGGCCCTGGAAGCCCTGGACCGCGATCGCGAGTTCCTGACGCGCGGCGGCGTGTTCAGCAACGACCTGCTCGACGCCTACCTGGACCTGAAGGAAAACGAACTCAACCGCCTGCGCGTGACGCCGCATCCGGTCGAGTTCGACATGTACTACACCCTGTAGGGTGCGCCGTGGACCCGTCCGGCTTCGAACTGCTGCAAACGGCGGTGCTGCTGCTGGACGGGGCCGGCCGCATCGCCTACGCCAACGGCGCGGCCGAGGAGCTGCTGGGCGTGTCGCGCCGGCAACTGGAAGGCCAGCTGCCGGGGCCCTACCTCGAAGGCCTGACCAGCGTCCTGAAGACGCCCCTGGGCGGCCAGCCCTGGTCCGTGCTGCTGGAGATCCCCGTGCACCAGGCGGCCCGCTTCGAGGACCAGCAGCAGGCCCTGGCGGGGCAGGCGGCGCAGCGCGAGACCCTGCGCAACCTCGCCCACGAGGTGCGCAATCCCCTGGCGGGCCTGCGCGCCGCGGCGCAACTGCTGGAGATGGAGCTGCCGCGCGACGACCTGCGCGACTATACCCGGGTCATCATCGACGAGGCCGACCGCCTCGCCGACCTGGTGTCGCGGCTGGTGTCCCCGCAGCGCCAGGATCTCGAGCCGCAGCGATTCAACGTGCATGAGATCTGCGAGCGGGTGCTGTCTCTCGCGGCGCTGGAGTTCGGACCCTCGCTCACGCTGGTGCGCGACTACGACGCCTCGCTGCCCGACATCCTGGCCGACCGCGACCGGCTGCTGCAGGCCTTGCTGAACGTGGTCCGCAATGCGGCGCAGGCGCTCAGCGAATCGCCCGGCGTGGCCGAGCCCGTCCTGCGGCTGCGCACCCGCGTCGTGCACCAGCCGGCGCTGCTGCGCTCGCGCCACCGCATGGGCGTGCTGATCGCCGTCATCGACAACGGCCCGGGCGTGCCGGAGTCCCTGCGCGACAAGCTCTTTCACCCGCTGGTCACCGGCCGCGCACAGGGCACGGGACTGGGCCTGAACCTGGCCCAGGGTTGCGTGCAGCTGCACGGCGGTGTGCTGGAATTCGATTCGCGGCCGGGCCATACGGAGTTCCGTTTCCTCCTGCCGCTGGAGGCGCCATGAAACCCATCTGGATCCTGGACGACGAGCCCGGCATGCGCTGGGTGCTGGAACGCGCCCTGGACAAGGCCGGCTGGCCGGTGCTGTGCTTTCCCGACGGCGAGGCCCTGCTGGCGGCCCTGGACGGCCTGGGACCGGGGCGGGATCCCCGCGAGCCCGCCGTGCTGGTGTCCGACGTGCGCATGCCCGGCCTGGACGGCTTCGGCATCCTGGCCCGGGTGCGCGCGCAGCGGCCCGGGCTGCCGGTCATCCTGATGACCGCCTACACGGACCTGCAGACCACCGTGGCGGCGTTCTCGGAGGGCGCATTCGACTACCTGGCCAAACCCTTCGACATCCAGGCAGCCGTGGACCTGATCGGCCGCGCGGCGCAGGCCGGCCCGCGGCCCGCGCCGGCGCTGCCGGCCACGCCGGCCGGCGCGTCGGGCGATCCGGCCGCCGGGGCGCCAGGCGGACCCGGTGCCGAGGGCGGCGACCTGCTGCCTTCGCACGCGCCCGCCATGCGGGAGGTCTTTCGCGCCATCGGGCGCCTGGCGCAATCCAGCGCCACGGTCCTGATCACGGGCGAGTCGGGCACGGGCAAGGAACTGGTCGCGCGGGCGCTGCACCGCCATAGCCGCCGGGCCGCCGGTCCCTTCGTCGCGGTCAACGCCGCCGCCATTCCCCGCGACCTGCTGGAGGCCGAGCTCTTCGGCCATGAGCGCGGCGCCTTCACCGGCGCGGTGCAGATGCGCCGCGGCCGCTTCGAGGAGGCCGACGGCGGCACCCTGTTCCTCGACGAGATCGGCGACATGCCGGCCGAGCTGCAGACCCGGCTGCTGCGCGTCCTGGCCGAGAGCCGCTTCTACCGCGTGGGCGGCAGCCGGGCCATCGGCGTGGACGTGCGCATCGTCGCCGCCACCCACCAGCCGCTGGAGGCGCGGGTGCGGGACGGGCTGTTTCGCGCCGACCTGTTCCATCGCCTGAACGTCATCCGGCTGCGCCTGCCGCCACTGCGGGAGCGGCGCGAGGACATCGAGTCGCTGGCCCGGCATTTCCTGCGGCGCAGCGCGCAGGAACTGGATGTGCCGGTCCGCGCGCTCGAGGCGGACGCCCTGGAGGCGCTGCGGCAGTTCGACTATCCCGGCAACATCCGCCAGCTGGAGAACATCTGCCAGTGGCTGACGGTGATGACGGCCAGCGTCCAGGTCCGCGCCGAGGACCTGCCCCCGGAGGTCCGGCAGGCGCTGCCGGCCAGCGCCGCCGGCCTGCCGCCGCCCGCCGCCGCCGCGGCGGGGCGGGGCGCCGGGGATGCGGCCGTGCCGGACTGGCGGGCGGCGCTGTCGGCCGAGGTCCGCCGGCGCCTGTTGCAAAAGGATCCCGACCAGATCGAGCGCCTGCGCCAGGACGTCGAGCGGATCCTGCTGCGCGAAGCCCTGGCCCAGGCGCAGGGCCAGCGGGGCCGGGCCGCGCTCATCCTGGGCATCGGCCGCAATACCCTGACGCGCAAGTGCCAGGAACTCGGGCTGGACGAGTAGGACGGCGGCACCGGGAGACGCCGCACTGGTACAATACCCGGTTGCTTCCGTTTCTCCGATTTCGACGGGAACTGTGCCTGGCTTGAGCCAGATCAAGCAAAGCCGCGCGAATCGCGGCCTGGGGTCTCCCCGGCCGGCAGTCGCGTCGTACCATTGTCCCGTCCATCCGTTTTCCGCCCCGAGCCATGGCCGCATTCATTTCCGAACAAGTCCTGAGCGTGCATCACTGGAATGACACGCTGTTTTCCTTCAAGACCACGCGCGATCCCGGCCTGCGGTTCCACAACGGCCACTTCGTCATGCTGGGCCTGGAGGTCGAGGGCAAGCCCCTGATGCGCGCCTACAGCATCGCCAGCGCCAATCACGAGGAAAACCTCGAATTCTTCAGCATCAAGGTGCCCGACGGTCCGCTGACCTCGCGCCTGCAGCATCTGCAGCCCGGCGACGCGGTGCTGGTCAGCAAAAAGCCCGTCGGCACCCTGGTCGTGGACGACCTGAAACCCGGGCGCCACCTCTACCTGTTCGCCACCGGCACCGGCCTGGCACCGTTTCTCAGCATCATCAAGGACCCCGAGGTCTACGAGCGCTTCGACAAGGTCGTCCTGATGCATGGCGTGCGCTTCATCAGCGAGCTGGCCTATGCGGACTACCTCACGCGCGACCTGCCGCAGGACGAGTTCCTGGGCGAGATGGTGCGCGATAAGCTGATCTATTACCCCACGGTCACGCGCGAGCCCTACGTCCACCAGGGCCGCCTGACCACCCTGGTGGAGACCGGCCGGATCTTCGGCGACATCGGCCTGCCGCCCCTGGATCCGGCCGTCGACCGCGCCATGATCTGCGGCAGCCCCGCCATGCTGACCGACATCCGCGCCATGCTCGACGCGCGCGGCTTCGTGGTTTCGCCCGGCGTGGGCGAGCCGGGCGACTATGTCTACGAGCGCGCCTTCGCCGAAAAATAGCCCGTCTTTTATTTTTTGCTATTGATCGGTACACTCTGATAGTTGTGAAATTCATTCAGGGAAGTCCATCATGAGCAAGGCCATCGTTCATACCGACTCGGCGCCCGCCGCCGTAGGTCCGTATTCCCAGGCGGTCGCCGCGCAGCCCGGCCGCCTCGTGTTCCTGTCCGGCCAGATCGGCCTCGAGCCGGGCACGGGCGAACTGGTGTCGGAAAACTTCGAAGGCCAGGTGCGCCAGTCGTTCGCCAACATGCAGGCCGTCATCGAGGCCGCCGGCGGGACGCTGGACAACATCGTCAAGCTGACCCTGTTCCTGACGGACCTCAGCAAATTCGCCAGCGCCAACGCGATCATGGCGGAAATCATCCCCCAGCCGTATCCCGCCCGCTCGACCGTCGGCGTGGCCAGCCTGCCCAAAGGCGCCCAGTTCGAGGTCGAGGCCATCCTGGCGCTCTGAGATCCGGCCTGCCGCCGCCGATGGATCCCGCTGGCGCCTCCCGGGCGTCCCGGCGCCCCGGAAAGACCGCGCCTGCCGCCCAGCAGGTCCGGCTGTTCGAGCGACTGGGATTGCGGACCGCGGCCGATTTCATCGTCCATCTGCCGCTGCGCTACGAGGACGAAACCCGCGTCACGCCGGTGGCGCAGGCACGTCCCGGCACGCACGCGCTGTTCGAGGGCGAGATCCTGGACAGCCAGTTGCGTCCGCGCCCGCGCCGCGAGCTGCAGGCCACCCTGTCGGACGGCACCGGGCGGCTGTCGCTGCGCTGGCTGCACGTCTATCCCGGCCAGCAGGCCCGCCTGCAGGCAGGGCGGCGGGTCCGGGTACGGGGCGAGGTCCGCATGGGCTACCAGGGGCCGGAGATCATCCATCCGCTGGTGACCGAGCCCGGCACGCCCTTGCCCGAGACCCTGACGCCGGTCTACCCCACGACGCAGGGCCTGTCCCAGCCCAGCCTGCGCAAGGCGATCGCCCGGGCGCTGGACCAGGCCGACCTGAGCGACACGCTGCCGCCCGCCGTGCGCCAGGCCTATGGCCTGGCCGATTTCGAAAGCTCGCTGCGGGTGCTGCATCATCCCGGGCCGGACATCTCCCTGGAGCTGCTGGCCGGGCATGAACACCCGGCCTGGCGGCGCATCAAGTTCGACGAGCTGCTGGCGCAGCAGCTCGCGCTGGCCGACGCCCGGGCGGCGCGGCGCGCGCAGTCGGCGCAGCCGCTGCCGGGCGGCGGCCCGCTGTCGGCGCGGCTGCGCGAGACGCTGCCCTTCGCGCCCACCGGGGCGCAGGAGCGCGCGATCCGCGAGATCCGCGAGGACTTGGGCCAGTCTCATCCGATGCACCGGTTGCTGCAGGGCGACGTCGGCAGCGGCAAGACCCTGGTGGCGGCCTGCGCCGTCGCCCAGGCCCTGGATGCCGGCGTCCAGGTGGCGGTCATGGCGCCCACCGAGATCCTGGCCGAGCAGTTGTGGCGCAAGTTCTCCGAATGGTTCCTGCCCCTGGGCGTGCCGGTCGCCTGGCTGACCGGCGCCATGACGGCGGCCGGACGCCGCCAGGCCCTGGGCGACATCGCCTCGGGCGCGGCCCGGCTCGCCGTGGGCACCCAGGCGCTGATCCAGGACAAGGTGCGGTTCCAGTCCCTGGGCCTGGTGATCAGCGACGAACAGCACCGCTTCGGCGTGGGGCAGCGCCTGGCGCTCAGCCGCAAGGGCGATCAGGCGGCGCGCGCGCCACACCAGCTCAGCATGAGCGCGACGCCGATCCCGCGCACGCTGGCCATGGCGTTTTTCGCCGACATGGACGTGTCGGTGCTCGACGAGCTGCCGCCGGGGCGCACGCCGGTGCGCACCCGCCTGTTCGCCGAGCAGCGCCGCGACGAGGTCCTGGCCCGCGTCGCGGCCGCCGCGCGGGAGGGGCAGCAGGCCTACTGGGTCTGCCCCCTGGTCGAGGAAAGCGAGGCCCTGCAGCTGCAGACGGCGGTGGATACCTGGGAGCACCTGTGCGCGGAGCTCCCGGACCTGGCCATCGGCCTGATGCACGGCAGGCTGTCGGCGCAGGACAAGGCCGCCGCCATGGACGCCTTCCGTCGGGGCGAGACGGACCTGCTGGTCAGCACGACGGTCATCGAGGTGGGGGTCGACGTCCCCAACGCCAGCCTCATGGTGATCGAGCATGCCGAGCGTTTCGGCCTCGCCCAGCTGCATCAGTTGCGCGGTCGGGTGGGGCGGGGCGCGCGCGAGTCCACCTGCGTGCTGCTGTATCAGCCGCCGCTGTCGGCGTCGGCGCGCGAGCGGCTGCGCGCCTTGTACGAGACCACCGATGGCTTCGAGATCGCGCGGCGCGACCTCGCGCTGCGGGGTCCCGGCGAATTGCTGGGCCTGCGCCAGTCGGGCCAGGCCCTGCTGCGGTTCGCCGACCTGAACGCCGACGAGGGCCTGCTGGAGCAGGCCCGCGCCGCCGCTGCCTGGCTGGCCGCCGATTTTCCCGAGCAGGCCCGGCAACACCAGCAGCGCTGGATGGCGGGGGCCGTCCAGTACCTGCGCAGTTAACGTCCACCCGAGGGAAACGCATGACTCTGACCGAACTGAAGTACATCGTGGCCGTGGCGCGGGAACGCCACTTCGGACGGGCCGCCGAGGCCTGTTTCGTCAGCCAGCCGACACTGTCGGTCGCCATCCGCAAGCTCGAAGAAGAACTGGGCGTCGTCCTGTTCGAGCGCGGCGGGGCCGAGGTGGGAATCACGCCGATCGGGCTGCGGGTCGTCGCCCAGGCGCAGAAGGTCCTGGAAGAGGGCGCCAATCTGCGCGAGATCGCGCGCCAGGGACATGATCCGCTGGAGGGCCCGCTGCGCGTGGGCGTCATCTATACGGTGGGGCCCTATCTGTTGCCGCACCTGGTCCCCGAACAGATCCGCCGCACCCCCCAGATGCCGCTGCTGCTGCAGGAAAACTATACGACGCGCCTGCTGGAACTCCTGCGCCAGGGCGAGATCGACTGCGCCATCGTCGCGCTGCCGCTGCCCGAGACGGGGCTCGCACAATGCGCGCTCTACGACGAGCCCTTCTATGTCGCACTGCCCCACAACCATCCCTGGGCCCATGAAAAGCGGATCGCCTCGGAACGCCTGAAGGAAGAGACCATGCTGCTGCTGGGAGCGGGCCATTGCTTTCGCGACCAGGTGCTGGAGGTCTGCCCGGAACTGTCCCGCTATTCGGCCTCCAGCGAGGGCATCCAGCGCACCTTCGAAGGGTCTTCGCTGGAGACCATCCGCCACATGGTGGCCGCCGGCATCGGGATCACCGTCATGCCGGCCAGCGCCGTCGCCATGCAGGGCTCCGAAAGCAAGCTGCTGCGCTTCATCCCCTTCGCGCCGCCGGCGCCCGACCGCCGCGTGGTGCTGATCTGGCGCAAGAGCTTTCCCAGGCTGGCCGCGATCGAGGCGCTGGCGCTGGCCGTGCGCCATTGCGGGATGCCGGGCGTCACCATGCTGGAGGAGCCCGTATCGGCGGCCGTGCTGGCCGATTGACGCGCCGCAAGATCCTGCCGCGCGCCGGCCGTTCCCGACTTTGGACGTGCAAGACCGCATGGTATGCTGAAACCGTCTTGTCTCAACGGAGTACCCCATGGCAAAAGCTGTCAAAAAGACCTCGCCGACCAAAGCCCCGACGTCCCCCTCGGGCCTGCCCATCGACATCGGCATCTCCGACAAGGACCGCGCCTCGGTGGCGTCGGAGCTCGCCCACACCCTGGCGGATTCCTACACCCTCTACCTGATGACGCACAACTTCCACTGGAACGTCACCGGGCCCATGTTCAGCACCCTGCACCAGCTGTTCATGACGCAGTACACCGAGGCCTGGCAGGCCCTGGATTCCATCGCCGAGCGCATCCGCGCCCTGGGCCACTACGCGCCCGGCACGTACGCGGAATACGCGCGCCTGAGCTCCATCCGCGAGCCGGAATCCGTGCCCTCCGCAGAGCAAATGCTGCACCTGCTGGTCGCCGGCAACGAGGCCGTCGCCAAGACCGCCCGCAAGGCCTTCCAGATCGCCGACGCCGTCAATGACCAGCCGACCGCCGACCTGCTGACCCAGCGCCTGGACGTTCACGAAAAGAACGCCTGGATGCTGCGCAGCCTCCTGGCCTGACCCGTTTCTTTGCGCGCCGGGCAGGTTTGCCGGCACTCGGATTTCGGGAAAACCCCCGTATGTGGCATGAACCGCCCTGCGGGGGTTTCGTGTATTCTTTCCTGGTCTTTCAAAGGAGGTTGTATGAACATTCGCTTGACGCCGACGGTCGCCGCACTGGGGCTGGCTGCCGGCATGATGATGTCTTCCGCGGCGAACGCTGACACGATCAAGATCGCCATCGCGGGGCCTTATACCGGGGCGCTGACGCAGTACGGCGATATGGTCAAAGAGGGTGTGGACACGGCAATCGAAACCATCAATGCAGCCGGCGGCGTGCTGGGCAACAAGCTCGAGGCCGTCGTGATGGACGACGCCTGCGAACCCAAGCAGGGTCCGGTCGTTGCCAACCGCGTCGTCAATGAGAAAATCCACTACGTGGTCGGCCACGTGTGCTCGGGCGCGACCATCGCGGCCGCCCCGGTCTACAACAACGAAGGCGTGGTCATGGTCTCCCCGTCCGCCACCTCGCCCGCCGTGACCGACGGCAAGAACTACGACATGATCTTCCGCACCATCGGCCGCGACGACCAGCAAGGTCCCGCCGCCGCGGAATTCATCGCCCAGAAGATCAAGCCCAAGGCCGTCGCGGTGCTGCACGACAAGCAGTCCTATGGCCAGGGTATCGCCACGGCCGTCAAGAACGACCTGGAAAAGGCCGGCATCAAGGTCGTGCTCTTCGAAGGCATCAACGCGGGTGACAGCGACTATTCCGCCGTCATCACCAAGCTCAAGTCCTCGGGCGCGGACTTCGTCTACTACGGCGGCTACCACCCCGAAATGGGCCTGCTGCTGCGCCAGGGCGCCGAACAAGGCCTGCAAGCCAAGTTCATGGGCCCCGAAGGCGTGGGCAATCCGGACATCAACGCCATCGCCGGCCCGGCCGTCGAAGGCATGCTGGTGACCCTGCCCGCCGACTTCACGACCGACCCGGCCAACGCCTCGGTGGTCAAGGCCTTCAAGGACAAGAACCGCAATCCCGGCGGCGCGTTCCAGCTGACGGCCTATTCCGCCCTGGAAGCCATTGCCGCGGGCATCAAGGGCGCCGGCAAGGACGACCCGACCAAGGTCGCCGCCTGGCTGCACAGCAACTCGGTCAAGACCCCGATCGGCAACATCGCCTGGAACAAGCAGGGCGACCTCAAGTCCTTCAAGTTCGACGTCTTCACCTGGCATGCCGACGGTTCCAAGACCGTCTTCAAATAAGCCGGATCGACGGCATCGGGGGTCCGGCTTCGGCCGGCCTCCGGGTCTTCCCGGCGGCGCAAGCCTCCGGGAATCCCAAAAAGCACGGGCCCCTCGTCGGGGCCTGTGCTTTTTGGGAAAGGCCGGACATCCGGTGTCAGTCGTCGATGCGCCTGCCCGTGTCCGCGTCGAACCAGTGCACGGGATGCTGGCCGTCCGGGCCGAACGTGACCGTATCGCCCAGGGCCAGCGGCTGGCCGCGGGTCTCGGCGACGGTACAGCGCAGCACCAGGCCCTGGTCGCCCCAACGGGCGTGAATCAGTTGCTCGGAACCCAGAACCTCGACCATCTCGACCTGGGCCTGCAGGCCGGGCGCGTTCAGGCGCAGGTGTTCCGGGCGCAGGCCCAGGATCAGCCTGGCGCCCGCCGCGGCCGCCGGCGCGCGGACGGGCAGGGCGGCGCCATCGGGACCCAGCGCGCGGCCCTCGGCATCCATCTCGACCCGCAACAGGTTCATGGGGGGCGAACCGATGAAGCCGGCCACGAAGACCGTGGCCGGCCGCTCGAAGACCTCGGCGGGGGTGCCGATCTGCTCGGGGACGCCCTGGTTCATGACGATCATCCGGTGCGCCAGGGTCATGGCCTCGACCTGGTCGTGGGTCACGTACAGGCTGGTGGTCTTCAGCCGTTGGTGGAGCTTCTGGATCTCCAGGCGCATCTGCACGCGCAGCTTGGCGTCCAGGTTGGACAAGGGCTCGTCGAACAGGAACACGGCCGGCTCGCGCACGATGGCGCGGCCCATGGCCACACGCTGGCGCTGGCCGCCCGAGAGCTGCCGGGGGCGGCGGTCGAGCAACTGGTCCAGTTCCAGGATCCGGGCGGCGTCGTCCACCCGGCGGCGGATCTCCGCCTTGTCCATGCGGCGGATCTGCAGGCCATAGGCCATGTTGTCGAACACGCTCATGTGGGGGTAGAGCGCGTAGTTCTGGAACACCATGGCGATGTCGCGCTCGGCCGGCTCCAGCGTGTTGACCACGCGCTCGCCGATGGCGATCTCGCCCTCCGTCACGGATTCCAGGCCGGCCACCATCCGCATCAGCGTGGACTTGCCGCAGCCCGAGGGCCCGACGATGACGACGAATTCGCCGTCGCGGACCTCCATGTCGATGCCGTGGATGACGGCGACGCCGCCGGCATAAGTCTTGCGTACGTTGCGGAAACTCAAGGTTGCCATATCAACATCTGTCCTATTTTTCGGTATCGACCAGGCCCTTGACGAACCATTTCTGCATCAGGATGACGACGGCGGCCGGCGGCACCATGGCCAGCAGCGCGGTCGCCATGACGAGGTTCCATTCGGTCACGCTGTCGCCGCCGGCGATCATCCGCCGGATGCCGACCACCACGGGATACATGTTTTCCTGCGTGGTGATGATGAGCGGCCAGAGGTATTGGTTCCAGCCGTAGATGAACTGGATGACGAACAGCGCCGCGATGCTGGTGCGCGAGAGCGGGAACAGGATGTCCTTGAAGAAGCGCATCGGGCCCGCGCCGTCGATGCGCGCGGCCTCGGCCAGCTCGTCGGGGACCGTCAGGAAGAACTGGCGGAACAGGAAGGTCGCGGTGGCCGACGCGATGAGCGGCAGCGTCAGGCCGGCGTAGCTGTTGAGCATGCCGAGGTTGGCCACCACGGCGTAGGTGGGGGCGATGCGGACCTCGACGGGCAGCATCAGGGTGACGAAGATCATCCAGAAGCACAGCATGCGCAGCCGAAACCGGAAATACACCACGGCGAAGGCCGACATCATGGAGATGACGATCTTGCCGACCGCGATGGCCAGCGCCATGAAGGTGCTGATCCACAGCATGCGGCCGACCGGCGGCGTGTTGATCGCATTGCCCGTCAGCACGGCCCAGTAGTTGCCGAGGAAGTGCGAGCCCGGTATCAGCGACATGGGCGCCTGGGCGACTTCCTGGGCGGTCTGCGTCGAGGCCACGAAGGCCACGTACAGCGGGAAGGCGATGACGGCCACGCCCAGGATCAGGACGGCGTGCGAGACCAGGTCCAGCAGAGGACGGCGTTCAACCATGGGGATGCGCCCTCATCAGTAGTTCACCTTGCGGTCCACGTAGCGGAACTGGATGGCCGTCAGCGCGATCACGATCAGCATCAGGATCACGGACTGCGCGGCCGACGAGCCCAGGTCCAGGCCCTTGAAGCCCGCGTTGTAGACCTTGTAGACCAGGATGTCCGTGGCATGGCCCGGGCCGCCCTGGGTGACGACGTCGATCACCGCGAAGGTATCGAAGAAGGCGTAGATGAAATTGATCACCAGCAGGAAGAAGCTGGTGGGAGACAGCAGCGGAAACACGATGGACCAGAACCGGCGCGCGGGGCCGGCGCCGTCGATGGCGGCGGCCTCGATGAGCGAGCGCGGGATGGACTGCAGGCCGGCCAGGAAGAACAGGAAGTTGTAGGACACCTGTTTCCAGATGGAGGCGAAGACGATCAGCGCCATGGCGTCGCCGCCGTCCAGGCGGGGATTCCAGTGCAGCCCCATCTGCACCAGGGCCACCGCCAGGATGCCGACGGACGGCGAGAACAGGAACAGCCACAGGACCCCGGCCACGGCGGCGGCCACCGCGTACGGCCAGATGAGCAGGGTCTTGTAGATCGCGGCGCCGCGCACCACGCGGTCGGCCATCACCGCCAGCAGCAGCGAGATGGCCAGGCCGCCGACCGCCACCAGCGCCGAGAACCAGGCCGTCGTGCGAAACGAGGCCAGGTATTCGGCGTTGGAGAACAGGTCGGCGAAATTGGCCAGCCCCACGAACTGCGAGGACAGGCCGAACGGGTCTTCCAGCCGGAACGACTGCCACATGGCCTGGCCCGCGGGCCAGAAGAAGAACACCAGCGTGATGGCCAGCTGGGGGGCCAGCAGCAGCCAGGGCAGGGTCCGGTGGCGGAAGACGACGCGTTTCTCCATGGATTACTTGACGCTCTTCTCGAAGCGTTCGAGCAGGGCGTTGCCCTCGGAGCTCATTTTCTTCAGGCCGTCGTCCGGGCTGACCTTGCCCGCGAAGATCTGTTCCATGGTGCTGTCCTCGATGTCGCGGATCTGCGGCAGGTAGCCCAGCCGGACGCCGCGCGAATTGGCGGTGGTGTCGGCGTTGAGCTGGCGGACGGCGACCTCGGTGCCCGGGTTCTTGTCGTAGAAGCCGGATTTCTTGGTTTCCTCGTAGCCGGCCTTGGTGACCGGCACGTAGCCGGTGTGCTGGTGCCAGGACGCGGCCTGTTCGGGGCTGGCCAGGAACTTGAAGAATTTCACCACGCCCTTGTAGGTGGCGTCGGACTTGCCCGAGAACACCCACAGCGAGGCGCCGCCGATGATGGAGTTCTGCGGCGCGCCCTTGACGTCGGGATAGTAGGGCAGGGTCGAGGTGCCGAAGGCGAACTGGCCGTTCTTGATGATGGAGGCCCGCATGCCGCTGGACCCGGTGTACATGCCGCACTTGCCCGAGGTGAACAGCGCGTTGCCCGCATCGCCGCGCCCGCCGTACGTGAATTCGCCGGCCTTGGCCATGTCGGCCAGGAAGCTCAGGTGCTTGTGGAAGAGGGGGCTCTCGAGCTGCAGCCGGGCGTCCAGGCCGCCAAAGCCGTTGTCCTTGGATGCATAGGGCACGTTGTGCCAGGCCGCGAAGTTCTCGAGCAGCACCCAGGACGGCCAGGCGGTGGAATAGCCGCACTCCATCCCGGCGGCGCGCAGCTTCTTGGCGGCCGCCGCGACCTCGGGCCAGGTCTTGGGCGGCGATTCGGGATCCAGGCCGGCCTTCTTGAAGGCGTCCTTGTTGTAGTAGAGGACGGGCGTGGAGCTGTTGAAGGGCATGGACACCAGCTTGCCGTCCGGCGAGGAATAGTAGCCGCCCACGGCGCCCAGGAAGGCCTTGGGGTCGATTGGGTCGCCGACCTTCTCGGACAGGGCCTGGACCGGCTCGATCGCGCCCTTGGCGTACATCATGGTCGCGGTGCCGACCTCGAAGACCTGGAGGATGTCCGGGGCGTTGCCGGCGCGGAAGGCCGCGATCCCCGCGTTCATGGACTCGCCGTAGGCGCCCTTGTAGACCGCGTGCACGACGTAGTCGGACTGGCTGGCATTGAACGCCTTGGCGATGGCGTTCACGCGCTCGCCCAGCGGGCCTTCCATGGAGTGCCAGAAGGTGATGTCGGTGGCGGCCTGGGCCGCACCGGCGGTCGCGAGCAGGGCTGCCAGGACGGTCATGCGGGAAATGGAATATGCCATCAAAGTCTCCTGTGGATTGCCCCGCGGATCCTGCCGGGCGGCGGCGGGGGGGCATTATAAGCAGCTATTGTGACCAGTTCGGGTCGGCTTTGACAATCCCTGATTGCCGTAATGACCGTACAATGAAGCGCTATGGAAAAAGCCCTTTCTCTCGCATTGATCGGCGGCGGCAACATGGCCAGCGCCTTGGCCAGCGGCCTCATCGGGCGGCGCTGCGCCGCCGCGGACGTCCACGTCGTCGATCCGGGAGACGACACCCGCGCCCGCTGGCTGGCGCAGGGCACGACCGCGGCGCCGGCGCCCGGCGCCCAGCTGTCCGGTTGCCGCGTCTGGTTCTTTGCCGTCAAGCCCCAGATCATGGCCGAGGTGGTGCGCCAGTGCCGCCCCTGGCTGCGGCCCGACACCCTGGTCATCAGCATCGCCGCCGGCATTCCGGGCGCCGCGATCGCCGGCTGGCTGGGATCGGACGGCCGGCCCTACGAACGCGTGGTGCGCTGCATGCCGAACACACCGGCGCTGATCGCCTGCGGCATGACCGGCATGGCCGCCTTGCCGGGCGTGGACGATGCGGATCGCGCGCTGGCCGAGACGCTGCTGCGCGCGGTGGGCGACGTGCTGTGGGTGCCCGACGATGCGGCCATCGACGCCGTCACCTCGGTCTCGGGCAGCGGGCCGGCCTATGTCTTCCTGTTCCTCGAATCGCTGATCGCCGCCGGCGTGGAACAGGGCCTGACGCCCGAACAGGCGCGGCAGCTGGCGCTTGCGACCTTTCACGGGGCAACGCAACTGGCGACCCTCTCGCCGGACTCGCCCGCGGTGCTGCGGGAACGCGTCACGTCCAAGGGCGGCACCACCGCGGCCGCGCTGGCAGTGTTCCAGCAGCGCGGGCTTTCCGCCATCATGCGCGAGGCCGTCGCCGCCGCGGCGCGCCGCGCCGGCGAGCTGGCGCAGGAATTTTCCCGCTGATCGTTCCCGTAACAAGGTATTATCAGGGATTAACCGTAGTGACACCTCCGGGGCGAATCGTCAGAATACGCGTGCCGCTCAGGGCGGAAGCTAAAACCATCGCTTGGCGCCCCTGGCTCGAGCACCCCGACCGGGTACCGTTACAGCCAGTGGCGCCTCTACCGGAGACCTCAAGAATGAAGTTCACGTTGCGCATCACTCCCGTCATTCTCGCGTTTGGCGCCTTGTCGCTGGCCGCTGGCGCCCATGCCGATACGCTGAAGATCGGCATTCCCCAGCCGATGACCGGCCCGAACACCCAGTATGGCGACCAGATCCAGGCGGGCGCCCTCACCGCCATCGATGCGCTCAACGCCGCCGGCGGCATCAAGGGCATGAAGATCGAACCCCTGCTGATCGACGATGGCTGCGAGCCCAAGCAGGCCGTCCCGGCCGCCAACCGCGTCGTCAACTCCGGGGCGAAGTTCGCGGTGGCCCACGCCTGCTCGGGCACCACCGTCCCGGCCGTGAACGTCTACGAACAGGAAGGCATCGTCGCCATCACTCCGGGCGCGACCTCGCCGCTGGTCACCGACACGATCAAACCGCATTACTTCTTCCGCACCATCGGGCGCGACGACCAGCAAGGCCCCTTCGCCGCCGACTACATCGCCAAGCAGCTCAAGCCCCAAAAGGTCGCCATCCTGCACGACAAGCAGACCTACGGCTCGGGCGTGGCCACCCAGGTCCAGAAGACCCTCGAGCAGGACGGCGTGAACATCGCCATGTTCGAGGGCATCAACGTCGGCGACAGCGATTATTCCGCCGTGATCTCCAAGCTCAAGGCCCTGGGTCCCGACCTGATCTATTTCGGCGGCTACCACCCCGAACTCGGCCTGCTGCTGCGCCAGGCGCGCGAGCAGGGCCTGGACACCCAGTTCATGGGCCCCGAGGGCGTCGCCAACAAGGACCTCGCCGCCATCGCCGGCCCGGCCGTCGACAAGCTGCTGGTCACGCTGCCGGCCGACTTCACCAAGCGCAAGGGCAACGAGCAGATCCTCGAGAACTTCAAGAAATACAAGCGCAGCCCGGATGGCGCCTTCACCATGACGGCCTACGCGGCGGTCCAGGTGCTGGCCGACAGCATCAATGCCGTGGGCGCCGATCCCGACAAGGTCGCCGACTACATGCACAGCCACAGCTTCGACACCAGCATCGGCAAGGTGGACTACGACGCCAAGGGCGACCTGAAGCACTTTGAATTTGCCGTGTTCCGCTGGGACGCCAACGGCAATCTGACCCAGATCCAGCCTTAACGGGCTCGGCGGGCCCCGGCGCGAGCCGGGGTCCTTTCCCCGGCCGGACCGCCAGGTCCGGCGATTACCTGCAGATTCCTTGCCACTATGTCCGAAATGCTCCCCCTATTGACGCAACAGCTGTTCAACGGCTTGTCGCTGGGCGCCATCTACGCGCTGATCGCCATTGGCTACACCATGGTCTACGGCATCATCGGCATGATCAATTTCGCCCACGGCGAAATCTACATGATCGGCGCCTACGTCGGCCTGGTGACCTTGTCGGCCATCGGCGTCAACAGCGGCCTGCCGCTGCCCGTCATGGTGCTGGCCATGCTGATCATGGCAGTCCTGGTGACGGCCGTCTATGGCTTTGCGGTCGAAAAGATCGCCTACGCTCCCTTGCGCAACAGCCCCCGGCTGGTGCCCCTGATCTCCGCCATCGGGATGTCGATCTTCCTGCAGAACTGGGTGGCGACCGGCCAGGGCGCGCGCGACATGGCGGTGCCGGCCCTGATCAGCGGCTCGGTCGACTTCACGATCGGCACCAGCGATTTCATGGTGACCGCGCCCTATTCGCGCATCCTGATCATCGTGGTCACGGTGCTGATGATGCTGGGCCTGACGCTCTTCATCAAGTATTCGCGCACCGGCCAGGCGTCGCGGGCCTGCTCGCAGGACCTGCACATGGCCAATCTGCTGGGCATCGACACCAGCCGGATCATCTCCTACACCTTCATGATCGGCGCCATGATGGCCGCGGTGGGCGGGGTCCTGATCGCCCTGGCGATCGGCAAGCTCAACCCCTTCATCGGCTTCATCGCCGGCATCAAGGCCTTCACCGCCGCAGTGCTGGGCGGGATCGGCAGCATCCCCGGCGCCATGCTGGGCGGGGTGCTGCTGGGCCTGGCCGAGACCTTTGCCGCAGCCTTCATTTCTTCGCAGTACAAGGACATTGTCGCCTTCCTGCTGCTCGTTTTCATCCTGATGTTCCGTCCAACGGGGCTGTTGGGTAAACCCGAGGTGGAAAAAGTCTGATGATGCAGAATCTCAAGAACTCGGTGATCGCGGCCGTGATGGCCGGCGTCATCATCGCCCCCGTCTATGGCGTGCAGATCCTGCGCCGGGGCCAGGAAACCTATCTGCAACCCGACTGGAAGATGATCATCGGCGGCATGCTGCTGGTCTTCCTGGTCCAGATGCTGCGGCCGCTGATCAAGCGCCGCAAGTCCGGCACCCCGCGCTTCACGCTGCCGACCTTTTCGGACAAGGCCCGCCACAGGGCCATCCTCGTGCTGGTGCTGTTCGCGGTGGTCTGGCCCTTCTTCACGGGCCGCGCCCAGGTGGACATCGCCACCCTGGTCCTGATCTACGTGATGCTGGGCCTGGGCTTGAACATCGTGGTCGGCTTTGCCGGGCTGCTGGACCTGGGCTTCGTGGGTTTCTACGCCACCGGCGCCTACACCTACGCCCTGCTGTACCACTGGGCCGGCTGGGGCTTCTGGGAGGCCCTGCCGTTCGCGGGGCTGGTCTCCGCGCTGTTCGGCTTCGTGCTGGGCTTTCCGGTGCTGCGGCTGCGGGGCGACTACCTGGCCATCGTGACGCTGGGCTTTGGCGAGATCATCCGCCTGCTGCTGATCAATCTGTACAGCTTCACGGGCGGCCCCGACGGCATTTCCGGCATTCCCAAGCCCTCGTTCTTCGGCTACCAGATGGTGCGCCGCACGATGGATGGTTCGCCGACCTTCCATGAGCTCATGGGCTGGTCCTTCAACAGCCAGGACGTGGTGGTCTATCTGTACCTGATGGCGCTGGTGCTGGTGCTGTTCACCCTGTATTTCACCAGCCGCCTGATCCGCATGCCCATCGGCCGCGCCTGGGAGGCGCTGCGCGAGGACGAGATCGCCTGCCGGTCCCTGGGCCTGAACCCGCGCAACATCAAGCTGTCGGCGTTCACGATGGGCGCCATGTTCGCCGGCTTCGGCGGGGCGTTCTTCGCCGCGCGCCAGGGCCTGGTCAATCCCGAATCCTTCACCTTCATCGAGTCGGCCCTGATTCTGGCCATCGTGGTGCTGGGCGGCATGGGCTCGCAGCTGGGGGTCATCCTGGCCGCCGTGCTGCTCACCGTGGTGCCCGAACTCGCCCGCGAGTTCGCCGAATACCGCATGCTGATCTTCGGCCTGGTGATGGTGGTCATGATGGTGTGGCGCCCGCAGGGCCTGCTGCCGGTGAAACGTCCGCAAGTGGAATTGGAATCATGAATGAATCTTTGTTGCAGGTCAGCGGACTGACCATGCGGTTCGGCGGCCTGCTGGCCGTCGACCAGGTCGAATTCGAGGTCCGCAAGAACGAGGTCTTTGCCATCATCGGCCCCAACGGCGCCGGCAAGACCACCGTCTTCAACTGCGTGGGCGGCTTCTACAAGCCGACCACCGGCGCCATCGTCATGGACGGCAAGCCCATCACCGGCCTGCCCAGCCACAAGGTCGCCCGGCATGGCTTGGTGCGCACGTTCCAGAACGTGCGCCTGTTCAAGAACCTCACCGTGCTGGAGAACCTGCTGGTGGCCCAGCACACGCTGATGCAGACCGGCCTGGTCCAGGGGCTGCTGAAGCTGCCGACGTTCCGCCATTCCGAGGCCGAGGCCAAGAAGCGCGCCGTGCAATGGCTCGACTTCATGAACATCCGCGAGTACGCCAACCGCGAGGCCGGCAACCTGGCCTACGGCCACCAGCGGCGGCTGGAGATCGCGCGCTGCATGATCACCCAGCCGCGCCTGCTGATGCTCGACGAGCCGGCCGCCGGCCTGAATCCCCAGGAAAAGCGCGACCTGTCCGCCCTGATCGATCAGCTGCGGCGGGAATACGGCGTGGCCGTGCTGCTGATCGAGCACGACATGAGCCTGGTCATGGGCGTCTCGGACCGCATCCTGGTCATGGAACACGGCAAGCCCATCACCACGGGCCTGCCTCAGGAGGTCCGCACGGATCCCCGCGTCATCAAAGCTTATCTGGGGGAATAACCGTGCTCAAACTGGAAAACGTCAGCACGTTCTACGGCGCCATCCAGGCGCTCAACGATGTCTCGGTCGAGGTCAGGCAGGGCGAGATCGTCACGCTGATCGGCGCCAACGGCGCCGGCAAGACGACGCTGCTCATGACGGTCTGCGGCAATCCCCGCGCGCGCTCCGGGCGCATCACCTTCCTGGACGAGGACATCACCGAGCAGCCCACCCACACCGTGATGCAGCGCGGGATCGCCATTTCGCCCGAGGGCCGGCGTGTTTTCCCCGACCTGACCGTCGCGGAAAACCTCAATATGGGCGCTTTCTTCCTGGACCGCGTCAAGACCGAGGAAAGCATGGAACACGTCTTCGACCTGTTCCCGCGCCTGAAGGAACGCGCCAGCCAGCGGGCCGGCACCATGTCGGGCGGCGAACAGCAGATGCTGGCCATCGGCCGCGCCCTGATGACGCGGCCCAAGCTGTTGCTGCTGGACGAGCCCACGCTGGGCCTGGCGCCCCTCATCATCGCGCAGATCTTCGACATCATCCGCACGATCCGCGAGGAAGGCGTGACGGTGTTCCTGGTCGAGCAGAACGCCAACAAGGCCCTGCAGGTGGCCGACCGCGGCTACGTGCTGGAGACCGGCAAGGTGGTGCTCTCGGATACGGGGGCGAACCTGCTCAGCAACGACGAGGTGCGCAAGGCATATCTGGGAGCTTGAGTTTGCCTGCAGGCCGCTCGGATTGATCTGTACACAAAAACAGCCCGCAGGGGCTGTCTTGGATCGGGGCATCTCTCCACCTCGCGGCCTGCAGGCCGCTCGGATTGATCTGTACACAAAAACAGCCCGCAGGGGCTGTTTTTGAGTCAGATCAATCCCTGTGACTTTAGGGCGGATTGGACGGCGGGGTCGGCCTGCATGCGTTTCTGGAAGCGGCGCAGTTCTTCCATGCCGGGCAGGGCGATCTGCTTGGCGTCGGCCCACATCAGCATCACGAACAGGTAGGCGTCGGCGACGGAGCGTTGGCCGGTGAGCCAGTCGCGGCCTTTCAGGCGGTTGTTCAGGATGGTGAACATGCCCTTGAGTTTCTCGCCGGCCTTGGCGGCCAGGACCTTGCCGATGGCCTCGTCGCCGCCGCTGAAGTAGGGCGCGCCGAAGACCAGGCCGAAGGTGCGGTGCACATCGGAATTGCAGAAGCCCAGCCAGCGGCGGGTCTCCGCGCGGGCGCGCGGGGTGTCGCCCATCAGCCCGGCCTCGGGATTGAGTTCGGCCAGGTAGTCCAGGATCGCGGCGCTCTGGGTCAGCACGAAGTCGCCGTCCACCAGCGTGGGCACGGCGCCGGCGGGGTTCAGCTTGAGGTACGCGGGTTCCTTCGTCTGCTCGCGGGTCAGTCTTTCGGTCTCATAGGGCTTGCCGATCCATTCCAGCACGATATGCGAGACGAGCGGGCAGGCGCCCGGGAAGTAATAGAGCTTCATGAGATTCCTTCAAGAGGTTCGGCGTTCAGTCAACGTTATCACACTCCGGCGGGGCCGGCGCAGGCGCCGCGGTGGCGGCAGGGCAGGGGCGCGCAGTGGAGTAGACTAGGGTTTCCCTGAATATGCCCTGTTCACAGAGAGGCCCTCGCATGGACCCACTGCGCATTGTTTTCCTGGATCGCGACACCCTGCCGCCGTCCATCGAGATTCCCGCACCCGGCGTGCCGCACGAGTGGGTCTCCCATGGCCGCACGGCGCCCGACGAGGTCGGCGAACGCATCCGCGATGCCGACATCGTCATCACCAACAAGGTCGTGCTGACCGCCGCCATGCTGCAGCAGGCGCCGCGCCTGCGGATGATCGCGCTGGCGGCCACGGGCACCGACAACATCGACCTGGCGGCTTGCGACCGGCGCGGCATCATCGTCTCCAACGTCCGGGACTACGCCGTGCACACGGTGCCGGAACACACGTTCGCCCTGATGCTGGCCCTGCGCCGCAACCTGCTGGCCTACCGGCAGTCGGTGGCCGGGGGCCGCTGGCAGGAAAGCGGCCAGTTCTGCTATTTCGATTTTCCGGTGCGCGACCTGGCGGGCGCCACCCTGGGGATCATCGGCCGCGGAGCGCTGGGCGAGGCGGTCGCGGAGGTCGCCCGGGCCTTCGACATGCGGGTGCAGTTCGCCGCGCGCCGCGACGCCGATTCCCCGACCGAGGACTACACCTCGTTCAGCCACGTGCTGCGCACCAGCGACGTCATCAGCCTGCATTGTCCCCTCAATGAGCAGACGCGCGGCATGATCGGCTACGACGAGTTCTCGCTGATGGACCGCAAGCCGCTGCTGATCAACACGGCCCGCGGCGGCCTGGTGGACGAGTCCGCGCTGGAGCATGCGCTGCAAAGCGGCCAGATCAGCGGCGCGGGCTTCGACGTCGCCACCCGCGAGCCGCCCGGATCCGACCACCCCCTGATGAGGCTGCTGCGCTTTCCGAACTTCATCCTGACTCCGCACGTGGCCTGGGCCAGCGACGAGGCCATCCGGGCCCTGGCGAACCAGGTCCGTGACAACATCGAGGCGTTCTGCCGGGACGCGCCGCGCAACGTGGTGGCGGGGTTCCATGGCTGAACCCCTGAGACTGGCCATCAATGGCTATGGGCGCATTGGCCGCTGCGTGCTGCGGGCGCTGGCGGAATCCCGCGACCCGGAGGCGGTGCAAGTGGTGGCCATCAACGAGCCCGCCGACCTCGAATCCATGGCGTACCTGACGCGCTTCGATTCCACGCACGGCGTGTTTCCCGGCCAGGTCGAGACCGCCGGCGGCGGGCTGCGGATCCAGGGACGGGACATCGCCGTCTTTCACGCCCGCGAACCGGGCGAGGTGCCGTGGCGGTCGCTGGATCTGGACCTGGTGCTGGAGTGCTCCGGCGCCTACGGCACCCGCGCGGCGCTGCAAGGCTTTCTGGACGCGGGCTGTCCGCGTCTGCTGGTGTCCAACCCCGGGCACGGTGCCCCGGACGTCGACTGCACCATCGTGCACGGCATCAATGACGCGGAACTGCAGGCCGGCCAGCGCATCGTGTCGGCGGCTTCGTGCACCACCAACGCGATCGTGCCCGTGCTGGACCTGCTGGACCGGCGCCTGGGCGTGGAAAGCGCCTTCCTGACGACGCTGCATTCGGTCATGAACGACCAGCCCATGATCGACGGCTACCATCATTCCGACCTGCGGCGCACGCGCTCGGCGATGCAGTCGATCGTGCCGGTCACCACGGGCCTGGCGCAGGGCGTCGAACGGCTGCTGCCGGGGCTTTCGGGCCGTGTGCAGGCCAAGGCGGTGCGCGTCCCGATCCTCAACGTCTCGGCGATCGACCTGGCCGTGAACCTGGGGCGGCCCACCTCGGTCGACGAGCTCAACGCGCTGCTGACGGATGCGGCCGCGGCCCGGCCCGACCTGCTGGCCTGCACGCGCCAGCCCCACGCCTCGGTGGATTTCAACCATGATCCGCACTCCGCCATCCTGGATCTGGGCCAGACGCGGGTCAATAATGGCCGCTTTGCCAACCTGCTGGTGTGGTTCGACAATGAATGGGGATTCGCCAACCGGATGCTGGACCTCGCCCTGGGCTGGGCGCGCCTTTTCCGGCCAGCGGGCGGCGCCGCACAACACTGATTTTTCACACTGACTTCAATCGAAACGATACAGGAGCTCGACATCATGGCTGACAGCCGTACCGAAACCGATTCCATGGGGGCCATCGAAGTTCCCGCCGCCCATTACTGGGGGGCCCAGACCCAGCGGTCGATCCAGAACTTCCCGATCGGCGTGGACCGCTTCCGCTGGCAGGCTCCCGTCATCCATGCGCTGGGCGTGCTGAAAAAGGCCGCGGCCCAGGCCAATGCCGAACTGGGCGAGCTGCCGGCCGACATCGGCAACCTGATCGTGCGGGCCGCCGACGAGGTCATCGAAGGCAAGCTCAATGCCGAGTTTCCCCTGGTCGTATTCCAGACCGGCTCGGGCACGCAGTCGAACATGAACGCCAACGAGGTCATCGCCAACCGCGCCATCGAACTGGCCGGCGGCACGGTCGGCTCCAAGGCCCCCGTGCATCCGAACGACCACGTCAACCGCGGCCAGTCGTCCAACGACACCTTCCCGACCGCCATGCACATCGCCGTGGCCACCGAGCTCGCGCGCCGGTTCTTCCCGGCGGTGGGCAAGCTGCGCGCCACGCTGGATGCCAAGGCCCGCGCCTACCAGGACGTCGTCAAGACCGGGCGCACGCACCTGCAGGACGCCACGCCCATCACCCTGGGCCAGGAGATCAGCGCCTGGGTGGCGCAGCTCGATTTCGCCCTGGATGCGGTCCAGGCGGCCCTGCCGGGCATCTACGACCTGGCCATCGGCGGCACGGCGGTCGGCACGGGCCTGAACGCCCATCCGCGCTTCGGCGAGCTGGCGGCCGCCCGCATCGCCGACATCACGGGGCTGCCGTTTCGCAGCGCAGCCAACAAGTTCTTCGCCCTGTCGGCGCATGACGCGCTGGTCAACCTGTCCGCGGCGCTGCGCACGCTGGCGGGCGCGCTGATGAAGATCGCCAACGACGTGCGCTGGCTGGCCAGCGGCCCGCGCTGCGGCATCGGCGAGCTGATCATCCCCGAGAACGAGCCGGGATCCTCCATCATGCCGGGCAAGGTCAATCCGACCCAGTGCGAGGCCATGACCATGGTCTGCGTCCAGGTGTACGGCAACGACGCCGCGGTGGCCTTCGCCGGCTCCCAGGGCAATTTCCAGCTGAACGTCTACAAGCCCGTCATGGTGCACAACGTGCTGGAGAGCATCGGCCTGCTGGCCGATGCCTGCCTGTCCTTCGACGAGCACTGCGCCGTGGGCATCGAGCCCAACACCGAGCGCATCGGGCAGAACCTGGAAAAGAACCTGATGCTGGTCACGGCCCTGAACCGCCACATCGGCTACGACAAGGCGGCCGCCATCGCCAAGAAGGCCCACAAGGAACACAGCACCCTGCGCCAGGCGGCGCTGGCGCTGGGCTTCCTGACGGATGCGCAGTACGATGAATGGATCGTCCCCCTGGACATGACCCATCCCAGCAAAGGCTGAACCATGGCGAACCGCATCCGGATCAAACGCGTCTACGACGAGCCGTCGGCCGACGACGGCTTCCGGGTGCTGGTGGACCGCCTCTGGCCCCGGGGGGTTGCCAAGGCGTCGTTGGCGCATGACCTCTGGTGCAAGGACCTGGCGCCCAGCGCCGGGCTGCGCACCTGGTTCGGCCACGAGCCCGAACGCTGGGACCAGTTCCGGCGCGACTATGCGGACGAGTTGAAATCCGGGCCGGCTCTCGCCCTGATGGACGAGGTGCTGGCAGCGGCCGGAAAACGTCCCGTCACCCTGCTGTACGGGGCGCGGGACACAGAACACAATCAGGCGGTCGTGCTGGCCGAGGCCATGAACGGCCGCGACCGGCACGCCGGATAGACCCGCGGGTCCGCCCCGGCGGGCGGGCTGCGGCGGGACCCGCCCAGGGCCGGGGCCGGCGGGCCGGATGAAGACCCGGGAGGGGGAATGCTGCTGCTCTATTTTGGCGCCCAGTCCGTCTGGGCACTGTCCTTGCTGGGCCTGGTGCTGCTGCTGGCCGCGGTGATCGCCATCCAGGCGCACCGCGGCCGCGCCCTGGGCGGCAACGAGGAGCTGCCCGGCATGACGGGCGAGGTCACCGAGCCCGCCGACGAACGCGGCACCAGCCGCGTGCTGGTCCGCGGCGAGGTCTGGCAGGCGCGCTCCAGGGCGCCGCTGCGACCGGGCCAGGCGATCCGGGTGCTGCGCGCCCGCGGCCTGGTGCTCATCGTCGAGCCCCTGGCCGAAAGGGACACTGTTTCGGGAGAATCCCCATGATGTTTCTGGATCTGGGCTCGGGCCTGAGCCTGCTGGTGCTGGTCTTTCTGCTGCTGGTGCTCTTCAAGCTCTTTCACATTCTGCGCGAGTACGAGCGGGCGGTGATCTTCACCCTCGGGCGCTACACCGGCGCCAAGGGGCCGGGGCTGATCATCGTCATCCCCTTCCTGCAGCAGGTGGTGCGGGTCGACATGCGGGTGATCACCATGGACATCCCGCCGCAGGACGTGATCTCGCGCGACAACGTGTCGGTGCAGGTGAACGCGGTCGTGTATTTCCGGGTGGTGGATCCGGGCAAGGCCATCATCCAGGTCGAGCGTTTCCTGGAGGCGACCAGCCAGCTGGCGCAGACGACGCTGCGCGCCGTCCTGGGCAAGCACGAACTCGACGAGATGCTGTCCGAACGCGAAAAGCTGAACCTCGACGTGCAGACCATCCTGGATGCGCAGACCGACGGCTGGGGCATCAAGGTCACCAACGTCGAGATCAAGCACATCGACCTGAACGAGACCATGGTGCGCGCCATGGCCCGCCAGGCCGAGGCCGAGCGCGACCGCCGCGCCAAGGTCATCCATGCCGAGGGCGAGCGCCAGGCGGCCCAGGCCCTGGCCGAGGCCGCGCACACGCTGGCGCAGGAGCCCTCCGCCATGCAGCTGCGCTATCTGGAAACCCTGACGCAGGTGGCGGGCGACAAGTCCTCCACCCTGGTATTCCCGGTGCCCGTCGACCTGCTGGCGGGTTTCATGGGTTCGCCGCGTCCGCCTCTGCCAGGAGCTGACCGATCACCGCTCCCGCCCGCAGATCGTCCAGCCGGCCAAAATGATGCAGCCGGACCCGGCCCTGCGCGTCCAGAATGAACAGCGTCGGGGTGCCCTGCATGTGCCAGGCCTGCATGGTGAGAGGGATGGGGTTGCCGCGCGGGTCGGGCCGGTCGATGCCCACGGGGAAGGGAATGCGGTATTCGTGCAGAAAGGCCCGCAGGGCGATTTCCTGCATGGCGGCGTGATGCTCGAACACCGTGTGCAGGCCGATCACCTGCACGCGGCCGGGCGGGAAGGCCTGGTGGATGGACTTGGCCTGCGGGATGCCATGAGAGACGCAGCCGGGGCACAGCATCTGGAAGGCATGCACGACCACCACCGTGCCGCGCAGGTCGGACAAGGACAGCGGGGATTCGACATTCAGCCAGCTTTCGACGTCCCAGTCGGCAGCGGGCTCGCCCGTGATCATCATCGCGTCCTCCGTATTCGATTCAGTCCATCATAGGCCGCCCGCCCGGGGCTGGGAAGACCTACAATTCATAGTAGTATTTTCCTGTTGGGGCCCAAGCCATGGTGTAATGAGCCGCCCGCCGGATGCCGCTGGCCGCATGGACGGCCCCGCCGGCTCACGGCCTCGCGGCGCCCGCGCCCGACCCTTTTTCACGTACTGGAGACCTGCTCATGAAACTGTCTGCACTGGCTTTGTGCGTCCCCTTGCTGGCCCTGGGTTCAGCGGCCCATGCCGCCCCCGACTACGCCCAGGTCAAGGACATCCTGGCCAAGAACGCCTGTCTCGCCTGCCACGCAGTCGACAAGAAAGTCATCGGCCCCGCCTACGAGGAAGTCGCCGCCCGGCACAAGGGCCAGGCGGATGCCGCCGAGATCCTGACCAAGCACATCAAGGAAGGCAGCACCGGCAATTACGGCCCCATCCCCATGCCGCCCAACGTGGGCATCTCCGATGCCGACATCAAGACCGTCGTCGAATGGCTGGTGGCCGGCGCCGCGCACTGATCGCCCGATCGCCTGGAACCCTGCGCGCGGCCCTGGGCTGCCGCAGGGTTTTTACATGAATCCTCGAATCCCCCGGGAGTCCGCATGAAACGCGCCGACATCGTCCATGGCCTCGACCCGCAGTCCATTTCCACCGAAGTGCTGCTGGAAAAATACGCCAAGGGCAGCGAATCCACCATCACCGAGATCCAGCAACGGGTCGCGCGCGCCCTGGCAGCCGTCGAAAAGCCGCGCCAGCGCGCGCGCTACCAGAAGCTCTTCCTGGACGCCCAGCAGCGCGGCTTCATCCCGGCCGGGCGCATCAATTCGGCGGCCGGCACGGACCTCGCCGCCACGCTGATCAACTGCTTCGTGCAGCCGGTGGGCGACTCCGTGTCCAGCGCGGTCGACGGCCGGCCAGGGATCTACGACGCCTTGCAAAAGGCCGCGGAGACCATGCGGCGCGGCGGCGGGGTGGGGTACAACTTCAGCCACATCCGGCCCGCCGGCGCCGCCGTCCGGGGCACCGCGTCCAAGGCCTCCGGCCCGGTTTCCTACATGCGGGTGTTCGACCGTTCCTGCGAGACCGTCGAATCGGCCGGCGCCCGCCGGGGCGCGCAGATGGGCGTGCTGAGCGTCACCCATCCGGACATCGAGGCCTTCATCCTGGCCAAGCAGACCCCCGGCGAGCTCACCAATTTCAACGTCTCGGTCAGCGTGACCGACGAGTTCATGCGCGCCGTCGAGGCCGACGGGACGTTCGCCCTGGTCCATCCCGCCGAGCCCGGGGCCGAGCTGATGGCCGCCGGCGCGTACCGGCGCGAGGACGGGATGTGGGTCTATCGCGAGGTCCGCGCACGCGCCCTGTGGGACCTGATCATGCGGTCCACCTACGACTATGCGGAACCCGGGGTGCTGTTCCACGACCAGATCAACCGCGAAAACAACCTGCATTACCTGGAGACCCTGGACGCCACCAATCCCTGCGGCGAGCAGCCGCTGCCGGGCTACGGCTGCTGCTGCCTGGGCTCCATCGACCTGACCCGGTTCGTGCGCCGGCCCTTCGGCCTGCAGGGCGAGCCCGAAGTCGACTGGGACGGCCTGGCCGAAGTCACCGCCGTGGCGATCCGCATGCTGGACAACGTCCTGGACGCCACGGTCTGGCCGCTGCCCGAACAGGCCGCCGAAGCCGCCCGCAAGCGGCGCGTCGGCCTGGGGGTGACGGGCCTGGGCGATGCGCTGATCATGCTGGGCCTGGCCTACGACAGCGACCCGGCGCGCGCCATGGCCTCGCGCTTCGCGCGCGAGGTCGCCCACGCGGCCTACCGGGCTTCGGTCGAACTCGCGCGCGAGCGCGGCGCCTTTCCCGGCTTCGTGGCGGCCGAGTACCTGCAAAGCGGCTTTGCCCGGCGCCTGCCCGAGGACATCCGGGCCGCCATCGCCGAGCACGGCATCCGCAATAGCCACCTGACCTCGATCGCGCCCACCGGCACCATTTCCCTGGCATTCGCCGACAATGCGTCCAACGGCATCGAGCCGCCGTTTTCCTGGACCTACACGCGCACCAAGCGCATGGGCGACGGCAGCCGCCAGGACTACGTCGTCGAGGATCACGCCTACCGGCTGTACCGCCTGATGGGCGGCGACGTGTCGGGGCAGCTGCCGCCGGCCTTCCGGACCGCCCTGGAGATCTCCGCCCGCGACCACGCCTTGATGGTCGCCGCGGTCAAGGACCACGTCGACGCGGCCATTTCCAAGACCGTCAACGTGGCGGCCGATTATCCCTACGAGGATTTCAAGGATCTCTACTTCCAGGCCTGGAAGCTCGGCCTGAAGGGCATCACCACCTACCGGCCCAGCGGCAAGCGCGGCGCGGTGCTGTCCGTGGCGCCGGCCGCCGGCGCGCCGGCGCAGCCCGAGGCGATCTCGCTGTCCGAGGCCGACCGGCGCCTGGTGCTCAAGCGCACGATCGAGCCCGTCCTCAACAGCCTGCGATGGCCCAACCGGCCCCGGCTGCCGCGCGGCGCTTCCTGCTGGGCCTCGGACGCCATCGAGACCTCCGAGGGCAGCTTCGTGGTGTTCGTCTCGGACCTGCAGAACCGCCCGTTCGAGATCTGGGTCAACGGCGCCCGGCCGCCGCGCGGCCTGGGCTCGGTCGCCAAGATGCTCAGCCTGGACATGTACACGGACGACTTCCCGTGGCTCAGCCGCAAGCTCGAGGTGCTGGCCCGCACCAACGGCGGCGTGGAATTCCAGATCACCGATCCCGAGACCGGCGAGCCCACCTGGATGCCTTCGACCGTGGCCGCGCTGGCGCGCCTGGTGGCCTTCCGCCATCGTACGCTGGGCATCGCCGCCTCGGCCGACAGCCATTCGGCCATGATGGAGGCGCTGATCGCGCCGCGCGAGCCCAAGACAGGACCCGACGGCACGATGGGCTGGGTCTGCGACGTGCTCAACCCGGTCACCGGCGACGACTTCGTGCTGATGGTCAAGGAACTGCGCATGCCCGATGGCTCGACCCGCCCGTATTCCGTCTGGGGCGCGGGCAAGTTCCCCCGCGCCTACGAAGGCCTGTTCAAGCTGCTGAGCCTGGACATGCGCATCGTCGATCCCGCCTGGATCGCCATGAAGCTGCGCAAGCTGATGAAGTACGCCGAGCCGCAGGGCGATTTCCTGGCCCGCGTTCCGGGCAGCGACAAGTCGCGTTCCTTCCCGTCGACGGAGGCGTACATCGCGCGCCTGCTCATCCACCGGTATGCGATGCTGGGGATCCTGGACGAGGACGGCCGGCCGATCGAGCAGATGGGCGTGGTGCAGGCGGAGGCCGAGGCCGCCGCCGAGGACGCGGGACCGCCGCCGCAGGCCGCGCCGCTCATCCAGGGCAGCGAGTGCCCCGAATGCCATCTGCACCGGGTCATCAAGAAGGACGGCTGCCAGTTCTGCACGAATTGCGGTTATACGGGGATCTGTGGATGAACCACCAAGACTACGATGTACTGATCATCGGCAGCGGGCTGTCCGGCCTGACGGTCGCGCTGCACCTGGCAGCCGACAAGAAGGTCGCCGTCCTGTCGAAGAAGGCGCTGCTCGACGGCGCCAGCAACTGGGCCCAGGGCGGCATCGCGGCGGTCCTGGATTCGCAGGACAGCCACGACAAGCACATGGCCGACACCCAGGTGGCGGGCGCGGGGCTGTGCGATCCCGAGGCCACGCGCCACATCGTCGAGCAGGGCCCCTCGGCCATCGAATGGCTGATCAAGCTCGGCGTGCCCTTCACCCCCGACCAAGGGGCCGAACTGGGCTTCCACCTGACGCGCGAGGGCGGACACAGCCAGCGGCGCATCATCCACGCGGCCGACGAGACCGGCCACCTGGTCCAGCAGACCCTGGAGCAGCAGGTGCGCGCCCACCACAACATCACCCTGCTGGAATACCACTCGGGGGTGGAGCTCATCACCAGCCGGATCCTGGGCGGCCAGGATGCCGCCATGCCGCAGGCGCCGGCGCGCTGCCTGGGGGCCTACGTCTATGACGAGCGCGCCGACCAGGTGCGCACGATCCTGGCCGGGCAGGTGGTGCTGGCCACCGGCGGCGCCGGCAAGGTCTACCTGCACACCAGCAACCCGGATACCTCCACGGGCGACGGCATCGCCATGGCCTGGCGGGCGGGCTGCCGGGTGGCCAACATGGAATTCATGCAGTTCCATCCCACCTGCATGTACCACCCCCAGGCGAAATCCTTCCTGATCTCCGAGGCGGTGCGCGGCGAGGGCGGGGTGCTGCGCCTGCCTGCCGCGGCGGGCGCCCAGGCCGGAGAGCGCTTCATGCAGTGGCACGACGAGCGCCTGGAACTCGCGCCGCGCGACGTCGTGGCCCGTGCCATCGACTTCGAGATCAAGAAGCGCGGCCTCACCCACGTGGACCTGGACATCAGCCACCGTCCGCCGGAATTCATCCGCGAACATTTCCCCACCATCCACGCCCGCTGCCTGGAGTTCGGCATCGACATGACGCGCGAGCCCATCCCGGTGGTGCCCGCCATGCATTTCACCTGCGGCGGGGTCGTCATCGACCGCAACGGGCGCACCGACATCCCCGGCCTGTACGCCGTGGGCGAGACCGCCTACACCGGACTGCATGGCGCCAACCGCCTGGCCAGCAATTCCCTGCTGGAATGCCTGGTGATCGGCCGCAATGCGGCGCACGACATCGATGCGCAGCCGCCGGCCGAGCCCATGGAAGGACAGGTGCCCCCCTGGGACGACAGCCGCGCGCGCGATGGCGCCGAGGCGGTGCTGGTCACGCACGCCTGGGACGAGGTCCGGCGCCTGATGTCCAACTACGTGGGCATCGTGCGCACGCAAAAGCGCCTGGGCCGGGCGCAGCAGCGCATCCGGCTGCTGGAGCAGGAGATCGATGCCTATTATCGGGAATACCGGGTGACCAGCGATCTGCTGGAATGCCGCAACCTGATCCAGGTGGCGGCGCTGGTGGTGGCGGCGGCGTTGTCGCGCAAGGAAAGCCGCGGCCTGCACTACTGCCAGGATTTCCCCTGGACCCTGCCGCGCGCCCTGCCGACCGTCATGACGCCGGAAGAGGGCTTTCGCTGATCCGCGGGCCGGGCCCGCGCGGGGCGCGGGTCCGTGCCGGTCGCCTCAGACGATGCGCATCGAATAATCGACCGCCTTGACGTCCTTGGTCAGGCTGCCCACCGAGATCCGGTCCACGCCGGTCTGGGCGATGGCGCGCACGGATTCGTGGGTGATGCCGCCCGAGGCCTCCAGCAGGGCACGGCCCTGGTTCAGCTCGACGGCGGCCTTCATCTCGTCCAGGGAAAAATTGTCCAGCAGGACCGAGACGGCGCCGGCCTCCAGGGCCTGGCGCAGTTCGTCGAGGTTCTCGACCTCGATCTGGACCGGCACGTCGTGGGGCAGCGACTGCGCGGCGTGCAAGGCCTGCGCGATACCGCCCGCCGCGGCGATGTGGTTTTCCTTGATCAGCACGCCGTCATAGAGGGCCAGGCGCTGGTTCTGGCCGCCGCCCACGCGCACCGCGTATTTCTGCCCCAGGCGCAGGCCGGGCAGGGTCTTGCGGGTGTCCAGGATCGCGGCGCGCGTGCCGCTGGTCAGGTCCGCATAGCGGCGCGTGGCGGTCGCCACGCCGGAGAACATCTGCAGGAAATTCAGGGCGGTGCGTTCCGCCGTGAGCAGGGCGCGCGCCGGACCGTGCAGCCGGCACACCACCGAACCGGGCTCCATCCAGTCGCCTTCGGCGTAGGCCCAGTCCACCAGGATCCGGCCATCGACGCGGTGCATGACGGCCTCGAACCAGGGCGCGCCGCACAGCACGGCCGGCTCGCGCACGATGACGCGGGCGGCCTCGACCTGGTCCTCGGGAATCAGCAGGCCGGTGACGTCGCCCGTCCCGACGTCCTCGGCCAGCGCCTGGTCGACGTGGGCCTGGAACGCCGCCTGCAGGGCGGGAGAGAAGGGCGCGTGCGGATTGCGCAGCGTGGACGGGGGCTGTTGAGCGTTCATGCGGGTCCCACATGGGAAAAGAGCGCCTGTTCCTGGGCCAGGTCGGGGCCGGGGCGCACGGAGCGCCGGCGGGCGGCGGCGAAATCCAGCATCCGGTCGATGCAGATCTTGGCCTGGCGGCCCAGGGCCGGATCCAGGCGGACTTCGTTGTGTCCGAATTCCAGGGCGTCGGCCACGCCCTTGAGCGAGTTCATGGCCATCCAGGGGCAGTGGGCGCAGCTCTTGCAGGTCGCCGATTCGCCGGCCGTCGGCGCGGCGATGAAGGTCTTGCCGGGGGCGGCCAGCCGCATCTTGTGCAGCAGGCCCTGATCGGTGGCGACGATGAAGGTGGTGGCGGACGATTCGGTCACCGCCGCCAGCAGGCGCGAGGTCGAGCCCACCACGTCGGCCTGGGCCACGACCGAGGCGGGGGATTCCGGATGCACCAGGATCAGGGCATCGGGGTGTTCCTTGCGCATCAGGTCCAGCTCGATGCCCTTGAATTCGTCGTGCACCGTGCAGGATCCCTGCCAGAGCACCATGTCGGCGCCCGTCTGGCGCTGGATGTAGGATCCCAGGTGGCGGTCGGGCGCCCAGAGGATCTTCTGGCCCTGCCGGTGCAGCTCCGCCACGATGTCCAGGCCGATCGAGGACGTCACCATCCAGTCGGCCTGCGCCTTGACCGCCGCGCTGGTGTTGGCGTAGACGACCACCGTGCGGTCGGGGTGCTGGGCGCGGAACTGCGCGAAGGCGACCGGGTCGCAGCCCAGGTCCAGTGAACAGGTGGCATCCAGGTCGGGCATCAGGATGCGTTTTTCGGGGCTGAGGATCTTGGCGGTCTCGCCCATGAAGCGCACGCCCGACACCACCAGGGTGTCGGCGGCATGGTCCCGGCCGAACCGCGCCATCTCCAGCGAATCGGACACGCAACCGCCGGTCTCCTCGGCCAGGTCCTGGATGTCGGCATCCACGTAGTAGTGGGCGACCAGCGCGGCGTTGCGGGACTTGAGCAGGGTGCGGATGCGGTCTTTCTGGAATTCGCGTTCTTCGGGGGACAGCGGCGGGTTGACCCGGGCCCAGGCCTCGGCAACGTTCAGGGTTCCGCTGGCCATGTCCGGACGGTCGAACTCAACGATTCGGGTACCTGAGGGCATGATGGATGCTTGAAATGAAGACGGGTTAAACCTAGGAATCATACGACAAAGGCCGCGGCGATGCCGCAATGTCCTTATGAGCGGCTATAATGCGGCACCCGTCACCGGGGAGTAGCCGACCAGCCGCCGCGATGGCGACTGGGGCCGATGTCAACACACTTGGTCGTCCGACCATGGCACCGGCAGCCGACCGTTCGCGCCTGGCCAGACCGCTGACTGCGCTTTCCGCCGCATGGGGCCGGCGAAGGCGTGGTCGCGCCAGCCCCCGGATCTCTTTTCATGAATGCGTTTCTGGTGTCCGTCGGCGTGGTCGCCCTGGGCGAGATCGGTGACAAGACGCAATTGCTGGCCATGGTGCTGGCGGCCCGCTACCACCGTCCGGCCGTGATCTGCCTGGGCATCCTGGTCGCCACGCTGCTCAATCACGCGCTGGCCGGCGTGGTCGGCATCGCCGTTGCGGATCTCGTGCATCCGACGGTGCTGAAATGGGTGCTGGGCATTTCCTTCCTGCTGATGGCCGGCTGGCTGCTGATACCCGACAAGCTCGACGACGAGCCCAAGCCGCTGCGCGGCCTGGGCGTGCTGGCCACCACGATGGTCATGTTCTTCCTGGCGGAAATGGGCGACAAGACCCAGATCGCGACCGTCGCGCTCGCCGCCCGCTACGACGATCTGGCGGCCGTCGTGGGCGGCAGCACGCTGGGCATGATGCTGGCCAATGTACCGGCCGTGTACCTGGGCAGCAAGGCGGCCAGCCGGCTGCCGCTGAAATGGGTCCATGGCGCTGCCGCGGCCCTGTTCGTCATGGTGGGCGTCGCCGCCCTGGCCGATGCGGCGGGCTGGTTCGGTGCCTAGGGAAAACCCCGACAAACCGCCAGGCGGCCCGAAAGCGGAGTAGATTCGGTTCAGGCCGCGCCGGACGCGGCCGGTGCGGCGCCGCCGCGGGGGCGGGACCGCCGCCGTCGCTGCGGAGGGTTGCCATGACACTTTTCAAGCTTGAGCAGCATCCTGCCGCCTATTTTGCCGATTTCGTCCTGTATCCCGTGGCCATCGTGGCCGGCACGGCCCTGCTGATCCTGCGCCAGCCCGCGGGCCCGGCCTGGATCCTGCCGCTGGCGGCCGTCCTGGGATTCCTGGCCTGGAGCCTCGTCGAATACGCCATGCACCGTTTCGTCTTCCACGGCCTGCAGCCGTTCAAGCGCTGGCACGAGGAGCATCACCGACGCCCCTGCGCGCTGATCGGGTCCTCCACGCCGGTCAGCATGGCCGCGTTCGCCGTGCTGGTGTTCCTGCCGCTGTCCGCGGCCGCCGGCCCGCAGCCGGCGCTGGCGGCCACCCTGGGCATGGGCGCCGGTTACCTGCTGTACGTCGTGGTCCACCACGCCTCGCATCACTGGAAAGCGCCCGAGGGGTCCTGGATGCGGGCCCGCAAGCGCGATCACGCCCGCCACCACCGTCCGGGCGCCGAGGGCTGGTATGGCGTCACCACGCCGTTCTGGGATCATGTGTTCCGCACCGATGCATCGGTCCGCAGGGACTGAGCCGGCCAGGCGCGCCGCCGGCGGGCCTGCCGGTCCCCCTGGCGCGGACGCGCGGGCATATCGTTTTCGGTATGGATGATCAGAATATTTCATTCCGGAAAATATGCTGTCCGCCGTTTTTGTCCATAAACTGTTCAGCAGTTCGACACGGCGGGGCCGGGCGGGACGGCTCCGCACCGTGTTCGGCACGCGGCCGCTTTGCCGCCCAAAAAGGGTTCAGGAGACTGCATGAAATACCACCACCACGAATACGTATCCCATGATCCGCGCATCCAGACGCCGGCCGGGGCCGGCCTGGACCGGCCCGAGGATCCGCCCGACCGGGTGGACGTGCTGATCGTCGGGGCGGGGCCGGCCGGCATGATCGCCGCCGCCCAGCTTTCGCAGTTTCCGGGCGTGGTGACGCGCATCGTCGACCGGCGGGCCTCGCGCCTGGAGGTGGGCCTGGCCGACGGCATGCAGAAGCGCAGCCTGGAGACCTTCGACGCCTTCGGCTTTGCCGACGCCCTCATGGCGGAAGCCTGCCACATCACCGAAACCGCGTTCTGGCGGCCCGGTCCCGACGCACCGGATCGCATCCAGCGGGTCTCGCGCCTGGACGAGGATCCGCACGGCGTCAGCGAATATCCGCATCTGACGGTCAATCACGCGCGGGTGCTGGACTATTTCGCCGAGTTCATGGGGAACGCGCCCACCCGCATGAAACCCGACTACGGCCTGGAGTTCCAGGGCCTGGAGATCGAGCACGCCGGGGACTATCCGGTGGCCGTCCGGCTCGTCCACACGGCGGGTCCGCGGACAGGGCAGGAGCGCATCGTCCACGCCCGCTACGTGATCGGGTCGGATGGCGCCCACAGCGGCGTGCGCAAGGCGCTGGGCTGGCGGCTGCAAGGCGAATCCGCCAACCACGCCTGGGGGGTGATGGACATCCTGGCGGATACCGATTTCCCGGACATCCGGGTCAAATGCGCCATCCAGTCCGGATCGCACGGCAACATCCTGCTCATTCCACGCGAAGGCGGATTCCTGTTCCGCCTGTACGTCGACCTGGGCGAGGTGGCCGCCGGCGACCAGGGCGCCATCCGCCGCACGCCAGTCGAGCAGACCATCGCCCGGGCACAGAGGATCTTCCATCCCTACCGCCTGGACGTGCGCCACGTCGCCTGGTACAGCGTCTACGAGGTCGGCCACCGGCTGTGCGAGCGTTTCGACGACGTGCCGCCGGACCAGGCCGGCACGCGCATGCCCCGCGTATTCATCGCCGGCGACGCGGCCCACACCCACAGCGCCAAGGCCGGGCAGGGCACCAATGCGTCCATGCAGGATGGCTTCAACCTGGGCTGGAAGCTGGGGCACGTGATCGAGGGGCGCAGCCCCGAGACGCTGCTGGCGACCTACAGCACCGAGCGCCAGCAGATCGGCCAGGACCTGATCGACCAGGACAAGCGCTGGGCCGCGCAGATGGCCAAGTCCCCCGAGGAATTCTCCAGCCAGGCCGAGTTCGAGGAAGCCTATCTGCGCATCACGGAATTCGCCCAGGGCTTCATGACGCAGTACGCCCCGTCCATGATCACGAGCACCGCCAAGGACCAGGCGCTGGCCGCCGGCTTTCCCGTCGGCAAGCGTTTCTGGTCGGCGGAGGTGATGCGGGTGGCGGATGCCAACCGCAGGCATCTGGGCCACGAGGCCAAGGCGGACGGGCGCTGGCGCCTGTACGTCTTTGCGGATGCCGCGCCGCCGGGCGAGGACTCGCCGACGGCGGCGCTGGGGCGCTGGCTGGCGCAATCCCCCGATTCGCCGATTCGGGGATTCACCCCCGCGGGGCTGGACGAGAACGCCTGGTTCGACATCAAGGTCATCTACCAGCAAAGCCACGCCCGCATCGACATCGGGCAGGTCCCCGAGGCCTTCATTCCCCGTGTCGGCCCCTATCGCCTGGCCGATTATGAGAACATCTACGCAGCCTTGCCCGAGGCCGACATCTTCGAGCTGCGCCGCATCGACCGGCAAGGCGCCGTGGTCGTCGTGCGTCCCGACCAGTACGTCGCCGACGTGCTGCCGCTGGGCGCCACCGACCGCCTGGCCGCGTTCATCCGGACTTTCGCATTGCCACAACGTTAAAACCCAGAAAGGAGAGAGACTATGAAATTCGGTACTGCATTGGGCGCCATCGCCCTGACGGCCGGCGCCGCCCTGGCCGCCGGCGGTGCGCAGGCCAAGGACCTGAAGATCGGCCTGGTGCTGTCGGTGTCCGGCCCCTTCGCCGACTACGGCCGGCAGATCCAGAACGGCATCCACCTGTACATGGCCGAGCACGGCGACACGGTGGCCGGCCGCAAGATCCAGCTGATCGTCAAGGACGATACGGGGATCGCCCCGGCGATCGCCAAGCGCCAGGCCCAGGAGCTCCTGACCAAGGACAAGGTCGACATCCTGGCCGGCTTCGACCTGACGCCGAACGCTTTTTCCGTGGCGCCGCTGGCCACCGAGGCGAAGGTCCCGATGGTGGTCATGAACGCCGCCACGTCCTCGATCACGGAAAAATCGCCCTACATCGCCCGCGTGTCGATGACGCTGCCGCAGAGCTCCTGGGCGATCGCCCAATGGGCGTACAAGAACGGCATCCATTCGGCCTACGTGATGGTGGCCGACTACGGCCCCGGCCACGACGCCCAGGCGCAGTTCAAGAAGACCTTCTCCGAATTGGGCGGCAAGGTCGTGGGCGAGGTGCGCACCCCCGTCAACACCGCCGACTATTCGCCGTTCCTGCAGCGCGTCAAGGACGCCAGGCCCGATGCGCTGTTCTTCTTCGTGCCGCCGGGCAGCTCCATGGTGGCGCTGGCCAAGAACTTCCGCGAACTGGGCCTGGACAAGCTCGGCATCAAGGAAATGGGCCCCGGCGACATGACCGACGAGAACTCCCTGCCGGCCCTGGGCGACGCGGCGCTGGGCATGATCACGGCTTTCCATTATTCGGCGGCGCACGATTCGCCCGAGAACAAGGCCTTCGTGGCGGCCTATGCCAAGGCCTACCCGGGCAGCCATCCGAACTTCATGTCGGTGGGCGGCTATGACGGCATGCAGCTGATCTACAAGGCGCTGGAAAAGACCGGGGGCGACGCGACGGGCGATGCCTTCATGGCGGCGGTAAAGGGCATGAAATGGGAAAGCCCGCGCGGCCCCGTCGAGATCGATGCCGCGACCCGCGACATCGTGCAGAACGAATACATGCGCAAGCTGGAACGGGTGAATGGCGATCTGCAGAACGTCGAGTTCGACACCTTCAAGGCCGTCAAGGACCCCGGCAAGCAGGGCTGAGCGGCAGGGCGGCGGCGCGACATGACAGCCGGATCGGGTATGGCGGGCCATGGGTACTGACTGGACCGACCGCATCCGCCTGCGCAACCTGAGGTTCCTCCTCAGCCTGGCCCGCACGCGAAACCTGAGCCGCTCGGCGGCGTCGCTGCATACCACGCAGCCGGCGCTGTCCAAGTGGCTGAAGGACCTGGAAAACGACATCGGGCTGACCCTCTTCGACCGCCATGCCCGCGGCCTGACGCCCACGGTCCACGGCCAGGTCATGATCGCGCATGCCCGGCGCATCGAGGCACAGCTGGACCGCGCCGCCACGGACATGCGCATCCTCAGCGAGGGCGGGGCGGGGCACGTCGCCCTGGGGGCCTCCGGCGTCGCCGCCACGGAGGCCGGCCCTCTGTCCGTCCTAGAGATGGCGGCCCGCATGCCGAACCTGCGCATCGACCTGGTGGAAGGCACGATGGACCTGCTGCTGGGGCAACTGGCGCAGGGCGACCTGGACGTCGTCCTGGGGCGGACGGTGGAAGTTCCCGACAGTCTGCCGGAGTTCAATACCGAGGTCCTATATACGGAAGCCGTCGACCTGGTGACGCGCTGCGACCATCCGCTGCTGCAGCACGGTGAGATCGGCTGGGATGACGTGCAGCGATACCAGTGGATCGTCTGGCCCCGCGGCTCGCCGATCCGCAAGGCGCTGGAGGACGCCCTGGCGGCCGCCGGGCGCCGCTTGCCGCCGAACTACATCGAATCCAATTCCGTGATCGCCAACGTCACGCTGCTCAACAACAGCGAGGTGATCGGCACGGCCTCGCACCGTTCCGCCCAGATCCTCTCGGGCATGGACATGTTGCGCATCCTGCCGCTGACGCTGCAGGGCACAGGCTCGGTCTCCCTGTATTGGCGCCGCGACGAACTGCTGCCCAGGCCGGTGGAGCAGGCGCTGGACTGCATCCGCTGGGCGGTGCGGACAGGAGACAGCCGCCCCGCCGAACTCTTCCTTCCCGCCGGCAAGGCATGAAAATTGCTATGGGCGGATCGCAGACCAGCAATCACGCCGCGCGACGGCAAAGGAAGAGCAACATCGATGAATACCGGGTCACGCGAGGAAGAGCTCCTTGCCAGGCTGCAGCAAGCCCTGCAGGACGAGGACGGCGATGACACGGCGATGGGGCGCATGCTGTGCGCCTACGATCCGGCCGACATTGCGCTTGCGCTGGAGGAACTGGAACCGGACGAGGCAAAGCGCGCCTTCGCCACCCTGAACGAGCACTGCAGCGCGCTCGTGCTGGGCATGCTGGCCCCGGAACTCACGAGCGCCATCGCGGCGGACCTGGACGTGCGCGACCTGGAGCGGTTCGCCCGGATCCTGCCGAACCGGGATGCCGCCGCCCTGCTGGCGGAACAGGCGGGCGGGGCGCTGCGCGACGCGCCGGACGCCGCCATGCTGGACTCCGCCGTGCGGCGGGACGTGAAGATGCGGCTCGACTACCCGGAGGCCAGCGCCGGCCGGATGATGACGGGCGATTTCATCCGCCTGGATCCCTCGATGACGGTCGAAGAGGCCCTGGAGGCCGTGCGCCGGTCCGACCCCGCGCAGGACATTCCCAATGTGCTGTGCGCCGTGGAGCGCGACGATTCCCCGGACACGCCGCGGGAACGCCTGATGGGCGTGATCTCGATCCGCGATGCCCTGATGGCCTCGCCCTCCCAGCGCATCGACGAGGTGATGGCGCACGAGGTGCTGTGCGTCACGGCGAAGACCGGCACGACCGAGGCCGCGCGCCTGCTGTCCAAGCACAAGTTCCTCTGCCTGCCGGTCACGGACGACGAGGGTTTCCTGCTGGGCATCATCCCCGCCGAGGACCTGATGCAGTTCACGCTGGCGCAGTTGTATGAACGCTATTCGCGCAGCGTGGGCACGGACGCGGCGGCCATGGAGAAGATGACGCCGGCCCAGGCCGCCATGACGCGGCTGCCCTGGCTGCTCGGGACGATGGTCGTCGAGCTGGGCGCTGGGCTGCTGATCGACCAGTTCAACGAAGTGCTGTCCAAGGTGATCCTGCTGGCGTCCTTCATGCCCATCATTTCCGCGGTGTCGGGCAACGTCGGCCTGCAGGCCGCCGCCATCACGGTCCGGCGGCTGGACACCGGCGACGCTTCGGCCCGGGCCGCGCGCCATGCCCTGCTGAAGGAAGCCATGACCACCTTGTTCATGGCCATCGCGTCGGGCATCGTGCTGGCGCTGATCGGCGGCGTGTGGTCCCGGCATCTGATGTTCGGCGTGGTCATCGGGCTGGCGCTGACCGCCTCGATGCTGACGGCCGCGACCATGGGCACCCTGTTTCCCATGGTCTCCAAGCGGATGGGATTCGATCCGGCCACCACGGCGGGCCCCTTCGAGACAGCCTTCCAGGACGTCGTGGGCTTTGGCGTGTTCCTCGGCCTGGCGACCTTGTTCGCGGACCAGCTGTGACCGCGGGCTTGCCGCCGCCAACCCGGCTCGAAAATTGCTCCACCTCGGTGCATTCCCACTTTTCGGACCACGAGCATGCAAAACACTATGGAAAGACCGGCCAGGCGCCGGGATGTGGCCGGCGCCACCATCGTCGTGACGGGCGCCTCCAGCGGATTCGGGCGCGGCGCCGCCATCAAGCTGGCGGAGCAGGGCGCCAACGTCGTGCTCGGTGCGCGGCGCGCCGAGGCCCTCGGGCAACTGGCCGCCGAGATCGGGGCGGCGGGCGGCACTGCCCTGGCCGTCGGAATGGACGTCAGCGATCCCCGGGACGTCATGCGCCTAGCGCAGGCCGCAGTGCAGCGTTTCGGCCGCTTCGACGTGTGGATCAACAATGCCGGCATCGGCGCCTTGGGCTTCTTCTGGGATATTCCCATCGAGGATCATGCGCGCGTCATCGACGTCAACCTGAAGGGCCTGATCTACGGCGCGCACGTGGCGCTGAGGCAGTTTCGCGAACAGGGATTCGGCACGCTGATCAACATGGGCTCCATCGACAGCGAAGTTCCTCTTGCCTATCAGGCCTCGTATGCCGCTTCCAAGGCCGCCGTGCTCAGCCTGGGCCGGAGCCTGCGGGAAGAGCTCCGGCTGGCGGGAAACGAGGACATCCGGGTGGGAACCATCATGCCATGGGCCGTCGATACTCCCTGGTGGACGCACGCCGCCAACTACAGCGGCCACGCGCCGCGCATGCTGGCCATGGACGATCCCGCGATCGTCATCGACGCGATCGTCCGGGCTTGCGTGGTCCCGAAGGAAGAAATGCCCGCCGGGTTGATCGCACACGCCTCGAATGCCTCGCACCACATTTTCCCGGACCTGACCGAGCGCATGTCGGCCGACATCGCCCACCGGGAAGTCGGGAAAGCTTTCCCCATGGATCCCGGCCCCGGTGCGATCTATCAGCCGATGAGCGACACCGCGACCATCGGCGGCGGCATCCGTGCCCGCATGAAACAGGAAGACGACCGGCAAGATCCACCCGGATAGTCCATCCGCGCGCGATGCGCCGCCACGCGATCGCGCGAGGGAGCTGTGACAGGCCTCGCCATGGTGAACGGTCGCAGGTGTCGTTTGCTTGTTGCCTTTCTATTACTTTACATAATACACATTATGCGAATCATGGACGGGAAAGCCGGGGTCGGTCATCGGCGCCAGGCGGCTTGCCAGGCGCCGGTCCGCCCCGGATTCCAGGGTCGTTCCGGACTGCGGGCGTGGCGCGGATCAAGGTAAGATGCTAACTTCCGTCACCCCACGCAGGCCGTCCTTCGTCATGCGCATGAATCCCTCGACCCTGATCGGCATCGTCGCCAGCATGCTGCTGCTGGCCGTGGTCCTGGCGTTTTCCGCCGAGGATCCGCAATTGTTCATCGACTTGCCGGGCCTGGGCATCGTGCTGCTGGGTACCGCGGCGGCGACCTTCATCGCGTATCCCTTGCGCGAAGTCATGCGGGTCTTCGGCCTGATGCGCAGCGTCGTGCACCATGAGACCCTGCACGTCGAGCGCGACCTGGAGGACCTGGTGGCGATCTCCAAGATCTGGATGCAGAGCGACATCCGCGCGGTCGAACAGGCGCTGGAAAAGGTCTCCAATCCGTTCCTGCGCAGCGGCGTGCAGCTGGTGATCGACAACGTCCCGGAACAGGACATCATGGACCTCCTGCAATGGCGCATCGCCCGCATGAAGGCCAAGGAACACGCGGAGGCCCAGCTGTTTCGCGTCATGGCCGGATTCGCGCCGGCCTTCGGGATGGTCGGCACCCTGGTCGGGCTGGTGAACCTGCTGTTCCTGCTGGGCGACGGCGACATCACCGCCATCGGGCGCCAGATGGCGCTGGCGCTGATGACGACCTTCTACGGGGTGCTGCTGGCCAACCTGGTGTTCAAGCCCATCGCCGTCAAGCTCGAGCGCCGCACCGAGCAGCGGCTGGTGCTGATGAACACCATCACCCAGGGCATCTCGATGATGAGCCAGAAGCGCAGCCCCGCGCTGATGCGCGAGACCCTCAAGGCCTTCGTGGCCGACGTCCGCGACGAGATCAAGGACAGCGTCCCGGCGCCGGGCGCTGAACAGGCCGCATGAGATCCGGCCCGGTCGAACTGCAGCCCGCGCGGGAGTTCGTGCAGCGCATGCACGAACTCGAAGCCGAACTGCAGCGCGCGCGCCAGGCGCAGCGCCGGCAGCGCTCGGATCCCGATTCCGCCTCGCGCTGGGGGCTGGAGTCCCGCCCCGTGGCGCAACAGGAGGAAGGCTGGTTCCTGACTTATCTGGACATGATGACGCTGCTGCTGGTCGCCATGATCGTCATGCTGGCGTTCTCGGGCGGCATGGTGCGCGGCGAAGGCCCGCGGCTGGCCACGGCCGACCGCGCGGGCCGGGTGGCCGCGGCATCCGCCGCGCCGGCGGCTCCTGCCGACGCAGCCGCCGGCGTCGCGGCGCAGGCGGCGCCGCCGCAGCCGGAAACGGGGGAAATTCCCCCGCCGGATCTGCCGCAACCCTACCCGCCCTCGTCCGCCGGCGATTTCGAGCGGTCCGCGTATCCGGATCAAGCGGCGGCGGCGATGGCCTCCGCGTATCCCACGCCCGCCGACCTGACGCCGCCGCCGGCGCCAGCCGCGGAACCCGTGGCTGCGCCGGCCGCTGCCTCCGCAGCTGTGGCCGCCTCCGCATCCGTCCCCCCGCCGGCGACGCCGGGCGGCGCGTCCGCATCCGTCCCACCGCCGGCAACGCCAGGCGCTGCGCCGGCGTCCCAGGGTACCCCGGCCGTCCAGCAGGCCACCGCCGCTGCGGCGCCGTCTTCCCCGGCTCAACCGCTGGCCGGCGCCGGCGAGGCGCCGGCGCCCGTCCAGGCGGCCTCCGCCCAGCCGGCCCCCGCCCAGGCAGCCACGCCCGGCGCCACACCGGCGGCGCCCGCGTCACCCGGACCGTCGGCCGCGGTCGCGGCCGCGCCGGCATCGGGTGCGGCCGTGGCGACGCCAGCCGCGCCGTCGGCCGCTGCCTCGCCCGCACCGGAGGCGCCCAATCCGCAATCCGAAGGCGAAGCCCTGGCCGCCGCCCTGCCCCTGGACGAACTGGGCAGCGAGGTGGAGGTCATCGTCAACAAGCGGTCGGTCAGCCTGCGCGTCAACAACGAGATCCTGTTCGGGACGGGCCAGGCCGACCTCAGTTCCCATGGCCTGACGGTGCTCAAGCGCCTGGCCGAGGTCCTGTCCAAGGGCGGCTACGACATCGTGGTCGAAGGGCACACGGATTCCGTGCCGGTGCGCAACAACGGCCGCTATCCTTCCAACTGGGAGCTCTCCACGGCCCGGGCGGGCAGCGTCGTGCGTTACCTGCAGGCCAGCGGCATCGACAAGGCGCACCTCAAGGCGGTGGGCTACGCCGACACCCGGCCGCTGGCCAGCAACAAGGATGCCGAAGGCCGCGCCCGCAACCGTCGGGTCGAGCTGGTCATCGAAAAGCGGACGGACTGATCAGATCTGTTCGAAACGGTCGTAATGGCGTTCCGTGCGGACTTCCTCGTGCCGCACGCCCGTCACCCGGGCGGCCGGCGGCCCCTGCAGCAGCCAGGACAGCATCTGGTCGACTTCCGCGTGCGGCCCCTGCACCAAGGCCTCGACGCGGCCGTCCGGCAGGTTGCGCACCCAGCCGCCGAGCTTCAGGCCGTGGGCCCGGCGCACCGTGGCGGCGCGAAAGCCGACCCCCTGGACCTTGCCCTCGACGAGGACGGACAGGGTTTCGAGCGCGTGGTCGGGATGCAGAGGCTTCATGGCAGGCAAGACAGGACGGGTTTTCCCGCAGTATCCCATACTCCGGCGCGGGCCGGCGGCACGCCGGGCGGCGTCCGGGCGGAAACCCGCGCGCGCGAACGGAAATTGGCGCCCTGAATGGACCTTGATCCGCCCAAAGCCGCCCATCCCGGCGATCTAGACTGGAAACTGTCCCGCCGGTTCCCGGTCCGGGCACCGGCGGGAGGGCTCATTTCGGATTTCCGGATCATCGATCCGGCATTTTCAGGAGGTCATGCCATGGCTGTCCGTTCCTTGTCCATTCGCGCCAAAGTCGTGCTGGCGTCCGCCTTCACCGTGGCCGTCGCCATGATCCTGCTGGCCACGGCCAACGTCCTGTCCGCCCAGCGGACCGTGAAGGCGCTGGTCGCCAGCCAGACCGGCGGTCAGATCAAGAGCAACGTCCGGGAGATCGAGAGCTGGGCGCGCGACAAGACCGACATCCTCTCCTCGCTGGCGCCGGTGGCCCTGTCCGCGCAGCCGGAGTCCTATCTGCAGCAGGCGCAGAAATCCGGCCGTTTCATGCAGACCTACGTGGGCCGCCAGGACAAGCGGATGGTCACGAACGTGCCCCTGAACCTGCCCAAGGACTACGATCCGACCACCCGCCCCTGGTATGCCGACGCGGCCAAGGCCGGCAAGCCCATCCTCACGGCGCCCTACCAGGATGCATCGTCCGGCACCCTGGTGCTCAGCGTCGCGGTGCCCGTGCAAAAGGACGGCCGGACCGAGGCGGTCATCGGCGGCGACATCGGCCTGGACGACATCATCGCCAGCACCCGCGCGCTGCGCCCGACCGAACACAGCTTCGCCTACCTGGTGGCGGGCGACGGCAAGATCATCGCCCACCCGGATCCGCAGCTCAGCCTGAAGCCCGCCACCGACGTCTTCCCGCGCTACGATGCGGCGCGCCTGCGCGACCTGGCCGATCATCCGGGCGAGCTGGGCGACACGATCAAGGCCGGGCCCGCCTACTGGCTGTCGGCCAGCCGCATCCAGGGCACGGACTGGATCCTGGTCATTGCCCTGGACCAGGATGACGTCCTGGCCGGCGTGCGCGAGATGCGCCTGCAGGCGCTGATCACCGGCATCGTGATGATCCTGCTGGCCGCGGCCGTCCTGGCGGTGCTGACGCGGGCCCTGCTGCGCCGCCTGGGCAGCCTCAAGGACGCCCTGCAGGACATCGCCTCGGGCGAAGGCGACCTCACCCGCCGCCTTGACGAGGCAGGCCACGACGAGCTGGCCCAGGTCGGCGCCTCGTTCAACCAGTTCGTGGACAAGATCGCCGGCACGCTGCGCAGCATCCGGCAGACCACCGATTCGGTGCATGTCGCCTCCGACGAGATCGCCGCCGGCAATGCGGACCTGGCGCGCCGCACCGAGGGCGCGGCCGCGAGCCTGCAGGAAACGTCCAGCTCCATGGAAGAGCTGTCCAGCACGGTCCGCCAGACGGCCGATGCCGGCAATGCCGCCGTGTCGCTGGCCAACAGCGCCCGCGACGCGGCCAACGAGGGCGGCGCGCTGATGGGCCAGGTGGTCGAGACCATGCAGGCCATCAACGAGAACGCCGACAAGATCGGCGACATCATCGGCGTGATCGACTCGATCGCCTTCCAGACCAACATCCTGGCGCTGAACGCCGCCGTCGAGGCCGCCCGCGCCGGCGAGCACGGCAAGGGCTTTGCCGTGGTCGCCGCCGAGGTGCGCGCCCTGGCGCAGCGCAGCGCCCAGTCGGCGCGCGAGATCAAGGCGCTGATCGACACCAACGTGTCCCAGGTGTCGCACGGCGGCCAGCAGGTGCGCCAGGCCGGCGCCGCCATGGACAAGATCGTCTCCGAAGTCCAGCGGGTCACCGCCATCATCAACGAGATCAAGACCGCCACCTCCGAGCAGAGCCTGGGCATCAGCCAGATCGAGATCGCGGTGCAGCAGCTGGACGGTTCCACGCAGCAGAACGCGGCCCTGGTCCAGGAATCGGCCGCGGCGGCCGACAGCCTGCGCGACCAGGCGCAGGCCCTGGCGCGCGCGGTGGCGGGTTTCAAGCTGGACGCCGATCAGGATGGCCGCCGGCCGCCCATCGCAGCGTCCGCCCCGCCCGCCGCATCCGTCCCGCGCCCCGCCCTGCCCTCGCCGGCCCGCTGAACCGGAGGACGCGCCTGCCCCGTACGGCGGACGCAATGACCCGTCAGACAGTCGGGTCTTTGTCGTCCGCCGTCATATCGACATAGCGTTTCCGTCGTTCTGCTGCGCCGCCCGCCTGCCTAGAATGTGTCCATCGCCGCCCGCGCGGCCGCATCCCGACCCATTCGAGGCCTCCATGAGTGACACACAGCCCAGCATACGCAAACACACCGTCGTGATCGTCGGCGCGGGGACCGGCGGCGCCGCGGTCGCCGCCCGCCTGCGACGCAACCAGGCCGACCTGGACATCGCCGTCATCGACCCGTCCAGCCACCACGATTACCAGCCGGCCTGGACGCTGGTGGGCGGTGGCGCCTACCGGGCCGAAGACACGCGCCGCGACCTGCACGACTGCCTGCCCGAGGGCGTGCGCCACATCGCCCAGCGGGTGGAGCGCCTGCTGCCCGACGAGCAGCAGGTCGAGCTGCAGGACGGCGCCCGGGTGGCCTACGATTACCTGGTGGTCGCCGCGGGCATCCAGATCAACTGGCATGCCATCGACGGCTTGGCCGAGTCGCTGGGGAAAAACGGCGTCACCAGCAACTACCGCTACGATCTGGCGCCCTACACCTGGGAGCTGGTCCGCCAGTTTCGCGGCGGCACCGCGATCTTCACGCAGCCGGCGGGCGCGGTAAAGTGCCCGGGCGCGCCGCAAAAGGCCCTGTACCTGGCCGCCGACCATTTCCGCCGCCAGGGCATCCGGCCCGACAGCCTGCAGTTCCGCACGGCTGGGGCGAGCGTGTTCGGCGTGCCGTTCTACGCCCAGGCGCTGGACAAGGTCATGGCGTCCTACGGCGCCGAGCCGCGCTTCGGACAAAACCTGGTCGCCGTCCGGGGCGAGGAGCGGATCGCCGTCTTCGAATCCGTGGTGGACGGCCGGACCGTGCGCGAGGAAGTCGCCTACGACCTGCTGCACGTGGTGCCGCCGCAAGGCGCGCCGGACTTCATCCGCCAGAGCCCGCTGGCCGACGCCAACGGCTGGCTGGAGGTCGACAAGCACACACTGCGCCATCCCCGCTACCCCAACGTGTTCGGCCTGGGGGACTGCACCTCCACGCCCAACAGCAAGACCGCCGCCGCCATCAAGAGCCAGGCCCCGGTGCTGACCAGCAACCTGCTGGGCGCCCTGCGCGGGGCCGGCAACGTCGAATCCTATGACGGCTATGCCGCCTGCCCGCTGACGACTTCCCGGGGCAAGGTCCTGCTGGCGGAATTCACCTACGGCGGGGCCATCACGCCCAGCTTCCCGCTGGACCCCCGCGTCCCCCGGCGCGCCTACTGGTGGCTGAAGCGCTCCTTCCTGCCCTGGTTCTACTGGAACATCCTGATCAAGGGGCGCGGCCTGCCGGTCACGCACAAGTCCCGCCGCTTCCCGGCGGGCGTGCCCTCCGTCCAGCCCTGAGGCCGGTCCGCCGCCCGGCGCCCGCCGGCGCCGCGCCCGGCGAGCCGGCGGCCCGGACGCGGCCGGTTCCTTCTGCTAGGATGACGTTCCGTCATCCCGTTTTTTTTCCGCAGAGGATTTTCCGCTCATGTCTCAGACTGCCTTGGTCACCGGCGCATCGGCCGGTTTTGGCGCGGCCATTTCCCGCCGCCTGGTCGCAGAGGGCTACACCGTCATCGGCGCGGCCCGCCGTCTCGACCGCCTGCAATCCCTGCAGGCGGAACTGGGCGACGCATTCCACCCGCTGGTCATGGACGTGACCGACGCCGCCGCCGTCGACCAGGGCTGCGCCTGGATCGCGCAGCGCTTCGCCGGCCTCGACCTGCTGGTGAACAATGCCGGCCTGGCGCTGGGGATCGCGCCCGCGCAGCAGGCCTCGATGCAAGACTGGGAGCGCATGATCGCCACCAACGTCCTGGGTCTGAGCCGCCTCGTGCATGCCGTGCTGCCGGGCATGGTCCAGCGCAATCGCGGCCACATCGTCAACATCGGCTCCACGGCGGGCAGCCATCCCTATCCGGGCGGCAACGTCTACGGGGCGACCAAGGCCTTCGTGCGCCAGCTGAGCCTGAACCTGCGCGCCGACCTGTGGGGCACCCGGGTGCGCGTGACCGACATTGAGCCCGGCCTGTGCGGCGGCACGGAGTTTTCCCTGGTGCGCCTGAAAGACGCCGATCGCGCCGCGGCCGTCTACGAAGGCGCCGACCCGCTGACGGCCGAGGACATCGCCGATGCCGTGGCCTGGGTGGCGACCCGGCCGGCCCGCGTCAACATCAACACCCTGGAACTGATGCCGGTCTCGCAGTCCTTCGCCGGCCTGAGGATCCACCGGCACGCCTAGGCGGCCCGCCCGTTCAGCCCCGCATCAGCATCAGCGTCAGCGAGCCCGGCTCGATGACGGTGGCGCCGGTGAACGGGCGATCGAACGAGGCGATCAGGTACAGGGTGGCGCCAAAGCCCAGCGAAAACAGCGCCATCGCCAGCACCATGGCCCGGCGCTGCGAGGCGTGCAGTTCCTCGATCACGCAGGCCGCGACGAACAGGAGCACCAGCACGGCCGTCCATTTCGTCGGCACGACCCGGCTGTTGGCGACCAGCAGGCGCTGGTCGCGGGCGGACTCGATCTGCGTGGCGTAGCGGCGCAGATCCTCGGCGGCCTGCTGCAGGCCGATGCGTTCGGGGCCGGCGTCCTTGGCATAGACGTCGATCTGGATGGCCGTCTGCCCCAGCGCGTCGAGCAGGCTCTCGGCCCTCTGGCTGGACTGTCCGGTGGCCATCAGCGGCCATTCCTCCTCGACCACCTCGCGGATGTAGTCGGTGGTCAGGCCCGTGACCTGCGCCCGCAGCTCGACCGGCAGGTGCTGCGCGACGCGCAGCGTGTCCGCCACCGCGACGGCCTCGTGTTCGACGGCCGTGCGGCCCCGGGTTTCCTGCTGCCACACGTCCGAGGCGACGAAGGCGATCACCAGCCCCGTGGGCAGCAGGATGCCCGACAGCATCGTGTTGACCATGCCGATCTTCTGCCGGTTGGGCCAGGTGACGCGGACCGCCGCCATGGCCGCGGCGGCCAGGACCGTGATCAGCGCGACCATGGCCACGCAGACGATGAACAGCATGCTGTCGGACAGGTCGTAGATGAAGTCGAACATGCGGTCTCCCCTGGCCGGCTGTGGTAGATTCTGATCGTGCCGGCCGTGAACGTTTCACGGCCACCATTATCACCGAATCCATCCGGTCGCCACGCGGCGGGATGGCGCGATACCAACTGATGCAGGAATGCGCCCCGATGTCCACACTCCCATCATCGTCCGCCCGAATGCAGCGCGCCGGCCTGGCGGCGCTGGTCCTGGGCCTTGTCCTGGCGGGTTGCGCCAGCGGGCCCCAGGACAATCTCTCGCTGATCCCGGCCCGCCTGGACCAGCAGACCCAGAAAGAAGGCCTGTTCTCCCAGCCGGTGAAATGGACGGCCGAGCGGCCCGGCTGCAGCGGCGAATGTCCCAAGCTGGTCGTGGATTCCCTGGCCTTTCCGGGGCATCCGCGGCTGACCGCGCTGGTGGATCACGCGCTGGCCGCCATGACCTGGGTGGACACGCAACGCCCCGCGCCCTACGACTCGGTGGAATCCTATCGCGACTACTTCTGGAAGACCGCCGCGCCCCGCGACGAGACCGACCTCAGCGCCCGTACCCGCTACCGCAATGCCGATCTGACGGTGGTCGAGCTCAACGTCGGCCAGTACCGCACCGGCATGGCCCACGGCCTGTCGGGATCCCAGTTCCTGAACTGGGACAACCGTACCGACAAGGCGCTCGCCATCGACAGCCTGCTGGCGCCCGGCGCGCGGCCGGCATTCGACGAGGCGCTGAGGCAGGCCCATGCCCGCTGGCTGCAGCAGCACCGCGACGCCGCCCCGGATACGGACAATTTCACGCGCATGTGGCCCTTCGTGCCCAGCGACAACATCGCCCTGACCGATGAGGGCGTGGTCGTGAAATACCAGCCCTACGAGATCGCGCCCTATGCCTGGGGGCAGCCGGAACTGCTGATCCCCTACCCCGCCCTCAAGGGGATCCTGCGCCCGCGGTACCTGCCGCCGCCATCCTGAACGAGGCGTCGCCGGCGACGCATACGCATATAGCGGCGCCGCATTATGTGCGGCGTTCATATCGTTCCAGGAAACGATTCGTTCTGTCCCGGAGGCGAAGTCTTTAATCTGGTGTCTCGATCCATTGCCGCCGAGACTCCTACATGCGACTGCGCTTCCGATTCCTGTTTCCCCTGATGCTGGCGGCCGCCGGGCTGTCCGGCGGCGCGGCCCATGCCGCGGACATCACGCTGCTGAACGTCTCCTACGACCCCACGCGCGAACTGTACCAGGCCTACAACCAGGCCTTCGCCCGTTACTGGCAGGACAAGACGGGGGACCACGTGACGATCCGCCAGTCGCATGGCGGCTCGGGCAAGCAGGCGCGCTCGGTGATCGACGGGCTGCAGGCCGACGTGGTGACGCTCGCCCTGGCCCCCGACATCGACGCCATCGCCGCGCGCGGCGCCATCCGCGCCGACTGGCAGCAGCGGCTGCCCCTGAACAGCGCGCCCTACACGTCCACCATCGTCTTCCTGGTGCGCAAGGGCAATCCCAAGGGCATCCACGACTGGAGCGACCTGATCAGGCCGGGCGTTCAGGTCATCACCCCCAATCCCAAGACCTCGGGCGGCGCGCGCTGGAACTACCTCGCCGCCTGGGGCTACACCCTGCGCCAGCCGGGCGGCAGCGAGGCAAAGGCCCGTGAATTCGTCGGCAAGCTCTACAAGCAGGTGCCGGTGCTGGATTCGGGCGCCCGGGGCGCGACCACGACCTTCGTCGAACGCGGCATCGGCGACGTGCTGCTCGCCTGGGAAAACGAAGCCTTCCTCGCCATCCAGGAACTGGGGCCGGGCAAGGTGGACGTCGTCGTGCCCTCGGTCAGCATCCTCGCCGAGCCGCCCGTCGCGGTGGTGGACAAGGTGGTCGACGCCCGCGGCACCCGCGAGGTGGCCAGGGCCTATCTGGACTACCTGTATTCCGAGGCCGGCCAGGAGATCGCGGCGCGGAACTACTACCGGCCCACGCTGAAGGCGGTGGCGGACCGCCATGCGCAGCAGTTCCCCCAGGTGTCGTTGTTCACCCTGACGGACGTGGCACCCAGCTGGGCCGCCGCGCAGAAGACGCATTTCGCGGACGGCGGCGTGTTCGACCAGATCTACCAGCCGGGCGCCCGCTGAAGCCATGCCGAGTTCACTCGCGCTGCGCGGCCCCGGCGCCCGCCGTGTCCTGCCCGGCCGCAACCTGACGCTGGGACTGACCCTGGCCTACCTGGGGCTGGTCGTCCTGCTGCCCTTGTCGGCCGCCTTCCTGACGGCTTCGACCCTGAGCGCGGAGGCTTTCTGGGCCGCGGTCACCGCACCCCGGGTACTGGCCTCGTACCGCCTGAGCTTCGGCGCCGCCCTGCTCGCGGCGGCGGTCAATGCGGTGTTCGGCGGCATCGTGGCCTGGGTCCTGGTGCGCTATCGCTTCCCCGGCAAGCGGCTGGCCGACGCCCTGGTGGACCTGCCCTTCGCCCTGCCCACGGCCGTGGCCGGCATCGCCCTGACGGCACTCTATGCGCCCAACGGCTGGCTGGGCCGGCTGCTGGCGCCCCTGGGCATCCAGGTGGCCTTCAAGCCGCTGGGCATCGTGGTCGCCCTGATCTTCATCGGCCTGCCCTTCGTGGTGCGCACCGTCCAGCCGGTGCTGGAGGACATGGCCGCCGAATACGAAGAGGCCGCCAGCAGCCTGGGCGCCTCGCGCCTGCAGGTATTCGCCCGCGTGGTCCTGCCCACGATCCTGCCCGCCCTGCTGACGGGCTTCGCCCTGGCGTTCGCGCGCGCGGCCGGCGAATACGGCTCGGTGATCTTCATCGCCGGCAACATGCCGATGGTCTCCGAAATCACCCCCTTGCTGATCGTCACCAAGCTGGAGCAGTACGACTATGCCGGCGCCACGGCGATCGCCGTCGTGATGCTGGGGATCTCCTTCTTCCTGCTGCTGGCCGTCAACCTGCTGCAGGCCTGGGTACGGCGCCGCGCGACCGGCCTGCCCGACTGAAACCGACTGTCCATGTCCACGCCCTACGCCACGATCGATTCCCTGTCAGCCCGCGACGCGACCCGCGCCGCCGCGCCCCCCGCCGAGGGACGGCTCGCCCGCCTCGCGCTGATGGCGACGGCCTTCGCCTTCCTGTTCCTGTTCCTGCTGATCCCGCTGGCCGCGGTCTTTCACGAAGCCCTGGGCAAGGGCTGGGCCGCCTGCGTGGCCGCGGTCGCCGATCCCGACGCGCTGGCGGCCATCCGCCTGACGCTCACGGCCGCGGGGACCGCCGTGCCGCTGAACCTGGTCTTCGGGGCCTGCGCGGCCTGGGCCGTCGCGCGCTTCGAGTTCCGGGGCAAGAACCTGCTGATCACCCTGATCGACCTGCCCTTTTCCGTGTCCCCCGTGATCGCCGGCCTGATCTATGTGCTGCTGTTCGGCGCCCAGGGCTGGTTCGGCCCGTGGCTGCAGGCGCACGACGTCCAGATCCTGTTCGCCGTGCCCGGCATCGTCCTGGCCACGATCTTCGTCACCGTGCCTTTCGTGGCGCGGGAACTGATCCCGCTCATGCAGTCCCAAGGCAGCGAGGAAGAGGAAGCCGCCATCGTGCTGGGCGCCTCGGGCTGGCGCGTCTTCTGGCACGTCACGCTGCCCAACATCCGCTGGGGGCTGTTCTACGGAGTGATCCTGTGCAATGCGCGCGCCATGGGCGAATTCGGCGCGGTGTCCGTGGTGTCCGGCCACATCCGCGGCCTGACCAACACGATGCCGCTGCACGTCGAGATCCTCTACAACGAATACAACTTCGCCGCCGCCTTTTCCGTGGCGTCGCTGCTGGCCCTGCTGGCGCTGCTGACGCTGGCCCTGAAATCCCTGGCGGAATGGCGCCTGCGCGCCCAGGCCGCGAGAACCGCACCGGAGCAGTCAACATGAGTATCGAAGTCCGCCACATCCACAAGCAGTTCGGCGCCTTCACGGCCCTGGACGATGTGTCGCTGGCCTTTCCCGACGGGCGGCTGACGGCCCTGCTGGGCCCCTCGGGCTGCGGCAAGACGACGCTGCTGCGCATCATCGCCGGGCTGGAACACCCGGACCGCGGCCAGGTCCTGCTGGAGGGGCAGGACGCCTCGGGCACGCACGTCCGCCAGCGCCAGGTGGGCTTCGTCTTCCAGCATTACGCGCTGTTCAAGCACATGACGGTGTTCGAGAACGTGGCCTTCGGCCTGCGCGTCAAGCCGCGCCGCCAGCGCCCGGACGAGCGCCGCATCCGCGAGAAGGTCATGAGCCTGCTGGATCTCGTGCAGCTGGCCTGGCTGGCCGACCGCCGGCCGGCGGCCCTGTCGGGCGGGCAGCGCCAGCGCATCGCCCTGGCCCGCGCCCTGGCGGTCGAGCCGCGCGTGCTGCTGCTGGACGAGCCCTTCGGCGCGCTGGACGCCAAGGTCCGCAAGGAACTGCGGCGCTGGCTGCGCCGGCTGCACGACGAACTGCACATGACCAGCCTGTTCGTCACCCACGACCAGGAAGAGGCTCTGGAGGTGGCCGACGAGGTCGTCATCATGAACAAGGGCCGGGTCGAACAGGCGGGCGCCCCGCAGGCCGTCTACGACAAGCCCGAGACCGCCTTCGTCTACGGTTTCCTGGGGCACGTGAACCTGTTCCACGGCCGGGTGCGCGACGGCCGCCTGCATGCGGGCAGCGCGGCGTTCGAGATGCCGGGCCTGGACGGAACGGCCGACGCGGCGGGCACCGCCTACGTCCGGCCCCACGACATCCAGATCGAGCCGGTTCCGCCGGCGGGTGCGCCTGCCGGCGGAACCGGCCTGTTGGTGGACCTGCAGCGGGCGCACGCCTTCGGCCCCCTGGCGCAACTGGAGCTGCGCCGGGAGGACACGCAGGAGATCATCGAGGTGGTCATGCCCAGCCGGGAGTTCGACCGGATCCGGGCGCAGGGGCATCGCCGCTTCATCGCCCGGCCCCGCCAGGGACGCGTCTTCCTGAACTAGCGCCCCGAGGGCGTGTCCTCGAAGCGGCCCAGGTCGAAATAGCGCGAGAACGAGGCCTGGTCTTCGGCATCCGTTCCCGCCCGGGCCGGGGCCGATCCGGCGCCGGCCGCCCCGCCCGGCTGATTGGCGGGAGCGGGCGCCGCGGCCGCGTCCGGCCCCTGCGGCAGGCCGGCCGCCTGGCGGGCGCGGGCCTGCGCCACGCGCGCGGCCACCTCGTCCAGGCGGGCGGCCAGCGCCGTGTTGTTGCGCTTGCGCGCCCAGTCGGCCGCCGTCTCGTGGGCGGTGTTGAACATCGTCGGATCGGCGCCTCGCGACAGCAGCAGCTGCACGATGTCGGGTTTGCCGGACAGGGCCGCCATCATCAGCGGCGTGGTGCCGTCCGGCCCCGGGGCGTTGACGATGGCCCCCCAGTCGATCAACAGCCGGGCCGTCCCGACCTGCGCCTTCGAGGCGGCGTAATGCAGCGGCGTCCAGCCCAGGCGGTTGACCTGGGCCCCCGCCTGGATCAGCGCGGCGGCGCGCTCGTCCTGCCCCAGGATGCACAGGTACATCAGGGCGGTCTCGTCATGGGCGTTGGCCTGGTCGATCCGCACGCCGGGCGCGATCCGCAGCACGTCGAAGACCCGCCAGGACTGCTCGCGGGCGGCCTGGGTCAGGGCCGGATTTCCCAGCGAGTTGACGGCATTGGGATCGACGCCCCGCAGCAGCATGCCTTGCACGGTCGAGACGTCGTCGCGGCGGATCGCGGACCACCAGTCCGCCGAAGGCGCGGTCTGCGCCGCCCGTGCGCCGGGCAGCCACAGCAGGCCGGCCAGCATCAGCGCCAGGGCGGCCCACAGCGCCGCCCAAGGCGCGGGAAGGGCCCCCCTCGGGCTCCGCGCCACGGGCGTTCGGCCGGGGAATGTGCTGCGTTCGGATGGCATGGCGGCGGACCTCCGTCGGAAAATGGCTGCGGTTCGGGCGGCGGCCTCAGTGTGCGGGCGCCGGCCCTCCGATCTTGTCGAACAGCGTGAAGTAATTGCCGGTCGTGGCCTGCTCGATGTCGGACACCGGCACGCCCCGCAGTTCGGCGATCTTCTCGGCGACGTGGATCACCTTGGACGGGTCGTTGAGCTTGCCTCGGTACGGCACAGGCGCCAGATAAGGCGAATCGGTCTCGATCAGCATGCGGTCGAGCGGCATCTTGCGCGCGACTTCCTGCAATTGGGCGGCGTTCTTGAAAGTCACGATGCCCGAAAACGAGATGAAGAAACCCAGGTCCATCGCGGCCCGGGCAACGTCCCAGGACTCCGTGAAGCAGTGCATCACGCCCTTGCCGGCCTGCTCCTCGCGCATGAGGCGCAGCGTGTCCTCGGGCGCCGAGCGCGTGTGGATGATCAGCGGCAGCCCCGTGGCGCGGGCGGCGCGGATGTGCGTGCGAAAGCGTTCGCGCTGCCAGTCCAGGGGTTCGGACAGGCGGAAGTAATCCAGCCCGGTTTCGCCGATGGCCACGACCTTGGGGTGCGCGGCGCGCGACATCAGGTCGTCGAGGCTCGGCTCCGCCGCGTCGTCGTCCTCGGCGTCGTTGTCCGGATGGACGCCGACCGAGGCGTGCAGATGCGGATGCGCCTCGACGATCGCCATCAGGCCCGGCCAGTCCCGCAGGTTGACGCTGACCACCAGCGCATGGCCGACCTGCGCGGCGCGCATGCGCTGCAGCACGTCCGGCAACTGGACCTGCAGGTCGGGGAAATTGAGATGGCAATGGGAATCGACGTACATGGCGCAGATAACAAACGGTGGATGTCAGGCGGGACGCACGGCCTGCAGCAAGCGCTGGGCCGCGTGGTCGGCGAGCAGTTTCGGATTCAGGGGATGCCCGGCCAGGCGGCGCTGTTCCTGCAGCCATTGTCCGCACCGGGCCAGGGCCGCGGGATCCAGCGCCTGGGCCAGGGCCCGGATGCGATCCCCCCGTTCGGGATAATACCGCGCCGGCAGGCCGCGCGCGGCCAGTCCCAGGTCCAGCCAGAGCCGCTGGAAGGCATCGACCCAGGCGGCGGTGTCCTCGGCGACCAAAGCGTCGGCCAGCGCCGCGGCGGCGCCGCCACCGGCCGCGAGATCCAGGAAGCGGTCCAGCCAGCCGGGGATTGCCGGCTGCCCGGCCGCGGCGTGCTGCCGGGCCAGCAGGGGCGCGCCGCCCGCGGCGGCCAGCCGCGCGGCGGCGTGATCCACGCCTTGTTCCTGCAGCCAGGCGAGCGCCTGCGGCGCCGCCGGCACCGGCAACGGCAGGCGGCGGCAGCGCGAGACCAGGGTGGGCAGCAGCCGGTCGGGCGCCTGGGCCACCAGCAGGAACACGGTATGGGCCGGGGGTTCCTCCAGGATCTTCAGCAGCGCGTTGGCGGCGACGGTGTTCAGGGCTTCGGCCGGATACAGCAGCGAGACGCGCCAGCCGCCCCGGTGGGTGGCCGTGTTGAACCAGGGCAGCAGGTTGCGGATCTGCTCGATGCGGATCTCGCGGGACGGCTGCTTCTTGCCGCCGGACTCGTCGGCCTCCTCGCCCGCGCCTTCCTGGACCGCGACCGCGTCGGGACGGATGCGGCGCAGGTCCGGGTGGTTGCCCGCCTGCACCCAGCGGCAGGCCTGGCATTGCCCGCAGGCCAGCCCCGCCTGCGGCGATTCGCACAGCAGGCTGGCGGCGCCCGCCTCCGCGAACTCGAGCTGGCCGATGCCCGGCAGGCCGTGGACCAGCCAGGCATGGGCGAACCGGTCGCGGTCCGCCAGCCAGTCGCGCGCCAGCGCCTGCTGCCAGGGCAGGAATCCGGGGATGCTCACGCGCACTCTCCCGGCGACCCCGGGACGGCGATGCCGCGGGTCCGCAGCAGGTCCCGCAGGGCCGACTCGAGCCGGACACGGGTCTGGGCAATGTCGCAGCGCGCGTCGATGACCCGGAAGCGGCCGGGATCCGCCTCGACCCGGGCGTGGTAGGCGCGGCGGGTGCGCTCGAAGAAGGCCTCGCCCTCCCGCTCGAAGCGGTCCTCGGCGGCGCGGCCCTGCCGCAGGCGGGCGCGCGCCGTCTCCAGCGGCACGTCGAACAGGAAGGTGCAGTCCGGTCCCTGCCCCTGCTGCACCCAGGCTTCCAGCTGGCGGACCGGTTCGGGGCCCAGCTGCCTGCCGCCGCCCTGGTAGGCGAAGGAGGCGTCGGTGTAGCGGTCGCACAGCACCCACTGGCCGCGCTCCAGCGCCGGCTGGATCACGGCGCGCCAGTGTTCGTTGCGGGCGGCGAACATGATCAGGGTCTCGGTGCGCAGGTCCATGGCCTGGTGCAGGACCAGTTCACGCAGCTGCTCGCCCACGGGCGTGCCGCCTGGTTCGCGGGTCTCCAGCAGGTCGATGCCCGCCGCGCGCAGCCAGCCGGCCATCCAGCCGGCATGGGTGCTCTTGCCGGCCCCGTCCAGGCCTTCGAGCGTGATGAAACAGCCGCGCCGCGTCATGGTGTCAGTTCCGCTTGAGGATATATCGCCCGACGGCCTGGTTGTGGGCCGAGAGGTTGCGGGAAAACTCGCTGGTGCCGTCGCCCCGGGAGACGAAATAGAGGAAATCGTGGTGCTCCGGATGCAGGGCGGCCATCAGCGCGGCCTTGCCGGGGCTGGCGATCGGCGTGGGCGGCAGGCCCGCGCGGGTATAGGTGTTCCAGGGCGTGTCCTGCTCCAGGTCTTTCTTGCGCAGGCGCCCCTGGTAGCGGTCCCCCATCCCGTAGATCACGGTGGGATCGGTCTGCAGCGGCATGCCCAGGCGCAGGCGGTTGACGAAGACCCCGGCGATCTTCGCGCGGTCGCTGCCGTGGCCGGTCTCCTTCTCGACGATGGAGGCCAGGATCAGCGCCTGGTAGGGATCCGCCAGCGGCAGGTCGCGGTCGCGCTGCGCCCACAGGCGGTCCAGCACCTGACGGCCCGCCTGGGCCGCGCGGCGCAGGATGTCGAGGTCGGAGGTGCCCGGCGCGAACACGTAGGTGTCCGGGTAGAACAGGCCTTCCAGGGAGCGGGCATCGTCGAGCCCCAGGCGCCGCGCGATGGCGGCCTCGTCCAGGCCCTGGGTTTCGTGGCGGACCTTGGGGTCGGCATCCAGGGCGGCCCGCATCTGGGCGAAGGTCCAGCCTTCCGGGAACGTCAGGCGCACCTGCGTCATGTCGCCATTGGCCATGCGTTCCAGCAGCGTCCAGGGCGTATCCCCGGTGCGTGCCTCGTAGGCGCCGGCCTTGAGCAGCTTGTCGCGGCCGCTCAGGCGCGCCAGCCAGGCGAAGGCGGACGGATCGACCGCGATGCCGGCCGCCTGCATGGCCTGGGCGATCTGGCGGGGCGTGCTGCCGGACTCGATCATGTAGTCCACGACCGGCGTTGCCATCGGCACGGGGCGTTTCCAGCCCCACCAGGCGGCGCCGCCGATGCCCGCGCCCAGCAGGGCCAGGCACACGATCAGCAGCCAGATGAGAGAGCGCATCATCTTTTTCATGGACGCCAGTTTACCCGAGGGAGCCCGGCCCCTGGGGCCGGCATGCGGCGCCCCGGCGCGCCCCGGCCCGCGGGCCGGGGCCGCGGGAGCCCCAGGGCGGCCAGGGTCATGGCTTGGTCGATGCGGGGCCGGCCGGTATCATGGATGGCTTGGCGGACCGATCCGCCTCTCTGACGACGAAGGTGTTTGACGTGGAAGGACAATGGCGGCTGGCCGAGCAGGCCATCATTCATCTGCAGGGGCCGGACGCGGCCGGTTTCCTGCACGGGCAGCTCAGCAATGCGGTCGAGGGGATGCCCGAGGACACGGCGCGTCCCGCCGGCTACTGTACGGCGCAGGGCCGCCTGCTCGCCAACGGCGTGGTCTGGCGCCGTGGCGCCGATTCCCTGGATTTCATGGTCTCCCGCGACCTGGCCCCGGAACTGCTGCAGCGGCTGCGGATGTTCGTCCTGCGCGCCAAGGTGCAGCTGTCGCTGGACGAGACGCGCACCGTGCTGGGCGTGGCGGGGGCCTCCCGGGTGCCTGCGGCCCTGCACGGGCTGCCGGCCTGGTCCCGGCGCGCCATCGAAGGCGCCGACTGGATCGTGGCGCCGCATGCGGCGCCGCAGGCGCCCGCCGCCTGGCGCATCGGGCCCGAGGATCCCGCCGCGACCCCCGCATCCGGGGAATCCGGCGCGGCGGCCTGGGACGCCGCCCGGCTGGACAGCGGCTGGCCCTGGATCCGGGCCGCCAGCCAGGACGTCTTCCTGCCTGGCGCGCTCGACATGGACCTGAACGGCAGCATCGATTTCCGCAAGGGCTGCTACCCCGGCCAGGAGGTGATCGCACGCAGCCATTACCGGGGCACGGTCAAGCGGCGCATGGCCCTGGGCGTGGCGGCCTGGCCCGGGGATACCCCCGCGCCGGGCGCGGGCAGCGACCTGTACGCGGCCGGGGGCGACGCCGCCTGGCCGACCGGGCGCATCATCGAGGCCGCCGTCTGGCAGGGCCGCCTGCACGTCGCCGCCGAGATCACCCTGTCCGCCTGGCCCGCCATGCGCTATGCGGTGGGCTCGCCCGACGGCCCGGCCCTGGATCTGCGGCTGGCCGGCGCGGCGGACGCACCGGCCGCCTGAGGTCGCCTAGGCCTTGTCGCGGGGCTGGTGATAGAGCTTCAGGATGCTGGAGAAATCCAGCCGCCCATGACCTTGGGTGCTGTGCAGGGCATACAGATTGCGGGCCAGTTCGCCCAGTGGCGTGGTGGCGCGCGCCTGCATGGAGGCCTCGGCCGCCAGGCCCAGGTCCTTGAGCATCAGGTCCACGCCAAAGCCGCCCTCGTACTCGTGCGAGGCGGGCGCGTGTTCCATGACGCCCGGCCAGGGGTTGTAGAGCTCGGTGGCCCAGTTGCGCCCGGAACTCTTGGCGATGATGTCCGACAGCGTCCTGGGGTCCAGGCCGTTGGCCACGCCCAGCGCCAGCGCCTCGGCCGTGCCGGCCATCTGGATGCCCAGCAGCATGTTGTTGCAGATCTTGGCCACCTGCCCCGCCCCGGCTTCGCCGGCGTGGAAGATGTTCTTGCCCATGGCCTGGAGATACGGCATGGCCGCCTCGAGGTCGGCGGCGGCCCCGCCGACGATGAAGGTCAGCGTTCCTGCCACCGCCCCGCCCGTGCCGCCCGAGACCGGCGCGTCGATCATGCGGATGCCGCGCCCGGCCGCCGCGCGGGACACCTTGCGGGCGGATTCGGGCGCGATCGTGCTGCATTCCAGCACCAGCGTGCCGCTGGCGATCGAGGCCAGCAGGCCGTCGTCGCCCAGGTAGAGGCCCTCGACGTGGCGGCTGGCCGGCAGCATGCTGATCACCACGTCGGCGCCCGCCACGGCCTCGGCCGCCGAGGCCGCGGCCTGCGCACCCGCCCGGGTGGCGGCCTCGATGGCCTGTGGCACCAGGTCGAAGACCTTGAGCGCATGGCCCGCCTTCAGCAGGTTTTGCGCCATCGGGCCGCCCATGTGGCCCAGGCCGATGAAACCGATCGTCTTGCTCATTGCATGTCTCCTTGATGTGGCTAGGTTGTTCTTGTTCAGCCCCTGAGGTCGGCCAGCGGATGCGCCTGCCCCCCCGGCCAGGGCTGCGCGAGGAAGCGCCGCACCCAGTCGGTGGAGGCCTGTTCCAGGGTGCCCGGCCGCCAGCGTGGCGATTTGTCCTTGTCGATCAGCAGCGCGCGGATGCCCTCGCGGAAGTCGGGCTCGGCGCAGCAATGCAGCGAGGCGACGTATTCCATGCGGAAGACGTCGGCCAGGGACTGATGGCGCGCGCGGCTGATCAGGGTGTGGCTGAGCCGCGCCGAGCCCGGCGATCCGGCGAGAAAGGTCGCCGCCGCCCGGGCCAGCCAGGGGTCGTCGTGGCGCCTCCAGCCCGCGATGGCCGCGCCGATCTGCAGGAAATCCGCCCGGCCGCAGGCGTGGCGGATCGTGTCCGCGTGGCGCTGCAGGGGACCGGGCTCGGGCGTGTCGATCTGCAGGTCGTCGAGCACGGCGTCCACCTGGGCAGCGCGCTCGGCGGCGCTGGCCGACCATTCCACCGCCGTCAGGGCGCCCGCCAGGGCATCGAAACCGTCCGCATTGCAGATCCGGTCGGCCAGCCCGTAGTGCAGGCAGTCGGCCGCGCCGAGCTGCGCGCCCGTGAACGCCAGGAACTCGCCGATGCCGCGCGGCAGGCGGCTGAGCATCCAGGTGCCCGCGACGTCAGGATACAGCCCGATCGTGATCTCGGGCATGGCGAAGCGGGTCGTCGGGGTGACCAGTCGGTGGCTGGCGCCCAGCATCAGGCCGACGCCGCCGCCCATGACGATGCCGCTGCCCCAGCACAGGACCGGCTTGGCATAGCGATGGATGCGGTAGTCCAGCCGGTACTCCGTCTCGAAGAAGCTGCGCGCCTGGACGTTGGCCCAGGCATCGACCGCCGGGCTGTCGAGCATGCCGCGGTAGAGGCCGTGGAGGTCGCCGCCTGCGCAGAAGGCCTTGTCGCCCGCCCCGCGCAGCACGACGGCCGCGATGCGGTCGTCGTCTTCCCAGTCGGCCAGGCGATCGTCCAGCAGGCGGCACATGGCCAGGGACAGGCCGTTGAGCGTCTGCGGGCTGTTGAGGACCGCCACGCCGACGCGCCGGCCGCCGCCGGCGGAAAGTTCCTGGAAGAGAACCGGATCGGCCGGCTCGTCGGGGCCGGGGACGGCAGCGGGTGCGTTCATCTCAGGTCAGCCTCCTGCTTGAGGATGTGTCGCGCGACGATCACGCGCATGATTTCGTTGGTGCCCTCCAGGATCTGGTGGACGCGGGTGTCGCGCACGAGCCGTTCCAGGGGGTAGTCCTTCAGGTAGCCATAACCGCCGTGGATCTGTTGCGCGTCCAGGCAGGACTGGAAGCACAGGTCCGTGGCGAAGCGCTTGGCCATGGCGCAGTAGGCGCTGGCCTGGGGATCGTTCTCGTCGAGCTTGGCCGCCGCCAGCCGCACCATCTGGCGCGAGGCGACGATATTGGCCAGCAGGTCGGCCAGCTTGAACTGGAGCGCCTGGAAGTCCGCCAGCGCGCGCCCGAACTGCCGGCGCTCGCCCATGTAGCGGCGGGCGGCCTCGTAGGCGCCCTGGGCCGCGCCCACGGAACAGGTGGCGATGTTGATGCGCCCGCCGTCCAGGCCCTTCATGGCGAAGCGGAAACCCTCGCCCTCCTCGCCCAGGCGGTTCTGCACGGGCACGCGGACGTTTTCGAAGGTGATCGGCCGCGTGGACTGGCTGTTCCAGCCCATCTTGTTTTCCTTGCGGCCGTAGGTGATGCCCGCGGCGTCGGCGGGCACGACCAGGGCCGAAATCCCGCGCGGCCCCTCGCCGCCGGTGCGCGCCATGACGACCAGCACGTCGGTGTCGCCCGCGCCCGAGATGAAGGCCTTGGCGCCGTTGAGCACGTAGTGCTCGCCGTCGCGGCGGGCGCTGGTCGTGAGCGAGGCCGCATCCGAGCCCGAGCCCGGCTCGGTCAGGCAATAGGACGCGAGTTTTTCGCCGCTGGCCAGCAGCGGCCCCCAGGAGTCGCGCACGGCGGGCTGTGCCCAGGTGCCGATCATCCAGGTGGCCATGTTGTGGATGGTGATGAAGGCCGTGGTGGAGGGATCCACCGCCGCCATTTCCTCGAACACCAGCGTGGCGTCCAGCCGGGGCAGGCCCAGCCCGCCGATGGATTCGGGTGCGTACATCGCGCAAAAGCCCAGCTCGCCGGCCTTGGCGAAGGCCTCGCGGGGAAAGATGTGTTCCTCGTCCCACCGGGCGGCGTGCGGGGCGAGCTCTCCCTGGGCGAACTCGCGGGCAGCCTGCGCAAAGGCCTGTTGTTCTTCGCTGAGGCGAAAATCCATGGTGCATTGTCTCCGGATTCATGTTCGTCACGGTCGCGGGACACGGGTGGCGCCCCCCGACGTGGCCGCGCCTGATCGAGGGCGGCCACTGCGTCGCAGGCTTACTGTAGCACTTGGCGACAGGGCCTGTTCGGACGGGACCACCTTAGATCAGGCGCGGCGCGCCGGCTGTCAGGGAGACGACAATTGTCAGAAACCTTCCAGCACCACCTTGCCGCGGGCCCGGCCGCTTTCCAGCAGGGCGTGGGCTTGCCTCAGGTTGGCGACGTTGATGGGCTGCAGGCGCTGCGCCAGCGTGCTGCGCAGGCGGCCCTCGTCCACGAGGCGGGACACCTCGTCGAGCAGCTCGCTCTGGCGGCCCATGTCGGGCGTCTCGAACAGCGAGCGGGTGAACATGGATTCCCAGTGGACGGACACGGACTTGCGCTTGAATCCCAGGACGTCCAGGCTTTCGGGGTCGTCGATCAGCCCGAAGCGTCCCTGCGGCGCGATCAGCTCCACTACGTCGGCCACGTGCTCGTGCGTGGCGGTGATCGAGAACACGAATCCGGGCTGGCCGATTCCCAGCGCAGCGATCTGCGGCGCCAGGGGCTGGCGGTGGTCGACCACATGGTCGGCGCCCAGGGACCGCACCCATTCGCGGGTCTCGGGCCGGGAGGCCGATGCGATCACGGTCAGGCCGCCCACGGCCTTGGCGAGCTGGACGGCGATGGAACCGACCCCCCCGGCAGCGCCGATGATCAGGATCGCGTTTGCCGCGCCCGGCACGGGCTTGCGCACCTCCAGCCGCTCGAAGAGCATTTCCCAGGCGGTGATCGAGGTCAGGGGCAGCGCGGCGGCGTGGGCGTCGTCGAGCCTGGCGGGCTTGTGGCCCACGATGCGCTCATCGACCAGGTGGTATTCGCTGTTGGCGCCCTGCCGCGCCACCGAGCCGGCGTAGAAGACCTCGTCGCCCGGTTTGAAGCGGCTGGCCGCCGGCCCCGCGGCGACCACCCGGCCGGCCACGTCCCAGCCCAGGACCTTCCAGTCCTGGCCCTCGGGCCCGACCCGCCGGCGGATCTTGGTGTCCACGGGATTGACGGACACGGCCCGGACCTCGACCAGCAGGTCACGGCCCGCCGGCGTCGGCCGTTCCAGTTCGATCTCGACGAGGGCGTCCTCGCGGTCCAGGGCGCCGGGGTGGCGATATCCAAAGGCTTTCATCAGAAGCTCCTGTTGTGGTGGGAAGCGGATGGCGAGAGAATATCGTCATGTGCCAATCCATCGCTACGCACAAATAACGCCCATAGTGACAAAAAGGATACCATCATGGCCAAGGCCCGCCATTCCCGTCTCGGCTGCAGCCCGGGCTGTTCCGTCGAGGCGGCCATCGGCCTGATCGACGGAAAATGGAAATCCGTGGTGCTGTTCCATCTGCTGAACGGCACGCTGCGGTTCAATGAAATCCGCCGCCAGATCGTCAATGTCTCGCCGCGCATGCTCACGCGGCAATTGCGCGAGCTCGAAGAAGACGGCCTGGTCCAGCGCACCGTCTACGCCCAGGTGCCGCCCAAGGTCGAATATTCCCTCTCGCCGCTGGGCCTGAGCATGCAACCGGTGCTGCAGGCCCTGAAGGTCTGGGGCGACGCCCACATCGGCCTGTACGGCAAGCCGAAAGATCAGCCCCCGCGCGAACCCGCCGCCTGACGGTGGGCCGCCCGCCGCCGGCGGGACTCCAGCGGATCGAAGACCAGCGGGCGGTAGAGTTCCAGCCGGTCGCCTTCGCGCAGCACCCGCCGCGGATCGCAGCGTTCCCCGTAGACGCCCATAGCGGGCGGGTGGTCGGTGAATTCCGGAAATTCGCGCGCAAAGCCGCTGAGCGCCAGGGCCTGGGCCGCGGTCGCGCCCTGCGGCACGTCCAGCGTCTCGCGCCAGACCCGGGTCGGCGCGGCAAAGGCGACGTGGATGCGCAAGATCAGCCCCCGTAGACCGCGTGGGCGCGCTGGGTGAAGGAATCGATGAAGCTGCTGGCGATGCGGTTGAAGACCGGTCCGACCACGGCCGACAGCGCGCGGCTGGAGAAGGCATAGTCCATGGTGTAGAGGACCTTGCAGCCATCCTCGCCCAGCGGCTGGAATTCCCAGTAACCCGTCAGGTTGGAAAACGGACCGTCCACCAGGTGGAAGACGATCTTGGCTGGATAGTCGTGGTCGTTGCGCGTGGTGAAGCTCTGGCGGATGCCGGCGAAGTGGATCTGCACCGTGGCCTGCATGCCCTGCTCGTTGCGCCACTGGACCTCGGCCCCGCCGCACCAGGGCATGAATTCCGGATACCGGGCGACGTCGGCGACCAGATCGAACATCTGGGGGGCGGAGAAGGGAACCAGGACAGAACGTTGTATCGAGGGCATCGGCAGGTCAGTGGAACGGGCGTACGCTAGAATGTACGGATTTTATCAGCGCATGCGCTGTCGACGCGAACATGAGCATTGTAGAAAACCGCAAGGCCACCCACGATTACTTCATCGAGGAGCGCTTCGAGGCCGGCCTGGTTCTGGAAGGCTGGGAGGTCAAGGCCATCCGCGCCGGGCACGTGCAGCTGAAGGAAAGCTACGTCATCGTGCGCGATGGCGCGCTGTGGATCCTGGGCATGCACGTCAGCCCCCTGCCCACGGCCTCGACCCACATCCATCCCAACGCCACCCGCACGCGCAAGCTGCTGCTGCACGCCGAGGAGATCAGCAAGCTGATCGGCAAGGTCGAGCAGCGCGGCTACGCCCTGGTGCCCCTGAACCTGCACTACAAGGGCGGGCGCATCAAGCTCGATTTCGGCCTGGGCCGGGGCAAGAAACTCCACGACAAGCGCGACACGCAGCGCGACAAGGACTGGGCGCGGGAAAAAGAACGCTTGATGAAGCACGATACGCGCCAGAGCCGCAAGGATTGATCCCGGCTCCGTCCGGGGCCCGCCGGCGTCACGCCGGCCCGTCGCGGAATGCCCGGCGGTAGGCCGTCGGGCTGGTGCGCAGCCGCGCCCTGAAGTGCTGCCGCAAGGACAGGGCCGAGCCGAAACCCGCCGCCTGCGCCACCGCCTCGACCGGCAGGACGCTGCGTTCCAGCAGTTCCCGGGCCCGGTCTAGGCGCCGCGCCAGCAGCCACTGCGTCAGCGACGTGCCGGTGGCCTGCCGGAAATGGCGCGTGAAGGTACGCCGGCTCATGGCCGCCCGTTCCGCCAGCGCATCCACGGTATGCGGCAGTTCGACGTGGGCCGAGGCCCACTCCAGCACACGGGCCAGCCGGCCCTCTCCGGGAGACGAAGGCACGGGACGCTCGATGAACTGCGCCTGGCCGCCATCGCGGTGCGGCGCCACGACCAGCGAGCGGGCGACCCGGTTGGCCGCGGCGGCGCCCACCAGCCTGCCCAGCAGATGCAGGCAGCAGTCCAGCCCGGCGGCAACCCCGGCCGAGGTCAGGATCCGGCCCTCGTCCACATAGAGCACCTCGCGTTCCAGCCGGATACCGGGGTAGCGCCCGGCCAGCGTTGCGGCATGCGCCCAGTGGGTGGTCGCGCGCAGGCCGTCGAGCAGGCCCGCCTGGGCCAGCGGGAAAGCGCCCAGGCACAGGCCCACGAGCCCCGCGCCGCGCCGGCCGGCGCGGCGCAAGACCTCGATCAGGGTGGCCGGCGCGGGGCGGCAATCGGCATGCCAGCTCGGCATGATCACCCAATCCGCCCAGTCCAGATCCGCGAGGCCGTACCCGGTGTCCAGCGTGAAGCCCGCCGTGGTCCGCAGGGGCGGCGCGCTGGCGGCGCAGACGCGCACCTCGAAGCCGGACCCGCCTTCCGAGCCGGCGCCGAAGACCAGCGAGGGCACCGAGAGGTGAAACGGCGTGATGCCGTCGAACGCGATTACCGCGATCCGGCACGCAGCCGGACGGGGTGCCGGACCGGACGCCGGCTGGAGGATTGTGGAAGACCTGGCGCCGGGCCGCCCGGAGGAATCTGGCTGGGAATGACTCATGATGGCCCGATTTTATCGAATAATGATGTTCAGGCCATCTCTGCGGCACGGGCGCGGGATCGACAATAGCTTCACCGGCCGCACGGCCGGCCCATTTCTTTCCTGGAGACCCTCATGTCCAATACCCCGCGCCGCGCCCTGCTCGTCATCGATGTCCAGAATGAATACTTTACCGGCGGCCTGCGCATCGCCTACCCGCCCGTGGAAGACTCGCTGCGGCGCATCGGGCAGGCGATGCGGGCCGCCCGCTCGGCGGGGATCCCGGTCGTTCGGGTCCTGCACGACAGCCCCGAGGGGGCGCCGCTCTTTGCCCAGGGTTCGGCGACCTGGCAGCCGCACCCGGCCCTGGCGGACGAGGCGGTGGACCACGTCGTCCACAAGACCCGCGCCAGCGCCTTCGCGGGCACGGACCTGGCCGGCTGGCTGGACGCCCGGGGCATCGATACCGTCGCCGTGGCCGGCTACATGACGCACAACTGCGACGCGGCGACGATCTTCGAGGCCCTGTCGCGTGGCTTGCAGGCGGAGTTCCTGTCCGACGCCAGCGGTTCCCCGGCCTACCGGAACGCGGCCGGCGAGGCCAGCGCCGAAGAGATCCATCGCGTGTTCTGCACGGTGTTCCATTCGAACTTCGCGGCGGTCGCCACGACGGAGGACTGGATCGCGGCGGTCGACGCGGGACGCGCGCTGGACCGGGACAACATCCTGCTGTCCGCGCGCCGGGCGGCGGACCCGGCCACCGCGCTTCAGCGCGGCTGAAACGCGATCACCGCCATGCCGCCCAGGGCCAGCGCCACGCCGGCCAGGTCCCAGGCGGTGGGCCGCACGCCGTCCACCGCCCAGAGCCAGACCAGCGCGACGCCGATGTACACCCCGCCGTAGGCGGCATACACGCGCCCCGAGGCGGCCTCGTGCAGGCTCAGCAGCCACACGAACGCCGCCAGGGCGGCGGCGGCGGGCAGCAGCAGCCAGGCCGTCGCGCCCTGGCGCAGCCAGAGCCAGGGCAGATAGCAGCCCAGGATCTCGGCCAGCGCCGTCAGCAGATACAGGAAAAAGGTCTTCATCGGTCGTTTCCGCGGTGCGGGCGCCGCCCGCCCGCGGCGTGCGCTTCAGGCGCGGATGGCGAACCCCTCGATCTCCAGCAGGCGGATCTTGCGGTCCAAGCCGCCGCCGTAGCCGTTGAGCGTGCCGTCGCGGGCCAGGATGCGGTGGCAGGGGATGATGATGCTGATGGGATTGCTGCCGACCGCCGTGCCGACGGCCCGCCCGTGCCCGGCGCCCAGCCCGGCCCGGAGGGCCAGTTCCCCGTAGGACAGCGTGGCGCCGCAGGGCACCTCCAGCAGCGCCTGCCAGACCCGTTGCTGGAAGCCGGTGCCGTGCGGATTCAGCGGCACGTCGAAGACCCGGCGCTGCCTGCGCCAGTACTCGTCCAGTTCGCGGCAGGTCTGTTCCAGGACCGCCTGCGCATGCGCCGGCAGGCCGGCCTGCAGGAAGCGCGGCGCGGCGCCCTGCCCCGCGGCATCCGGTGTCCCGGACGCCCTCGTGGCGGGAAAAAGCTCGCCGTCGGCGGCGGGGACGGCCTTGAAACGGCGCGTCTGGCGCCCTTCGCGCGTGCCGGCCGAGGGACGCGAGATGACGTCCCCCGCCGCCGCCACCCCCGGAAGATGGGGGCAGTCCCGCTGGTCGGTGAAGTACAGGCCCGTCAGGCCCGCCTCGTCCGCCGTCAGCAGGATCTCGCCCAGCGGGGACGCGACGAGCGCCTGGAAGGACATGGCCGCCGTCAGGCCGCCATCGCCGTATCGGCCAGGCGCTGCCAGGTGTCGACCACCGTGTCCGGGTTCAGCGACATGGACAGGATGCCCTCGTCGCGCAGCCACTGGGCCAGGTCGGGATGGTCGCTGGGCCCCTGGCCGCAGATGCCGACGTACTTGCCGGCCTTCAGGCAGGCCTGGATGGCGCGGCGCAGCATGAACTGCACGGCCGGGTCGCGCTCGTCGAAATCGGCGGCGAGGAGTTCCATGCCCGAGTCACGGTCCAGGCCCAGGGTCAGCTGGGTCATGTCGTTCGAACCGATCGAGAAACCGTCGAAATGCTGCAGGAACTCGTCGGCCAGGATGGCATTGGACGGGACCTCGCACATCATGATCAGGCGCAGGCCATTCTCGCCGCGCTTGAGGCCGTGGCTGGCCAGCAGGTCGATGACGCGCTCGGCCTGGCCCAGCGTGCGCACGAAGGGCACCATGATCTCGACGTTGGTCAGGCCCATGTCGTCGCGCACTTTCTTCAGGGCCTCGCATTCCATGCGGAAGCACTCGGCGAATTCCTCGGCGATGTAGCGCGACGCGCCGCGAAAGCCCAGCATGGGGTTTTCTTCCTCGGGCTCGTAGCGCGAACCGCCCACCAGCTTGCGGTATTCGTTGGACTTGAAGTCCGACAGGCGCACGATGACGGGCTTGGGATAGAAGGCCGCGCCGATGGTGGCGATCCCTTCGGCCAGTTTCTCGACGAAGAAGGCGCGCGGGCTGGCATAGCCGCGGGCGGCGGACTCGACGGCCTTTTTCAGGTCGCTGTCCACGTTCGGATAGTCGAGGATGGCCTTGGGGTGGACGTTGATGTTGTTGTTGATGATGAATTCCAGCCGCGCCAGGCCGACGCCGCCGTTGGGAATCTGCGAGAAATCGAAGGCCAGCTGCGGGTTGCCGACGTTCATCATGACCTTCAGGCCGATGTCGGGCATCTCGCCCCAGCGGACCTCCTCGATCTCGGTTTCGATCAGGCCGTCGTAGATGTGGCCCTCGTCGCCCTCGGCGCAGGACACGGTGACCTCGCGCCCGTTGGCCAGCACGTCGGTGGCGTCGGCGCAGCCCACGACGGCCGGGATGCCGAGCTCGCGGGCGATGATGGCCGCGTGGCAGGTGCGTCCGCCACGGTTGGTGACGATCGCCGAGGCGAGCTTCATGACCGGCTCCCAGTTGGGGTCCGTCATGTCCGTGACCAGGATGTCGCCCGGACGGACCTTGTCCATCTCGGAGGCGTCGGCCACCACGCGCACCGTACCCGAGCCGATCTTCTGGCCGATGGCGCGGCCGCGCACCAGGACCTCGCCGGTGGCCTTGAGGCGGTAGCGTTCCTGGACGTCGTGGTGGCCCTGTTGCGACTTCACGGTCTCGGGGCGCGCCTGCAGGATGTAGAGCTTGCCGTCCAGGCCGTCGCGGCCCCACTCGATGTCCATGGGCCGCTGGTAGTGCGACTCGATGATGGTCGCGTAGCGGGCGAGTTCGATGATCTCGTCGTCGCTCAGCGAATAGCGGTTGCGCTCGGATGCCGGGACCTCGACCGTGCGCACGGCATGGCCGGAGACGCGCTGCTCGTCGAATTCCATCTTGATCAGCTTGGAGCCGATGCGCCGGCTGATGATGGGATAGTGGCCCGCGGCCAGGGTGGGCTTGAAGACGTAGAACTCGTCGGGGTTCACGGCGCCCTGCACCACGGTCTCGCCCAGGCCGTAGGACGAGGTGATGAACACGACGTCCTTGAAGCCCGATTCGGTGTCCAGGGTGAACATCACGCCGGCGCTGCCCTTGTCGGAACGCACCATGCGCTGGATGCCCGCCGACAGCGCGACCTCGGCGTGGGCATAGCCCTTGTGGACGCGATAGGAGATCGCCCGGTCGTTGTACAGGGACGCGAACACGTGGCGGATCTTGTCCAGCACGTCGTCGATGCCGACCACGTTCAGGTAGGTCTCCTGCTGGCCGGCGAACGAGGCGTCGGGCAGGTCCTCGGCCGTGGCCGAGGAACGCACGGCGAACGAGCCCTTGCCGTCGGCATCCAGGCGGGCGAAGGCCTCGCGGATCGCCTGTTCGAAGGCGGCCGGGAACGGCGTGTCGATCACCCACTGGCGGATCTCGGCGCCGGCGGCGGCCAGTTCGCGCACGTCGTCCGCGTTCAGGGCGTCCAGGCGCGCGTTGATGCGGGCGTCCAGCCCGGTGGATTTCAGGAAGTCGCGGAATGCATCCGCCGTGGTCGCGAAGCCGCCCGGCACCCGGACGCCGGCCTGCGCCAGCTGGCTGATCATTTCACCGAGAGAAGCGTTCTTGCCTCCTACCGAGTCCACATCCGTCATGCGGAGCTGCTCGAACGATACGACATACGACATGGTGTCACCTTTGAGATAGAGAAAGCGTGTTTGCCCGGCGCACGTCGTCGGCCCGAGGGCCGAGGCGAAGACCGTCCTGCGATGCGCGGCGACCGGCGATGGTGCCCTGCAGCAATGAACGGCCGACATGCGTCTGGCAAACCAGCCTTGCCTGGCCATCAGGTGACTGGTAATCTTCGCGGATTGTACCGTTTCTGACGCTTGATGGTTCAAAATCCATGATCGATCCCGTAATCGAACGCCCTGTGTTCATCGTCTCGGACAGCACCGGGATCACCGCCGAGACCTTCAGTCACGCGGTACTCTCGCAATTCGAGGAAATCGCATTCCAGGCCGTGCGCCTGCCCTTCATCGACTCGGTCGAAAAGGCCGATGCCGTGGTGCGCCGCATCACCCAGAAGGCCGACCAAGGGGGGCCGCCGCCACTGGTGTTCAGCACCCTGGTGGACCCCGAGATCGCCGACCGCGTCCGCCAGTCGCCCTGCATCTTCCTGGACCTCTTCGGCGCCTTCGTGCAGAACCTCGAAAGCGTGCTGGGCGTGAAATCCAGCCGCTCGGTCGGCCGCTCGCACACCAACGGCCTGTCCAAGCAATACAACAACCGCATCGAGGCCATCAATTTCAGCCTAGCGCACGACGACGGACAGTACATCCAGGGGCTGGAACAGGCCGACGTCATCCTGGTGGGCGTGTCGCGCTGCGGCAAGACCCCCACCAGCCTCTACCTGGCCATGCAGTACGCCGTCAAGGCGGCCAACTACCCGCTGATCCCGGAGGACTTCGACCGCGGCGCCCTGCCCGCCACCCTGCTGCCGTTCCGGCGCAAGCTCTTTGGCCTGTCGATCCAGCCCGAGCGCCTGGCCGAGGTCCGCAACGAGCGCCGGCCCAACAGCACCTACGCCTCGCTCAAGCAATGCCGCCAGGAGGTCGCCGACGCCGAGCGCCTGATGCGCATGGAAAACGTGCCCTGGCTGTCCACGACCACCCGTTCCATCGAGGAGATCTCCACCAAGATCCTCGACGAGGTCGGCCTGGACCGCATGACCTACTGAGCGTCGGGGCGCCCGTCCTGCTGCCGGCGCTGCTCGAACAGGCAGACCGCGGCGGCAGCCGCCACATTCAGGGATTCGACGCCGGCCGACTGCGGGATATGTACCCGCCAGTCGGCGACCTTCAGCAATTCGTCCGCGACGCCCCGGCCCTCGTTGCCGAACAGCCAGGCGCAGGGGCGGCTCAGGTCCTGGCGGTACAGCGAGCCGGCATCGTCCAGCGTGGTCGCCGCCAGCGGCACGCGCAGCCGCGGCCGCAGGGCCAGCAGATCGACGTGTTCATGGATCCGGATGGCGAAATGGGCACCCTGCCCGCTGCGCAGGACCTTGGGTGACCAGGCGGCGGCGCAGCCCGGCGACAGGAAAGCCGCGGCCAGGCCGGCCGCCGCCGCGGTCCTCAGCAAGGTGCCGAGATTGCCCGGATCCTGCACGCGGTCCAGGCAGAGGCAGCCCTCGGTGACCTGATCCGGCAGCTCGGCCGCTGGCGGGTCGACCAGGAAGAACACCGCCGGGCCGTGCTCGACCTGCGACAGCACCCGGGCCAGGTGATCCTCCAGGACGATGCGCCGCGTCGATTCGCACTGGCGCCACAGGGGCTTGATCCAGCCCGGCGACTGCGCCTGGATGGCCTCGCTGACGATCAACGCCTTCGGGGGGCCGTAATGCGCCAGCCAGGCGCTGCAGAGATGCTCGCCTTCCAGCAGCACCCGGGATTCCCGGTGGCCGGGCCGGCCCTGGGCCAGGCGCAGCCACAGCCGGTAGTCGGGATTGTCTCGGGATGCGATGTGGCGCACCGGAACTGTTGCGGTCATGACGGCTGGTCCTGCAAGAGCCGGCGCACGGGCGCGAAGCTGCGCCGGTGCGCCGGGCAAGGTCCATGGGCGGCCAGGCGGGCAAGATGCAGGGCCGTCCCGTAACCCTTGTGCTGATCGAAGGCGTACTGGGGAAACTGGGCATGCAGGCTCAGGCAGCAGGCATCGCGCGCCGTCTTGGCCAGGATCGAGGCCGCCGAGATGGCGGGCTCCAGCGCGTCGCCGCCCACCACGGCCCGGGCCGGGCACGGCAGTCCGGCGGGCAGCCGGTTGCCGTCCACCAGGATCAGGCGCGCGGGGCGCGCCAGGCCCTGGCAGGCCTCGCGCATGGCCTGCAGGGTCGCCTGCAGGATGTTCAGGCGGTCGATGTCCTCGACGCTGGCCTGCATGACGGCCCAGGCCAGCGCGCGCTCGCGGATCAGCGCCGCGAGCTCTTCGCGGCGTCCCGGGCTGAGTTTCTTGGAGTCGTCCAGTCCGCGGATCGGCCGGTCGGGATCCAGGATGACGGCGGCGGCGAACACCGGCCCGGCCAGCGGGCCCCGCCCGGCCTCGTCCACGCCCGCGACCCAGCCGGCCGGGACGCGATCCGCGGCAAACAGTTCAAACTGCGCGCCCATGGCAGACCTCCAGAATGGCCTGGGCCGCCAGGCCGGGGGTGTCCCGGCTGAGCGCCTCGTGCAGCGCCGCGAAGCGGTGCGCAATCCGCTGGCTGCGGTCCGTGTCGGTGAGCGCGATCCAGGTCTGCTCGGCCAGCGCTTCGGGCGTGGCGGCCTCCTGCAGCAGTTCGGGCACGACGAATTCGCGCTCCAGGATGTTGGGCAGCCCCACCCAGGGCAGGCTGGGCGCCTGCTGGCCGGATTTCCAGGCCATGATGCGCCGCATCCAGGGACTGATGACGTAGGAGATGACCAGCGGCCGCTTGAACAGCGCGGCCTCCAGCGTGGCCGTGCCGCTGGCCACCAGCACGGCGTCAGCGGCTTCCATGGCATGCCAGGCGACCGGCCATTCGCCGGTATCCAGTCCGTCGGTCCGGCGCCCCGCCCCGCCTCCCGGCGGCGCGGCGTCCAGGATCCGGCAGTGGGCGACCGGCTGCTCGCGCAAGATGGCCTCGAACTGGGCGCGGCGCTGGGGATTGACCACGGGCACCAGGATCCGCAGGTCGGGATCCTGGGCCTGCAGAATGCGGGCCGCCTGCAGGAACCGGGGCCCGAGCAGGCGCAGTTCCGATTCCCGGCTGCCCGGCATCAGGGCCAGGACACGCCGGTCGGGCTCCACGTCCAGGGCGGCGCGAGCCGCCGCCCGGTCGGGCCGCCGGGGGATGAGTTCGGCCAGTGGATGGCCGACGTACGTGACCGGGATGTCCTGCTGCCGGTACAGCTCGACCTCGAAGGGAAACAGCACCAGCATGTGCGAGACGGCCCGGCGGATCTGGTGGATGCGCTCGAAGCGCCACGCCCAGATGGACGGCCCGACGAAATGCACGGTGGGGATGCCGGCGGCGCGCAGGCGTTCTTCCATGCGCAGGTTGAAGTCCGGGGCGTCCACGCCGACGAAGACGTCCGGGCGTTGCGCCAGCACCCGCCTGCGGGTGTCCCGCCAGGTGCGGATCAGGCGCGGGGCCCGGCGCAGCGCATCGACATATCCGAAGACCGACAGCGCATCCATGGGGTGCCAGGCCTGGAAGCCCGCGCGGGCCATGGCCGGCCCGCCGATCCCGGCCGTCACGGCCGCGGGATCGCGCGCCTGCAGGCCACGGATCATCCGGGCGGCCAGCAGGTCCCCGGATGGCTCGCCGGCAACGATGGCGGCGCGCACGCCGGGGCGGCTCATGGACGGGCGATGCCCCGGCCGGCGTCCTTCAGGAAATCCACCAGGGTCTGCACGGCGGGCGCCTCGGCCGGGTGGTCCGCCTGCAGGGCGGCCATGGCCCGGACCGCCTGATCGATGGGCAACTGGCGCCGGTACAGGATCTTGTAGGCTTCCTTCAGGACCTGGACGTCGGCCGGCGTGAACCCGCGCCGTCCCAGGCCCTCGGCATTGATGCCCACCGGACGGAAGGAATCCCCCGCCCCGATCATGTAGGGCGGCACGTCCTGGCGCACCGAGCTGGTGCCGCCGATCATCGCATGGGCGCCGATGCGGACGAACTGGTGCACGGCCGACAGGCCGCCGACGATGGCCCAGTCGCCGATCTGGATGTGGCCCCCCAGTTGCACGCTGTTGGCCATGATGATGTGGCTGCCGAGCTGGCAATCATGGGCGATGTGCACGTAGGCCATGATCCAGTTGTCGTCGCCCAGGCGCGTCGCGCCGGCGTCCTGCACCGTGCCGGTGTTGACCGTCACGTACTCGCGAAAGGTGTTGCCCGCGCCGATCTCGAGCCGGGTCGGCTCGTCCGCGTATTTCTTGTCCTGGGGGATGCCGCCGATGGAGCAGAAACGATAGAAGTGGTTGTCGGGCCCGATCGTCGTGTGGCCGTCGATCACGCAGTGCGGCCCGATGCGCGTGCGCGCGCCGATGCGGACGTGCTCGCCGATGATGCTGTAGGGACCCACGCTGACCGAATCGTCCAGCACGGCCCCCGGCGCGATGATCGCCGTGGGGTGGATCTGCGCCGATGCCATCATTCTTCCAGGATGCGCACCGCGCACATGATCTTGGCCTCGGCAGCCACCTGGTCGCCGACCTTGGCCACCGCGGTGTACTTGCAGATGGATCGGCTGAGCTTGTCGGCCGAGACCTCCATGCGCAACTGGTCGCCCGGCACGACGGGGCGGCGGAAGCGCGCGCCGTCCACGCCCACCAGGTAGTAGGCGATCTTGGTGCTGGCCAGGTTGGGCGCGCCGGCGTCGGCAAAGGAGAACAGGGCGGCCGCCTGGGCCAGCGCCTCGATGATCAGCACGCCCGGCATCACGGGATGGTGCGCGAAATGCCCCTGGAAGAACGGCTCGTTGTAGGTGACATTTTTGATGGCGACGATGCTCTTGCCCGGGTCCATCTCCAGGACGCGGTCCACGAGCAGCATCGGCTGCCGGTGCGGCAGCCGTTCCATGATGTCTTTGATATCGAGTTCCATTATCGTGTGTCCTGCTTGTTGTTCGTCGGCGCCTGGGCTGCGCCGGCCGCCTGTCGTTCTGCCGCGCGGATGCGTTTGCGCAATTGCGCCAGCTGGCCGATGACCGCGGCATTGTGCTGCCACGCGCCGTGCTCGGCCACCGGAAAGACCCCCGTATAACGGCCGGGAGCCAGGATGTCGGAGGTGACTGCCGTGCCGCCGGAAATGTGCACGTCGTCACCCAGGGTGAGGTGGCCGCCGAACATGGCGGCCCCGCCGATCACGCAGCGCTGCCCCATGGTGGTGGATCCGGCCACTCCGACGCAGGCCGCCATGGCGGTATGGTCGCCGATGCGGCAATTATGACCGATCATGATCTGGTTATCGAGCTTGACGCCGTTGCCCAGGACGGTGTCCTCGACGGCCCCCCGGTCGACGGTCGTGTTGGCGCCGATCTCGACGTCGTCGCCGACACGCACGCCGCCCAGTTGGGCGATCTTGGCCCAGGCGCCGGGGGTGCGCGGATCGGGCGCAAAGCCGAAGCCGTCGGCGCCCAGGACGACCCCGGAATGCAGGATGGCGCGCGCGCCGACCCTGACCCCGTGATAGAGCGTCACGTGCGCATGCAACTGGCTGTCGGGCCCGATCACGCAGTCCGGCCCGATCACGCAGGCCGCGCCGATGCGGGTTCCGGCGCCGATGCGGGCGCCGGATTCGATGACGGCCAGCGGGCCGACGTGCACGCCGTCTTCCAGCACGGCGTCATCCGCGATCACGGCGCTGGGATGGATGCCCTTGGGCAGGCCGGCGATCCGGTGCCGGTCGAACCACTGCGCCAGCAAGGCATACATCAGGTAGGGCTGCGTGCAGAGCACAACCGCCCATTCGGGCGGCTGCGGATGCTGTTCCCGGAAGGCGGCCCAGTCCTGGGGCCGCAGGATCACGGCGGCTGCCCCGCATCCGGCCAGCTGCCCCTGCAGGCGGGGGTTGGACAGGAAGCTGATCTCGGCCGGCCCGGCGGCGGTCAGCGAACCGATGCCGGCTATCCGCCGTTGGCCGGTTCGCGCTTCGTCCTCGATGGTGCATCCCAGCCCGACCGAGTCGGCGGCCCGCAGCAGTTCCGTCAATGCTGGGGCCCGCTGGGGCGCAAGCAACACCGGCATGGGTGATCAGCCGCCCAGAGCCTTGATGACCTGGTCGGTGATGTCCACGCGCGGGCTGACCGTCACGGCGTCCTGGATGATCAGGTCGTAGTTCTGCTGCTCGGCGATCTTCTTGATGGCCGCATCGGCCTTTTCGACGATGGCGGAGAATTCCTCGTTGCGGCGGCGGTTGAAGTCTTCCTGGAACTCGCGGCGCTTGCGCTGGAGGTCGGAATCCATGTCCTGCAGCTGGCGTTGACGCTTGATGCGTTCAGCCTCGGACAGCACGGGGGCGTCCTTGTCGAGCTTCTGGGCCTGGGCGCGCAGGCTGTCGGACAGCTTTTGCAGATCCTGGTCGCGCTTTTTGAATTCGGATTCGATCTTCGCCTGGGCGGCCTTGGCCGGCTTGGAATCGCGCAGGATGCGTTCGGTGCTGACGAAACCGATCTTGGTGCCCTGGGCCTGGGCCTGGACGGGCACCACGAAGAGCGCCCCCAGGCCGATCGCGGCGGCGACCGCCAGCGCGCGATGGCCGGACACGGCGCGTTGCGCCAAAGTTGAAACATTCAAGCCTGAAAGAATCATGATGACAAAACCACCTGCCCGAAAGGCTGCGATAAAAAAGAACTATTGTGCCATTAAACGATCGGAATCAGAAACCAGTCCCGATCTGGAATTGGAAGACCTGCTTCTGATCGCCTTCCTTGGCGTTCAGCGCGCGGCCGAAAGACAGCTGCAGCGGCCCCAGCGGGGATTCCCAGGACAGGCCCAGGCCCGCGGAGTACTTCCAGCCGCAGGGGTCGGCGACCTGGCCGTAGCGGCCCTGCGCGCAAGGCGAACCGTCGGTCGTGTCGATCTGGCCCACGTCGGAGAACATGAACCAGCGCAGGGTGCGGTCGCGCGAGGCCCCGGGGAACGGCAGGTACAGCTGCACGTTGCCCACGATGCGCCGCGAGCCGCCCAGGTAGGTGTCGGTCAGGCTGTCGCGAGGCCCGAGGGAGGCGCCCTCGTAGCCGCGCACCGAGCCGATGCCGCCGGCGTACAGGTTCTTGATCACCGGGAAGGCCTTGCCGCTGCTGCCGTAGGTCTTGGCCCAGTCCACCTGGCCGTTGAGGGCCAGCGTGAAGGCGCGGCCCAGCGGCAGGTAGTACTGTTGCTGGCCCGAGAGCTTGTAGTAGCGCAGGTCCAGGGTGGAGACGTCGGCCGACAGCCGGGTGTAGCTGCCCCGGTGCGGCGCCAGCGCGCTGTCGCGGGTGTCCTTGGCCCAGCCCAGGCTGAAGATGCCGGCGTTGGTGGTCTCGCCGTACTGGTCGATGAACTGCTGGTAGGCCAGCGGCGCCGGGTTGTTCACGCCGCACGAGGCGGGCGTGCTGGCCCCGATGCAGCCGCGGACGTCCTTGAGCGAGTTGCGCTCGAAGGTGAAGCCGGCGAAGATCCGGTCGACCTCGGAGATCGGAACGCCGAAGTTCAGGCCCAGGCCCATGGACTCGACCGTGTACCAGCCCAGCGACCCGCTGTCGGCCACGTCGTACGGCGTGGTGCGGCGGTAGTAGATCGAGGTGGTCTTGCTGATGCCGTCCTGCGTCCAGTAGGGATTGGTGTGCGACAGCACCACCGCCCGGTTGGTGCGGCTGGTGTTGACGTTCAGCGACAGGGAATTGCCGCTGCCAAAGACGTTGTCCTGGCTGATGCCGGCCGACAGCATGAGCTTGTCGGTGGAGCCGTAGCCCACGCCCAGGTTGATCATGCCGGTGGGCTTTTCCTTGACGTCCACGTTGACGTCGACCTGGTCGGGCGAGCCCGGCACCGGCTCGGTCTTGACGTCGACCTCGCTGAAGTAGCCCAGGCGGTCGACACGCTCTTTCGAGGTCTTGATGCTGGAGGCGTCATACCAGGCGGCTTCCTGCTGGCGCATTTCCCGGCGCACCACCTCGTCGCGGGTGCGGGTGTTGCCGCCCACGTTGATGCGGCGCACGTACACGCGGCGGCCCGGATCGACGTAGAAGGTCAGTTTGGCAACGTGGGTGTCGCGATCCAGCGTCGGGCTGGGGTTGACGTTGGCGAAGGCGTAGCCCAGCGAGCCCAGGTAATCGGTGATGGACTTGGCGACGGCGTTGGTCTTTTCCGCCGAGAAGGTCTCGCCCTCTTTGACGGTGACCAGCGGCTGGAGCTTGTCCTCGAGCCCCAGCAGGTCGCCCGCGAGGTCGACCGGGCCGAGCTTGTAGGGCTCGCCCTCGTGGACCGTCATGGTGATGTAGATGTTCTTGCGGTCCGGAGAGATCGTGACCTGGGGGGGCTCCATGGAGAATTCCAGGTAGCCGCGGTCCAGGTAGTAGGAGCGGATGCGCTCGACGTCGCCTTCCAGTTTTTCGCGGGAATACTTGTTCGTGCCCGTGTACCAGGTCATGAAGCCGCCCGTGGTCAGCTCCATCTGGTCTTCCAGGGTGCTGGCGGAGAAGGCCTCGTTGCCGATGAACTCGATCTTGTCGATGGTGGCCACGCCGCCCTCGAAGATGTCGAAGCTCACGCCGACGCGATTGCGCGGCAGCGGCGTGATGACCGGGCTGATCTGCACCCCGTACTTGCCCTTGGACAGGTACTGCTGCTTGAGCTCGAAGACGGCCCGGTCGAGCATGGCCTGGTCGAAGATCCGGCCCTGGCCGAAGCCGACCTGCGACAGCGACTTGGTCAGCGCCTTGGCGTCGAACTCGCGCATGCCGTTGAAGTTGATGGAGGCGATGGTGGGGCGTTCCTTGACGGAGACGACCAGCACCTCGCCCCGGGCATCGATCTTGACGTCGCTGAAGAATCCGGTGCCGTAGAGCTTCTGGATGGCGGTGGCGGCCTCTTCCTCGGTGAAGGTTTGGCCGATTTTCACTGGCAGATAGGTAAAGATCGTACCCGGATCGACGCGCTCGATGCCCTGGACCTGGATGTCGCGCACGACGAACGGGGTAAAGGCGTTCGCGACCGCCGGCGCCAGCAGCACGGCCAGCACCATGGGTATGGCGCGCTTGATCAGACGAGAGTTCCGGAGAGACGACATCCTGGCAATCCTTTTTCAGCCGTACGGAGACATGGGGCAAGTGATGCGCGATTGTAAGTCACAACCGGATCACCTGAAAAGCCGCGAAAAATCATTGAACAAGGCGAGAAACATGAGACTGAACACCAAGCCCATGCCCACGCGCAGGCCCAAGGCGCGGACGCGTTCGGAGACCGGGCGTCCGCCGCGCAGCGCCTCGATCCCGTAAAACAGCAGATGGCCGCCATCCAGCATGGGAATGGGCAGCAGATTGAGGACGCCGATGCTGATGCTGATCAGGGCCAGGAAACGCAAATAGGCCTCCAGCCCGATCCGGGCGGTCTGGCCGGCGTATTCGGCGATCGTCACCGGGCCGCTGACGTTGCGCCAGGACACCGAGCCCACGACCATGCGCCCCATCATGCGCAGCGTGAAGACGCTCATGTCCCAGGTGCGGCGCAGGCCCGCGGCCAGGCTGTCGAGCGGCCCCAGGCGCACCAGCACCAGGGGCTGCCGGCCCTCGACCAGCGCGCCGATGCGGCCCACGCGCCGGCCCGCATCGTCGGCCGCGGCCGGGGTCAGCGTCAGGCTCAGGACGTCGGCCCCGCGCTGCACGTCCAGCGCCAGGGGCCGGCCGGCATGCGTCTGGACCGTTTCGACGAAGGCCTGCACCGAGGGCCGCGCCTGGTCTCCGGCGGCCAGGATGAGGTCGCCCGGCCGCAGGCCGGCCGCCTGCGCGACGCCGCCCGGTGTCAGCGAGCCGATCACCGCCTGCGGGGCCTGCAGCGCCAGCCCCGCCTGCGCCAGGGGATCGGCGGCCTCCGGGCCGAAATCATGCGCCGGCAGCCGCAGCGTCACGGCGCGCTGCGCGCCGTCCTCGCCGCGCACGGCCAGCCCGACTTGCCCGCCTTCGGCCAGCGGCTGCAGCAGGCGCCAGCGCGCCTGCGTCCAGGAGGCCACGGCATGGCGGTCGACCCCGGTGAGCGTATCGCCCGCCCGCAGCCCCGCCTGCGCGGCCGGCGTGCCGGCGGCCGGCGCCGCCAGGATCGCCGCCGGCTCCTGGCTGCCCCACAGGCCCAGGGCGGCATAGATCAGCACGGCCAGCAACAGATTGGCGCAGGGGCCGGCCGCCACCACGGCGACCCGGCGCAGCAGCGGCTGGCTGTTGAACGCAGCCCGCCGCGTGGTCTCGTCGGCGCCGGACGGCGCCTCGTCCAGCATCTTGACGTAGCCGCCCAGGGGGATGGCGGACAGCGCCCATTCGGTGCCCCGCCGGTCCCGGCGGCTCAGCAGCACGGGGCCGAAGCCCACGGAAAATCTGAGGATGCGCACGCCGCAACGGCGCGCGACCCAGTAGTGGCCCAGCTCGTGAAAGGTGACCAGCAGGCCCAGGGCCAGGATGAAGGCGAACAGCGTCAACGCCATGTGCGGGATGTCGGGGAAAAGGGGCCGGCGGCGGAATCAGCGGGCCGACTGGCAGTAGCCCGAGGCCAGCTGCCGGGTCCGGGCATCCAGGTGCAGGACTTCGTCCAGGGAGCCGGGAATGCCCGCGCCATGCGCCGCGCCGTCGTCCAGGCAGCGCTCGATGATGGCCGCGATCTGAGTATATCGGATGCGCCCGCGCAGGAAGCCGTCGACGGCCACCTCGTTGGCGGCATTGAGCGTGATGCAGGCCCCCTGCCCCTGCTTGAGCGCGTCCAGGGACAGGCGCAGGCAGGGAAAGCGCGCCATATCGGGCGCCTCGAAGTCCAGGTGTCCGAGCCGGGCGAGCTCCAGCAACCCCACGCCGCTGTCGATGCGGTCGGGATAGCCCAGGCCGTAGGCGATGGGCGTGCGCATGTCGGGCTGGCCGAGCTGGGCGAGGATCGACCCGTCCACGTACTCGACCATGGAATGCACCACGCTTTGCGGGTGGACCACCACCTGGATGCGTTCGAGGGGCATGGAAAACAGCCAGTGGGCCTCGATGACCTCCAGGCCCTTGTTGAGCATGGTGGCCGAATCGACGGAGATCTTGCGCCCCATGCGCCAGTTGGGATGGGCGCAGGCCTGGTCCGGCGTGACGTGGTCCAGCTGGGCCAGATCCGTGCAGCGGAAGGGGCCGCCCGAGGCGGTCAGCAGCAGGCGCCGCACGCCGCGCGCCGGCTGGACGGGCGCGCGCGAGCGGTCGGCGGACTGCGGCAGGCACTGGAAGATGGCATTGTGCTCGCTGTCGATGGGCAGGAGCTCGGCCCCGGATTCCCGCACGGCCCGCATGAACAGGCCGCCGGCGGCCACCAGCGCCTCTTTGTTGGCCAGCAGCACGCGCTTGCCGGCCCGGGCCGCGGCCAGGGCGCCCGGCAGGCCGGCGGCGCCGACGATGGCGGCCATCACGGTGGTGACCTCGGGATCGGCCGCCGTGTCGGCCAGCGCCTGGGCGCCCAGCCGGATCTCGGGCAGGGGCCGCCCGGCCGGCCAGGCCGCCAGGAAGCGCCGCCGGGCGGCCTCGTCGGGCATGACCACCACCCGCGCGCCGTGCTGCGCGGCCTGGGCGGCCAGCGCCTCGATGCGGCTGTGGGCGCTGAGCGCGTAGATGGTCAGGCGGTCCGGATGGCGGGCCGCCACATCCAGGGTGCTGACCCCGACGGAGCCGGTAGAGCCAAGAACACACAGGCGTTGTACGGCAGACATGAATGATTATCCGATGAGCAGCAGGAAAATGGCCGCGGGGGCGACGGGCAGCACGGCATCGATCCGATCGTACACCCCGCCATGGCCCGGCAGCAGTTGACTGGAATCCTTGACGCCGGCGCGGCGCTTGAGCAGGGATTCGAACAGGTCGCCCAGGATGGACCAGGCGGCCAGGACGAGGCCGATCAGCACCAGCGCGGCCCAGCCCGTGCGCGGCGCCAGCAGCGCGCCGTAGCTGCCGGGCCACCAGGCCGCCGTGGCCAGCAGCCACAGCGTTGCGGCCAGCACGCCGCCCGCGGCGCCCTCCCAGGTCTTGCCGGGACTGACCCGCGGCGCGAGCTTGTGCCGTCCCAGGGCGCGGCCGGTGAAATAGGCGGCGATGTCCGCGCACCAGATCAGCGCCCAGAGGCTGATCAGCGCGGCCGCGCCGTGGCGCAGGAAGATCCACGCCAGCGCATACCAGGTCGCGGCCAGCGTGACGCCGCCGGCCAGCGCCAGGCCCGGCGCCGGGCAGCGCGCCGGCACCTGGGCGCGCACCACCATGAAGGGGGCGGCAAATACCCAGAACAGGAGCGCCAGCGGCAGGATGACCCGCAGGAACAGCAGGTCGAGACCGGCGTGGCCGTCGACCAGCAGCCGCGAGGCGACGCCCAGGGCGCAGACGAACACGACGGCCGCGCAGCCGCGCGCCAGGGGATGCGGCCACACCAGGCGCAGCCATTCCCAGAGCGCGCAGCCCGCCATCAGGGTAAGCAAGGCCAGCATGGGCCAGGGGGTGGAGGCCGTGACGGCGCCCGCGACGATCAGCAGCAGGACGATCGCGGTCAGGATTCTTTGACGCAGCATCGGGGTTCCCTCAGGTCGTTGTGCGCAGCTGCTCGCTGGTGCGGCCGAAACGCCGCTCGCGTTCACGATACCAGGCAAAGGCCTGGTCGATCTCTGCGGCGCCGAAGTCGGGCCAGTAACAGTCCGTGAAATACAGCTCGGTGTAGGCGAGCTGCCAGATCAGGAAGTTCGAGATCCGCTGTTCCCCGCCGGTGCGGATGAACAGGTCGGGCTCCGGCGCATAGGCCATGGCCAGCCGGGCCTCCAGCGCGGCCTCGTCGAGCTGCGCGGGATCGGCGGCAAGCTCGGGATGATCGGCCAGCAGGGAACGGGCCGCCTGCAGGATGTCCCAGCGCCCGCCGTAGTTGGCGGCGATGGTGAGGATCAGGGCGGACTGGCCGGCCGTGCGCGCCTCGGCGTCGCGGATCAGGCCCTGGAGCTTGTCGTCGAAGGCGCTGAGGTCGCCGACGATGCGCAGGCGCACCCCCTGGGCGATGAGCTTGTCGACCTCTTTTTCGAGGGTGCGCACGAACAGGCGCATCAGCAGCGAGACCTCCTGGGCCGGGCGGCGCCAGTTCTCGGAGCTGAAGGCGAACAACGTGAGGTATTCCACGCCCCGCCGGCCGCAGGCCTCGACGGCGCGGCGCACGGCCTGGACGCCGCGCACGTGCCCCGCCGTGCGGGGCAGCATGCGCCGGGTCGCCCACCGGCCATTGCCATCCATGATGATGGCGACATGGCGCGGCGTCTGTCCGGTGACGGGAATCGTGCGCGTGGAGCTGGCCGGAGTCATGCCGCTGGAATCGGTCGGAAAGCCGGGGCTCAGACCGTCATGATCTCGGCTTCCTTCTGGGAGACGAGCTTGTCGATGTCGGCCACGTAGCGGTCGGTGAGCTTCTGGACGTCGTCCTGGCCGCGACGTTCGTCGTCTTCCGAGATTTCCTTGTCCTTCAGCAGTTTCTTGAGGGCGTCGTTGGCCTCGCGGCGCAGGTTGCGCACGGCGACCTTGGCATCCTCGCCCTCGCCGCGCACCACCTTGGTGAGGTCGCGGCGGCGCTCTTCGGTGAGCGCGGGCATGGGCACGCGGATGTTGTCGCCCATGGCGATCGGATTGAGGCCCAGGTCCGACTCGCGGATGGCCTTGTCCACGGCCGCGGCCATGGTCTTTTCCCAGACCTGGACGCTGAGCGTGCGGGCATCGATCACGGAGACGTTGGCCACCTGGCTGACCGGGACCGGCGAGCCATAGTATTCGACCAGGACGTGGTCCAGGATGCCGGCGTGTGCGCGGCCGGTCCGGATCTTGCCCAGGCTGGTCTTCAGGGCTTCGATGGATTTGCCCATGCGCTCGTCGGCAGAGCGGCGGATGTCGGAAAGGCTCATGAGGATTCCTATACCTGAACCAGGGTGCCTTCGTCCTCGCCGCAGACGACGCGGCGCAAGGCCCCGGGTTTGTTGATCGAAAAGACCTTGATCGGCAGTTTCTGGTCGCGGCACAAGGCAAAGGCCGTGGCGTCCATGACCTCGAGGCGGCGCACGATGGCCTCGTCGAAGCTGATGCGCGAATAGCGGGTGGCGTTCGGATCCTTGTTGGGATCGGCGCTGTAGATGCCGTCGACCTTGGTGGCCTTGAGCACCATCTCGGCGCCGATCTCGGCCCCGCGCAGCGCCGCCGCCGTGTCGGTGGTGAAGAAAGGATTGCCCGTGCCCGCCGCGAAGATGACGACCTTGCCTTCCTCGAGGTAGCGCAAGGCCTTGGGCCGGATGTAGCGCTCGACCACCTGGTCGATGTTCAGCGCGGACTGCACGCGGGCATCGACGCCGTGGTTCTTGAGCGCGTCCTGCAGGGCCAGGCCGTTCATGACCGTGGCCAGCATGCCCATATAGTCGGCCGTCGCGCGGTCCATGCCCTGCGCGCCGGGCGCCACGCCGCGGAAAATGTTGCCGCCGCCGATCACGACGGCCAGCTGGACCCCGAGCGACACGATGCCGTGGATTTCTTCGGTCATGCGAAGAATGGTCGCGCGGTTGATGCCGAAGGCATCACCCCCCATCAGCGCCTCGCCCGACAGTTTCAGAAGGACGCGCTTGTAGGCCGGATTTGACATGCACCAGATTCCTGGAAGAACGGAAACAGAAAAGGAGGCAGGCGTGCGATCGCGCCAGGCGTGCGACGGCACCGCGCACGCGGCGCGATGCCATCGTACCTGAATCGGAAGAAATCAGGAACCGCTGGCGGCGGCGGCCACTTCGGCGGCGAAGTCCTCGGATTTCTTCTCGATGCCCTCGCCCACCACGAACAGCACGTAGCGGTTGATGCGGGCGCCCTTTTCCTTGAGCATCTGCTCGACGGTCTGCTTGTCGTTCTTGACGAAGGGCTGCGACAGCAGCGTGACTTCCTTGAGGAACTTCTGCACGGAACCTTCGACCATCTTGGTGACGATCTCGGCGGGCTTGCCGGATTCGGCGGCCTTCTGTTCGGCAACGGAGCGTTCGGCGGCGATCAGCGCGGGGTCCACGCCGCCGGCGTCCAGGGCGCGCGGCTTGGTGGCGGCGATGTGCATGGCCAGGTCCTTGCCGACCTCGTCGGCGCCGGCGAAGTCGACCAGCACGCCGATGCGCCCGCCGTGCACGTAGCTGTTCAGGCCGTCGTTGGTTTCGAAGCGCTGGAAGCGGCGCACGGACATGTTCTCGCCGATCTTGCCGATCAGGGCGGTGCGGGTCGTTTCCACCGTGCCTTCGCCCAGGGCGCACTGGTTCAGCGCGGCGACGTCGGCGGGATTCTGTTCAGCCACCAGGCGGGCCAGGTCGTTGACGAAGGCGACGAAATCGTCGTTCTTGGCCACGAAGTCGGTCTCGCAGTTGACTTCGATCAGGGCGCCGGTCTTGCCGTCGGCGGCGATGTGCAGGCCGATCAGGCCCTCCGCGGTGACGCGGCTGGCGGCCTTGGAGGCCTTGCTGCCGAGCTTGACGCGCAGCAGTTCCTCGGCCCGGGCCAGGTCGCCGTCGGCTTCCGTCAGGGCCTTCTTGCATTCCATCATGGGCGCGTCGGTCTTTTCGCGCAGTTCCTTGACCATGGCAGCGGTGATTTGAGCCATTCGATTCTCCTGTTCGATCAATGCAGATACCGGCAGGCGCCGGTATCGGGCTGGCCGGCCGGGGCGGTGCCCGGCCGGCAGGGGTCGCGGGGGCGAGGAATTATTCCTCGTGCTGGTCCTGCTCGACCTCGATGAATTCCTCGCCTTCGGCCAGTTCCTCGACCAGGCCGTTGACGCTTTGTTCGCGGCCGGCCAGCACGGCGTCGGCCATGCCGCGCGCGTACAGGGCGATGGCCTTGGAGGAGTCGTCATTGCCCGGGATCACGTAATCGATGCCCTCGGGGGAGTGGTTGGTGTCGACCACGCCGACCACCGGGATGCCCAGCGTGCGGGCCTCGGCCACGGCGATCTTGTGATAGCCCACGTCGATGACGAACAGCGCGTCCGGCAGGGTGTTCATGTCCTTGATGCCGCCGATGGACTTGTTCAGCTTGGCCAGCTCGCGCTGGAACATCAGGGCTTCTTTCTTGGACATGTGCTCGGTGGCGCCCTCGGCCTGCTGGGCTTCCATGTCCTTCAGGCGCTTGATGGAGGTCTTGACCGTCTTGAAGTTGGTCATCATGCCGCCCAGCCAGCGGCTGTCGACGTAGGGCATGCCGCAACGCTGGGCCTCGGCGGCGACCAGCTCGCGGGCGGAGCGCTTGGTGCCGACGAACAGCACGTTGCCGCCGCGCGCGGCAACCTGGCGCACGAACTGGGTGGCTTCCAGGTATTTCTCGACCGTGCGCTCGAGGTTGACGATGTGGATCTTGTTGCGCTGGCCGAAGATGTATTCGGCCATTTTCGGGTTCCAGTAGCGGGTCTGGTGACCAAAGTGCACACCAGCTTCCAGCATTTCGCGCATGAGGCTCATGAAGAATTCTCCAAAGGGTTCGGTCTTGTACATGGCCAGTATCCGGGACTAACATGTCCGAGGCATCGAACACCGCAGTCCGCAAACACCCATGGCGGGCCATGCACGCTATTGAAAAGCAGCACACGTGAAAAGCAGCAAAAATGCAGTACAAAGACGACTGCATCACACACCGCACCACGCATGCATGCCGCATGCTGCCATTCAACTGGCAGGATCCGCTGGCAAAATCCAAAGAGAATTCTGCTAGCGAAGCCTATAATTCTACTATTCTTCCCGTAATTTCAGCAAGTTTCTCCCATGACCCAACTCGTGACCGATCCCCAGGAACTCAACCAGATGCGCGCCGCCTGCCAGGCGGCCGCCAGCATTCTGGACTATCTCGCGCCGCACGTCCGCGCGGGCGTCACCACGGGGGAAATCGAACGCCTGTGCATGGATTACCTGACCAACGTCCTGCACGTCAAATCCGCCACGGTCGGCTACGCCCCGCCCGGCTATCCGCCCTACCCGGCGTCCATCTGCATCTCGGTCAACCACGTCATCTGCCACGGCATCCCCGGCGACAAGGTCCTGAAGAACGGCGACATCCTGAACATGGACATCACCATCATCAAGGACGGCTGGTTCGGCGACACCAGCCGCATGTATTACGTCGGCGAGCCGTCCATCCTGGCCCGGCGCCTGACCGAGACGACCTATGAATGCATGTGGCTCGGGATCGAGCAGGTGCGCCCCGGCGCCACCCTGGGCGACGTGGGCCACGCCATCCAGAAGCACGCCGAGGCGGCCGGCTTCTCGGTGGTCCGGGAATACTGCGGCCACGGCGTGGGCCGCCGCTTCCACCAGGATCCCCAGGTCCTGCACTACGGCAAGCCGGGCACCGGCCTGCGCCTGGAACCCGGCATGATCTTCACCATCGAGCCGATGATCAATGCCGGCCGCCGCGAGATCCGCACGCTGGCCGACCAATGGACGGTCGTGACGCGCGACCACAGCCTGTCGGCGCAGTGGGAGCACAGCATCCTGGTGACGGACCAGGGCTACGAGGTCCTGACCGTGTCGCCCGGCATGCCGGCCCCGCCCGCTTTCGTGAAGGCGGCAGCCTCTGCATGATGGCGCTGTCGCCGGACGGGGTGGCGGCACTGCGCGAACAGCTGCATCGGCGCCGCGCCGAGGCCATCGCGGCCTATCGCAGGCACCTGCGGCCCGACACCCTGCTCACCGCCCTGCGGCGGATCGCCGACGAGCTCGTGCGCGAGCTCCTGACCCTGAATCCCGTTCCCCGCGGGGCCTGCGTCGCCGCCGTGGGAGGCTATGGCCGCGGCGAGCTGTATCCGGGCTCCGACCTGGACATCCTGATCCTGCTGGACGACAGCCCCGATGCGGCCGGCCGCGAGCGCATCGAGGCCCTGATCGCCGCCCTGTGGGACATCGGCCTGGAGCCCGGCCACAGCGTGCGCACCCTGGCGCAATGCCGCCACGAGGCGGCGGCCGACATCACCGTCCAGACCGCCTTGCTGGAAGCCCGCTGGCTCGCCGGCAGCCGCAAGCTCTTCCAGCAGTTCCGCGACCGGATGCGCGCCGATCTGGACCCGCGCGAATTCTATCTGGCCAAGCGCACCGAGATGCAGCAGCGCCACGCCCGCCACCAGGACACGCCCTACGCCCTGGAGCCCAACTGCAAGGAGGCCCCGGGGGGCCTGCGCGACCTGCAGGTCCTGCTCTGGCTGGCGCGCGCGGCGGGCCTGGGCGACGACTGGAAAGCCGTGGCCAGGACCGACCTGCTGACCCCGGCCGAGTTCCGCTCGCTGCGGCGGGCCGAACGCGCCTTCAAGCGCCTGCGCATCGAGCTGCATCTGCTGGCCGGACGCCGGGAAGACCGCGTGCTGTTCGACCTGCAGCCGCGCCTAGCGCAGATCTACGGCTTCCGGGACCAGCCGCACCGGCGCGCCAGCGAACTGCTGATGCAGCGGTACTACTGGGCCGCCCGGGTGGTCTGCCAGGTCAACCGCCTGCTGATGCAGGCCCTGGAAGAACACCTGTTTCCCCAGCCCCAGGCCAAGACCGAGCCCCTGGACGATGATTTCTGCGTGCGCCGCGACCACCTGGCGCTGTGCCGTCCCGATGCCTTCGAGCGCAACCCGGCGCTGCTGCTGCGCGTCTTCCTGGTCATGCAGCAGCATCCCGAGCTGCAGGGCATGGCGGCCGGCACGCTGCGCGCCATGTGGCACGCGCGCCACCGGATCGATCCGCAGTTCCGCAACAACCCGGTCAACCGCCGGCAGTTCCTGCAGATCCTGCAGCAGCCGCGCGGCATCGTGCACGCCCTGCGCGACATGACGATGTGGAACATCCTGCCGCGCTACCTGCCGGTGTTCCGGCGCATCGTCGGCCAGATGCAGCACGATCTGTTCCATGCCTATACGGTGGACCAGCACATCCTGATGGTGATCCGCAACCTGCGCCGCTTCACCATGCCCGAGCACGCCCAGGAATACCCGCTGGCCAGCCAGCTGATCGCCGACCTGGACGAACACTGGCTGCTGTACGTCGCCGCGCTGTTCCACGACATCGCCAAGGGCCGCGGCGGCGACCACTCGCAGCTGGGCGCGGCCGAGGTCCTGCGCTTTGCGCGCCAGCACCAGCTCTCGCGCGAGCAGTCCGCGCTGCTGGAATTCCTGGTCCGCGAACATCTGACGCTGTCCCAGGTCGCCCAGAAGCGCGACCTCAGCGACCCGCGCGTGATCCACGAATTCGCCACGCGCGTGGGCACGCAGCGCCGGCTGGCCGCGCTGTACCTGCTGACCGTGGCCGACATCCGCGGCACCAGCCCCCGGGTCTGGAACGCCTGGAAGGGCAAGCTGCTGGACGACCTGTATCACCAGACCCTGGCCGCGCTGGGCGGCGCCCGCCCGGACACAGGCACGATCCTGGCGCTGCGCAAGGACGCGGCGGCCGCCGAGGTCCGCCGCCTGGGCCTGCGTGACGAAAGCCGGGAGGCCTTCTGGTCGCAGCTGGACGTGGCCTATTTCCTGCGGCACGAGGCCAACGAGATCGCCTGGCACACCCGCCACCTGTACCACTGCTTCCAGGGCCCGGACCCCGTGGTCCGCGCGCGGGTGCTGGGGCAGAACGAGGCGCTGCAGATCCTGGCCTACGCGCCCGACCGCGCCGACCTGTTCATGGACATCTGCCGGTATTTCGACCGCCACGGGCTCAGCATCCAGGACGCGCGCATCCACACCACGCGCCAGGGCTGGGCGCTGGACAGCTTCATCGTCCTGCTGCCGGACGCGGACCGCGACTACCGCGCCCACGCCACCCTGATCGAGCACGAGCTGCGGGCGGCACTGGCCTCGCCGGGCGCCGGCGGCAGCCCTTCGACGCTGCGGCGCGGCTCGCGGCGCTCGCGCGTCTTCCCGATCCTGCCCAGCATCGCCCTGCAGCCCGACGAACAAGGCGGCAACTGGCGCCTGTCCATCACGAGCGCCGACCGCATCGGCCTGCTGCACGACCTGGCCAGCGTCTTCACCCGCCATGGCATCAACCTGAAGATGGCCAAGATCATGACGCTGGGGGACCGCGTCGAGGACATCTTCATCCTGCAGGGTGCGGCCCTGGACCAGCCGCGCGGCCAGCTGCAGTTCGAGCGGCACGTGTTCGACGTGCTGTCGGCCGAGACGGGCGCGCCGGCCGCGCTTACAATCCCATCGACTTCTTCCGCCGCCTCATCATGACCCTGACCCGTTCCGACCGCATTCTCCGAACCATCGCCCTGCTCTGCCTGGCCGCCGTGGGCTTCGCCCTGGTCTCGCAGCACGTCTTCGGCATGCGCCCGTGCGCCTGGTGCGTGCTGCAACGCCTGATCCTACTGGCCATCGCCGCCGTCTGCGGCCTGGCGGGCACCGGCTGGGGCCAGGCCGCGGTGCGGCGCATCGGCGCCGTGCTGGCCGCCGTGCTGGCCGTCTGCGGCATCGCGGCGGCCTGGTACCAGTACACCGTCGCGGCCAATGCCTTTTCCTGCGCCCAGACCTTCGCCGACCGCTTCATCTCGGGCTCGGGGCTGGATGCCGCCCTGCCCTGGCTGTTCGGCATCTACGCCAGTTGCGCCGACGCCCGGGTCAGCCTGCTGGGCGTCGAATACGCGGTCTGGGGACTGATCCTGTTCGTCGTCTGCGCAGCCCTGGCCCTGTGGTCGCTGGCGGGCCGGCCGCGCCACGCCTGACGCGCGAACGGGGCGCCGCGCGCCCCGTCCATCCTTGAAACCCCGCGGATTCCGCGGGAACGCCGCCCTTCAGGCGTCGTCCTCGGCGGCCGCCATCGCGCCCGAGCGGATCGGCAGGCCCCGGGTGCGGCTCAGGCGCTCGAGGTAGGCCTCGTCGATGTCGCCCGTCACGTAGCAGCCGTTGAAGCAGGACGACTCGAACACCTGCATGGCGGGGTTCAGGTCCCGCAGGGACTGTTCCAGGTCTTCCAGGTCCTGGTAGACCAGGCCGTCGGCGCCGATCTCGCGCCCGACCTGGGCCGTGTCGCGGCCGGTGGCGATCAGTTCGGCCTGCGTCGGCATGTCGATGCCATAGACGTTCGGATAGCGTACGGCCGGCGCCGCCGAGGCGAAATAGACCTTGTTGGCGCCCGCCGCGCGGGCCATGTCGACGATTTCCCGGCTGGTGGTGCCCCGCACGATGGAATCGTCCACCAGCAGCACGTTCTTGCCGCGGAATTCGAGATCAATGGCGCTCAGTTTCTGGCGCACGGATTTCTTGCGCACCGCCTGGCCAGGCATGATGAAGGTGCGGCCCACGTAGCGGTTCTTGATGAAACCCTCGCGGTAGTTCAGGCCCAGCCGGGATGCGAGCTGCATGGCCGAGGGCCGCGAGGAATCCGGGATCGGCATGACGACGTCGATGTCGCCCAGGCGCAGGGACTTGGCGACCTTGTCCGCCAGGTATTCGCCCATCTGCAGCCGCGCATCATAGATCGAGATGCCGTCCATGATCGAATCGGGACGGGCGAAATAGACGTATTCGAACACGCAGGGCGTCTGCGCCAGGCCGGGCTCGGCGCAGAGCTCGTGGCTGAGCTCGCCGTCCTCGGTGATCACCACCGCCTCGCCCGGTGCGATGTCGCGCACCAGGGTGAAGCCGGTCCCCGTCAGGGCCACGGACTCGGAGGCCAGCATCCATTCGGGGCCGGCATCGGTGTCGTGGCGGCCCAGGCACAGCGGCCGGATGCCGTGGGGATCCCGGAACGCCACCAGCCCGAAGCTGCTGATCCGGGCAATCACCGCGTAGGCGCCCTTGGCGCGGCGGTGCACCGCGCGCACGGCCTGGAAGACCGCGTGGGCGTCCAGCGTCACGCCGTCGGAGGCCTGCTGCAGCTCGTGGGCGAACACGTTCAGCAGGACCTCGGAATCGGAATTGGTGTTGATGTGGCGGCGGTCGTACTTGAACAGGGCCTCGCGCAGTTCGCGCCAGTTGGTCAGGTTGCCGTTGTGGACGAAGGTGATGCCGAAAGGCGCGTTGACGTAGAAGGGCTGGGCCTCGTCGACGCTGGCGCTGGACCCCGCCGTCGGGTAGCGGACCTGGCCCAGGCCGCTGTTGCCCGGCAGCGCCCGCATGTTGCGCGTGCGAAAGACGTCGCGCACCAGGCCGTGCGCCTTGTGCATGCTGAAGAACTGGTCATGCGCCGTGGCGATGCCGGCGGCATCCTGGCCCCGGTGCTGCAGCAGCAGGAGACTGTCATAGATCAGCTGATTGACGGGGCTCTTGCCCATCACACCGACGATTCCGCACATGATTGAATTCCGGACTTAGTAGGGAAGCAGCCGCGCCACGTCGGCGGGCAGCAGGGATTTGACCTGTTGGAAGCTTTTGGTGAGCGCGGCCGAGGTGCGTGCCTGCTGCCACCAGGGTTCCTTGGGCAGTTCGGTATAGCCGGCCAGCCCGACCAGGGCCAGCACCAGCACCAGCCCGCGCACCGCGCCGAACACGGCGCCCAGGCCATGATCGGCGGGCGTCAGGCCCGTGCGGTCCACCAGCGCGCCCAGGGCCATGTTCAGCAGGCCGACCGCCAGCAGAGTGAGAATGAACACCGCCCCGTAGGCAGCCAGCGTGCGCAGCAGGCCGTTCTCGATCAGCGTATCGAGCCACAGCGAGGCGACGGGCCCCCACCAGATGGCGGCGATGAAGGCCGCCACATAGGCCACCAGGGACAGGACCTCCCGGAGGAAGCCGCGCAGCAGGCCGATCAGGCAGGACACCACCACGACCGCCAGGACGATGTAGTCGAAGCTGGTCACTTGTCGGAGATGAGCCCGTTCTGATAGCCCAGGGCGCGCAGCCGCGCCTGGGCGGCCTGGGCCGCCTCGTGCGAACCGAAGGGGCCGACCCGCAGGCGATAGACGGTGCGTCCGCCCGACTGGCCGCGTTCGACGTAGGCATCGGTCACGCCGGCCTGGCGCAGGCTGTCGCGCCGCTGCTGGGCATCCTGTTCGGTCGTGTAGGCGGCCACCTGCAGGTAGTAGCGTCCCTGCGGGGCCGGCGCCGCCGCCCCGCCCTGCGTCCTGGCGGGCGACTTGCCGGCCAGCAGCGCCAGCGCGACGGAGCCATCGTCGGTGCGCTCGACGGGTTTGGAGGCGGGTTTCGCAGGCTTGGCAGGCTCGGCCGCGGGCCGGTCGTCCGGGGTGGTCCTGGGCGGCTCGGCCTGGGTGGCGTCCGGCGTCGCCGCAGGCTGCGGGGCCGGGGATGCCGGGCTGGCCGGCGGGGCCGAGGCCTCGCCGGACGGCTGGCTGCCGTCGGACGCGGGCGCCGCGGCGTCGGCCGTCCCGGACGCGGTCGCGCCGGAGGACTGGGTGTCAGTGGCGGCGGCCACCGTGCCGGATGCAGGCTGCCCCTCGGCGGGCGCAGGCGCCGGCGCGGGCGGCGCCGGGGGCAGGCCCGACGGGGTCGCGGGAACGACCACGGGCGGGTGCGTGTCGTCGGAGACGGGCTCGTCGAACAGCCAGGGCACCACGATGAAGGCGGCCAGCACCAGCGCCAGCGCGCCGATCAGGCGCCGGCGGGCCTTGTTGCGCAATTCCTTGAGTTGAGCCTCGTTGGTGCCACCGGAGCGCGCCGCGGCGCGCTTCCCCGTATCGGTCCCATGGCGAAAAAACATCGTACAGCTCACCCATTGAAAGGACGGGCCGACGTTCCCGCCCGGTCAAGAAAGGACGTCCCTGCCTTCCTGGCGCAGGACCTGAAGCACGGGCCCGACCGTCGCAAAGGACCCGAACACGAGAATTCTATCATTGTCGGTCGCGAGTCTCCGGGCTTCGGCAAAGGCTTGTTCCGGACTGTCAAAAGTCGAAACCTCGACGTCCCGGGCGGGCACGGCCGGACGCGGCGCCGCCCGCACGCCGGGCTTGCGGTCATCCCGGCGCACCTCGGCGGTCTGGGCGACGAAGGGGTCGACGGGCGCGACGTCGCCGGCGATCCGGCGCACGATGCCGGCCAGCTCCTCGGCCGTCGTCCCGCGCGGGCCGCCCAGGGTCGCGCACAGCCAGCGGTCCACACGCCGCGTCAGCCGCGACAGCGTGGTCTCGATGTCCTTGTCGTGCAGCATGCCGACCACGGCATAGGTGTGCGGATAGTGGCCCATGCTGTCCAGGTTCTGCCCCAGGGCCGCCGCCGCGTGGGGATTATGGCCCACGTCCAGGATCGTCGCCGGCAGTCCGGGCAGGATCTGCATGCGCCCGGGCAGGCTGACGTGCAGCAGGCCCTGGCGCACGTTCTGCTGGGTGACCACCAGCCGGTCGCGCAGGTTTTCCAGCGCGGCCAGGGCGGCCGAGGCGTTCAGCAGCTGGTTGGCGCCGCGCAGCGCCGGATAGCCCAGCGCGTTGCGGCGCTGGGTGCGGCCCCCATAGGCCCACTGCTGGCGATCGCCCGAGTAATTGAAATCGGTCCCGAAGCGCCACAGGTCGGCGCCGATCTGCTGCGCATAGTCGATCACGGTCTGCGGCGGCACGGGATCGGCGCAGATCGCCGGCTTGCCGGGCCGGAAGACATGGGCCTTCTCCCAGCCGATGGCTTCGCGCGTGTTGCCCAGATAGGCCATGTGGTCCAGATCGACGCTGGTGAGGATGGCGCAGTCGGAGTCGATCAGGTTGACGGCATCCAGCCGTCCGCCCAGCCCGACCTCCAGCACCACGACGTCGAGTGCCGATTCCTGGAACAGCAACAGGGCGGCCAGGGTGGTCATCTCGAAATACGTCAGGGACGTCTCGCCGCGCGCGCGCTCGATACGTTCGAGCCGGGCGACGATGTCGGCATCGGAGGCCTCCTGCCCGTTGACGCGGATGCGCTCGTTGAAGCGCAGCAGGTGCGGCGAGGTGTACTGCCCCACCCGATAGCCGGCATCCAGCAGGATGGATTCCAGCATGGCGCAGGTCGAGCCCTTGCCGTTGGTGCCCGCCACCGTGATCTTGACGCAGTCCAGGGCGAGATCCAGACGCGTGGCGACGGCGCGGATGCGGTCCAGTCCGAGATCGATGGCCTTGGGGTGCAGGGTTTCCAGATAGGCCAGCCAGTCGGCCAGCGCGGCGCCCGGGGCGGGAGCAATAGAAGACATGAGAATGCGGATCACAAAGAAAAACGGCAGGTGCCGATATTAGCACCTGCCGTTCCGGCCGCCGCGCACATCCCTACTGCGCGGCGGGCCGCATGGCGGCCGGACTACTTCTTGCGCGCCGGCGGCACGTCGGTGCAGTGGCCGTCGGCGACCTCCGCGGCCATGCCGATGGACTCGCCCAGGGTCGGATGCGGGTGGATGGTCTTGCCGATGTCCACGGAATCCGCGCCCATCTCGATGGCCAGCGCGACCTCGCCGATGAGGTCGCCCGCATGCGTACCGACGATGCCGCCGCCCAGCACGCGGCCGGTCTCGGCATCGAAGAGCAGCTTGGTGAAGCCCTCGTCGCGGCCATTGGCGATGGCGCGGCCCGAGGCCTGCCATGGGAACAGGCCTTTCTTCAGCGCGACGCCCTGTTGCTTGGCGTCTTCCTCGGTCAGGCCCACCCAGGCGACTTCCGGATCGGTGTAGGCCACCGAGGGAATCACGCGGGCATCGAAGAATGCCTTCTCGCCGGCGATCGCCTCGGCCGCCACATGCGCCTCGTGGACGGCCTTGTGGGCCAGCATGGGCTGACCGACGATGTCGCCGATGGCGTAGATGTGCGGGACATTGGTGCGCATCTGCCGGTCCACGGCAATGAAGCCGCGCTCGCCGACCGCCACGCCGGCGTTCTCGGCGCCGATCTTCTTGCCGTTGGGCGCGCGCCCGACGGCCTGCAGGACCAGGTCGTAGCGCTGCGGTTCCTTGGGGGCGGCCTCGCCCTCGAAAGTCACCCAGATGCCGTCTTCCCGGGCCTCGGCCGCCACGGTCTTGGTCTTGAGCATGACGTGATCGAAGCGCGAGGCGTTCATCTTGTCCCAGACCTTGACCAGGTCACGGTCGGCGCCCGTCATCAGCGTGGGCAGCATTTCAACCACGTCCAGGCGGGCGCCCAGCGCGGAATAGACGGTGCCCATTTCCAGGCCGATGATGCCGCCGCCGATGATCAGCATGCGTTGCGGCACGGACTTGAGCGCCAGCGCGCCGGTGGAATCCACGATGCGCGGATCGTCGGGCAGGAACGGGAGTTTCACCGACTGGCTGCCGGCCGCGATGATGGCCGAGGCGAACTTGACGGTGCTCTTGCCGCCGTCGGCCTTGGCGATGGCGAGGTGATGGGGATCGGCAAAGCTGCCCACGCCCTGGATCACCGTGACCTTGCGCGCCTTGGCCATGCCCGCCAGGCCGCCGGTCAGCTTGCCGACCACGCCATCCTTGTAGCCGCGCAGGGCGTCGAGGTCGATCTCGGGTTCGGCGAAGCGGATGCCGTGCGCCGCCATGGACTTGGCTTCCTCCAGCACGCCCACGGTATGCAGCAGGGCCTTGGACGGAATGCAGCCGACATTCAGGCACACGCCGCCCAGGGTGGCGTAGCGCTCGACCAGCACGACCTTCAGGCCCAGGTCGGCGGCCCGGAAGGCGGCGGAATAGCCGCCGGGGCCGGCGCCCAGCACCAGGACGTCGCACTCGGCGTCCGCCGTCCCCTGGAACTGTGCCGCGGCGGGCGCGGCCTGCGCGGCGGCCGGCGCGGGTGCGGCCGCCGGGGCCGGCGCGGATTGCGTCTTGGTCTCGGCCGCGGGTGCCGGCTGGGCGGCGGGAGCGGCGTCGGGCCTGGCGCCCGCATCGCCGGCCTCGATCCGCAGGATCGCCGTACCCTGGGAGACCTTGTCCCCCACCTTGACGAGGATTTCCTTGACCACCCCGCCCTGGTCGGACGGGATTTCCATCGAGGCCTTGTCGGACTCGACGGTGATCAGGCTCTGTTCGGGCGCGATGGTGTCGCCCACGGCCACCAGGACCTCGATCACGTCGACCTGATCGAAATCGCCGATGTCCGGAACGTTGACGTCATTCAGACTCATGCGTGCCCCCTTACAGGATGATGCGGCGGAAATCCGCCAGCAGGCCGGCCAGATAGGCGTTGAAGCGCGCCGCGGCGGCCCCGTCGATGACGCGGTGGTCGTACGACAGGGACAGCGGCAGCATCAGGCGCGGCTGGAAGGCCTTGCCGTCCCAGACCGGCTGCATGGCCGAGCGCGACACGCCCAGGATGGCGACCTCGGGCGCATTGATGATGGGCGTGAAGTCCGTGCCGCCGATGCCGCCCAGCGACGAGATGGAGAAGCAGCCGCCCTGCATCTGCGAGGGCGAGAGCTTGCCCTCGCGCGCCTGCCCGGCGAGCTCGGCCGTCTCGGAGGCGAGCTCGAGCACGCCTTTCTTGTCGGCATCCCGGATCACCGGCACGACCAGCCCGTTGGGCGTATCGGCGGCAAAGCCGATGTGGTAGTAGTGCTTGAGGACCAGGTTGTCGCCGTCCAGCGAGGCGTTGAACTCGGGGAATTTCTTGAGCGCGGCGACCACGGCCTTGATCAGGAAGGCCAGCATGGTGACCTTGACGCCCGATTTCTTGTTTTCCGCATTCAGTTGCTGGCGCAGGGCCTCGAGCTCGGTGATGTCGGCCACGTCGTTGTTGGTGACGTGGGGGATCATGACCCAGTTGCGATGCAGGTTGGCGCCGGAGATCTTCTTGATGCGCGACAGCGGCTTGCTTTCGATCTCGCCGAACTTGGCGAAATCGACCTTGGGCCAGCCCAGGACGCTGAAACCCTCGCCCGCCGGCAGCGTGGAGCCCACGGGGCTTGCGCCGCCGGTGGACAGGGCCTGCTTGACGTAGGACCGCACGTCGTCGGCCGTGATGCGGTTCTTGGGGCCCGTGCCGTTGACCTGGGCGAGATTCACGCCCAGTTCGCGGGCGAACTGCCGCACGGAGGGCGAGGCGTGGGGCAGGTTGCGCAGCGGCACGTCCGCCTCGGCGAAGGCCGCGGTGGGCGAGGTGCGGTCCGGGGCGCTGGAGGCCATGGACGCGGCCGCAGCCGGCTTGGCGGCCGGCGCGGCCTCGGCCGCCGGGGCGGGCTCGGACTTGGGCGCCTCGGCCGGCGCGGCCTGTTCCTTGGGGGTCTCGGCGGGGGCCGGGGTGGAGGCCGGGGCCGGTTCGGCGGCGCCTTCGGCCTCGACCTCGAGGATCACGGAGCCTTCCGCGACCTTGTCGCCCACCTTGACCTTCACGGTCTTGACCACGCCGCCCTGCGAGGCGGGGATCTCCATGGAGGCCTTGTCGGATTCCACGGTGATCAGGCTCTGTTCCGCCGCGATGGTGTCGCCCACCGCCACCAGGACCTCGATGACGTCGACCTGGTCGAAATCGCCGATGTCGGGGACTTTGATTTCCACGATGCTCATGTTCCTCGACCTCCTCAGGCGTGGTGCGGGTTGGCCTTGTCGGACTCAATCCCGTATTTGGCAATGGCTTGGGCGCACTTGGCGATGTCGATCGTGCCTTCGTCGGCCAGGCTGCGCAGCGCGGCCAGCACGACGAAGTGGCGGTCGATCTCGAAGTGCTTGCGCAGTTCGGAGCGGAAATCCGAGCGGCCGTAGCCGTCGGTCCCCAGGACCTTGAAGTGGCGGCCGTCGGGGATGAAGGGACGGATCATGTCGCCGTACGCCTTGATGTAGTCGGTCGACACGATGATCGGACCCTGCGTGTCCTTGAGCTGGCGCGTGACGTAGGCCTCCTGCGCCGGCTCGCCGGGATGCAGCAGGTTGTGGCGTTCCACGTCCAGGCCGTCGCGGCGCAGCTCGGAGAAGCTGGTCGCGCTCCAGACGTCCGAGGTCACGCCCCAGTCCTTTTCCAGCAGTTCCTGGGCCGCGAGGACCTCGCGCAGGATCGTGCCCGAACCCATCAGTTGGACGTGCGCCTTGGCCGGCTTGTCGCTGGACTTGAGCTTGTACATGCCGCGCAGGATGCCTTCCTCGTCGCCGGCCTTCAGGCCCGGCTGGGCGTAGTTCTCGTTCATCACGGTGATGTAGAAGAACACGTCTTCCTGGTCGTGCATCATGCGCTGGATGCCGCTGCGGATGATGACCGCGACCTCGTGCGCGAAGGCCGGATCATAGGCCACGCAGTTGGGAATGAGGGAGGCCTGGATGTGGCTGTGGCCGTCCTCGTGCTGCAGGCCCTCGCCGTTGAGCGTGGTGCGGCCCGCCGTGCCGCCCAGCACGAAGCCGCGCGCCAGCATGTCGCCCGCCGCCCAGGCATGGTCGCCGAAGCGCTGGAACCCGAACATCGAGTAATAGATGAAGAACGGGATCATGATGCGGTTGCTGACCGAATACGACGTGGCCGCCGCGATCCAGGAGCAGAAGCCGCCCGCCTCGTTGATGCCTTCCTGCAGCAGCTGGCCGTTCTCGGCCTCGCGGTAGTACATCACCTGGCCCTTGTCCACGGGGACGTACTTCTGGCCCTCGGGCGCGTAAATGCCGATCTGGCGGAACAGCCCTTCCATGCCGAAGGTGCGCGATTCGTCGACCAGGATGGGCACGACGCGCGGCGCCAGGTCCTTGTCGCGCAGGATCTGGTTGAGCACCCGCACGAAGGCCTGGGTGGTGGAGATCTCGCGCCCCTCGGCCGTGGGCTCCAGGACGGCCTTGAAGGTCTCCAGGGCCGGCACCGGCAGCGATTCGTCGGCCTTCATGCGGCGGCGCGGCAGGTAGCCGCCCAGCGCCTGGCGGCGTTCGTGCAGGTATTTCATCTCCGGCGAGTCTTCGGCCGGCTTGAAGTACGGGATTTCTTCCAGCTTGTCGTCGGGGATGGGGATGTTGAAGCGGTCGCGGAACTCGCGCACCGAGCCCATGTCCAGCTTTTTCTGCTGGTGCGTGGGGTTCTTGGCCTGGCCGACCTGGCCCATGCCGTAGCCCTTGATGGTCTTGGCGAGGATGACCGAGGGCTGGCCCTCGTGGCCGGCGGCCGCGGCGAAGGCGGCGTAGACCTTGTGCGGGTCATGGCCACCGCGATTCAGGCGCCAGACGTCCTCGTCGCTCATGCGGCTGACCATCTCCAGCAGCTTGGGGTGCTTGCCGAAGAATTTCTCGCGCACGAACTTGCCGTCGTTGGCCTTGTAGGCCTGGTATTCGCCGTCCACGGTTTCTTCCATGACGCGGCGCAGGATGCCTTCCTTGTCACGGGCGAACAGCGGATCCCAGTAACCGCCCCAGATCAGCTTGATGACGTTCCAGCCATTGCCGCGGAACGCGCCTTCGAGTTCCTGGATGATCTTGCCGTTGCCGCGCACCGGGCCGTCCAGGCGCTGCAGGTTGCAGTTGACCACGAAGATCAGGTTGTCGAGTTTCTCGCGGGCGGCCAGGCCGATGGCGGCCAGGGTCTCGGGCTCGTCGATCTCGCCGTCACCCACGAACACCCAGACCTTGCGCTGGTCGGTCTGCGCGATGCCGCGCGCCTGCAGGTATTTCAGGAAGCGGGCCTGGTAGATCGCCATCATGGGGCCCAGGCCCATGGAGACGGTCGAGAACTGCCAGAAGCTCGGCATGAGCTTCGGGTGCGGGTAGGACGACAGGCCCTTGCCCTTGCCGCCGACCTCCTGGCGGAACCAGTTGAGGTTCTCTTCGGTCAGGCGGCCTTCCAGGTAGGCGCGGGAATACATGCCGGGCGAGGAGTGGCCCTGGAAATACACCAGGTCGCCGCCGTGGTCGGGGGATTCGGCGTGCCAGAAGTGGTTCTGGCCGCATTCGATCATGGTGGCCAGCGAGGCGAAGGACGCGATGTGCCCGCCCAGGCTGCCGCCGTCGGCCGGCTCGTGCTTGTTGGCGCGCACCACCATCGCCATGGCGTTCCAGCGGATGTAGGAGCGGATGCGCTCTTCGAGCACCATGTTGCCCGGATGCGGCGGCTCGAGCCCCGGAGGAATCGTGTTGACGTAGGCCGTGTTCGGCGAGAACGGGATGTGGGCGCCGGAGCGGCGCGCCACGTCGATCAGGCTTTCGATCAGGAAGTGGGCACGCTCGGCCCCTTCCCGGTCCAGCACGGCTTCGAGGGCGTCAAGCCATTCCTGGGTTTCCTGTTGATCGGGGTCCGCCACCTTGGCGTTCGCTTGTTCAAGAGAGGACATTGTGCGTGTCTCCTGGGGTGTGGTTCGAGGACGCGACCACACATCGCGCCTGCCTGAAATCGAGCCGGACAGAGGGGACCCGGATGCGCGCGCATCCAGGGGTCCGGCGCCTGTGCCCATTCTAGGAAAGACACGGGTCCAGCACAAGCAAAATTTCACCTCGTGGTATGAATTTTTATTATGTGAAAAATTGAATACTATTTTCGCGTCTAAAATGGCGCAATCGCAAGACCATCATGGCCATGGCAAACCCGAACCGCAAGTCCCTGATTCCGACGACCTTCTATGAGCACGCCCGCCATAGCCGCCGTCTGTATTGGCTGACGCCTGCCGTCGTGCTGGTGCTGTACCTGTGCGTGATGGGGGCCTTCCTGTGGCTGCAGCGCCTGCAAAGCGACAGCGTGATGTTCGTCACCATCGACCAGGAGACCCGCCAGCAGCGCCTGATGATGGTGGTCTTCGCCCTGTCGCTGGTGATCGTCTTCAGCCTGCTGGCATTATGGCGCTATACGCGCTTTCGCACCCAGGCCGAGGCCGCGCTGATCGCCGAGACGGGCTTTCGGCGCGCCATGGAAAATTCCATGTCGACCGGCATGCGGGTGTTCGACATGCAGGGCCGGATCGCCTACGTGAATCCCGCGTTCTGCCGCATGATCGGCTGGAACGAGGCCGACCTGATCGGCCGCACGGCGCCCTTTCCCTACTGGCTGCCCGGCCGCCACGACCATCACCGCGAGACGCTCGCCCAGCTGCTGTCGGGCCGCACGCCCAGCAGCGGGCTGGAGATCGAGGCGCAGCGCCGCGACGGATCGCGCTTCACGGCCCGCATGTACGTCTCGCCGCTGCGCGATCCCAACGGCGAGCAGATCGGCTGGATGACCTCCATGACCGACATCACCGAGCCCAAGCGCATCCGCGAGGCCCTGACGGCCGCCCACGAGCGCTTCATGACCGTGCTCGAAGGCCTGGACGACGCGATTTCCGTCGTGGCCGACACGCCCGAGGGCCTGGAGCTGCTGTTCGCCAACCGCACCTACCGGCGCCTGTTCGGGGCCCAGACCGGCGGGCATGCGCAACTGCTGGGCGGACGCCTGGGGCGCTTCACCGACGAGACCATGGAACTGTTCTCGCCCACGGCCGAACGCTGGTTCGAGGTCCACCACCGCATGCTGGCCTGGACGGACTCGCGCCGCGTGCGCCTGCAGGTCGCGCGCGACATCACCGAGCGGCGCAAGCACGAGGAAGAATCCCGCATCCAGCAGGAAAAGGCGCAGCTGACCAGCCGCCTGACGACGATGGGCGAGATGGCCTCGTCCCTGGCGCACGAGCTGAACCAGCCCCTGACGGCCATCAGCAACTACAATATGGCGGCCGTCGCCATGGTCAAGTCCGGCAAGGCGCCGACCGAATCCCTGCTGCAGGCCCTGGAAAAGGCCTCGCGGCAGGCCGAGCGCGCCGGCAAGATCATCAGCCGCATCCGCGAGTTCGTCAAGCGCAGCGAGCCGCGCCGCCAGGCCGTGGGACTCGCGCGCATCGTCGAGAATGCCGTCGGCTTCGCGGACATCGACGCCCGCAAGCGCCGGATCGACATCGTCCAGAGCCTGCCCGACCCCATGCCGGAGGTCCTGGCCGACCCGATCCTGATCGAGCAGGTGCTGCTGAACCTGCTCAAGAACGGGGTCGAGGCCATGGAGCACAGCGAATACCGCAGCCTGCACGTCAACATCACCGATCAGGACCCGCAGGTCGAGATCGCCGTGATCGACCGCGGCCATGGGCTGCGCAATCCCGACCGCCTGTTCGAACCTTTCTACAGTACCAAGTCCGAGGGTCTGGGCATGGGCCTGAACATCTGCCGTACCATTATCGAGTCGCATCACGGCCGCCTGTGGGCCACACCAAACCCCGAAGGCGGGACGATATTCCGCTTCACCCTGCCCAAGGCCCCCCCGGGCCTGCCGGCTCAGGAATCCACGGAGGAAACGCAAGCATGACAGACCCTCAAGTCTCCAGCATCATCTACATCGTCGACGACGACGAGGCGGTCCGCGATTCATTGCGCTGGCTGCTCGAGGCCAACGGCTACGCCGTGCGCAGCTTCGCCGGCGCCGAAGAGTTCCTGGACGCGTACAACCCCGACCAGATCGCGGTGCTGATCGCCGACGTGCGCATGCCCGGCATGAGCGGCCTGGAGCTGCAGGAAACCCTGCTGGCCCGCAAGGCCCCGCTGCCCATCGTCTTCATCACCGGCCACGGCGACGTGCCCATGGCGGTCTCCACCATGAAGAAAGGCGCCGTCGATTTCCTGGAAAAGCCTTTCAACGAGGCCGACCTGCGCCGCATCGTGGCCGGCATGCTGGAACAGGCCACCGAGCGCGTGCGCGAGGCCCAGGCCCAGCGCGACCAGCAGGCGGTGCTGGGACGCCTGACCGCGCGCGAACAGCAGGTGCTGGAACGCATCGTGGCCGGGCGCCTGAACAAGCAGATCGCCGGCGACCTGAACATCAGCATCAAGACGGTCGAGGCCCACCGCGCCAACATCATGGAAAAGCTCGAGGTCACCACCGTCGCCGACCTGATGAAGATCGCCCTGACCCGCACCGAGGAAGCCGGATCATGAGCGCCCGCCTGATCGACGGCAAGGCCCTCTCGGCCCGTGTCCGCGCCGACGTGGCGCGCCGCGTCGAGGCGCTGCGGTCCCAGGGCGTGACCCCGGGCCTGGCGGTGGTCCTGGTGGGCGAGGATCCCGCCTCGCAGGTCTACGTGCGCAACAAGGCCGCCGCCTGCGAGGCCGCCGGCATGCTCTCGCGCGTGATTCCCCTGGGGGCCGACACCGCCGAGGGCGAGCTGCTGGACGTCATCGAGACCTTGAACCAGGACCCCGCCATCCACGGCATCCTGGTGCAGTTGCCCCTGCCTGGCCACATCGACACCGGCCTGGTCATCGAAACCATCAGCGCGGCCAAGGACGTGGACGGCTTCCATGTCAGCAACGCCGGGCTGCTGATGACCGGACGGCCGCTGTTCCGGCCCTGCACCCCCTACGGCGTGATGAAGATGCTGGAATCCGAGGACGTGCCGCTGCGCGGCGCCGAGGCCGTCATCGTCGGCGCCAGCAACATCGTCGGCAAGCCCATGGCCATGCTGCTGCTGGCCGCCGGCGCCACCGTCACCCTGTGCAACTCCAAGACCCGCGACCTCGGTGCCCAGACCCGCCGCGCCGACGTGCTGGTGGTGGCCACGGGCAAGCCCGGCATCGTCCGGGGCGACATGGTGAAGCCCGGCGCGACGGTCATCGACGTGGGCATCAACCGCCTGCCCTCGGGCAAGCTCACGGGCGACGTCGATTTCGATTCCGCGGCGCAGGTCGCGGCCGCCATCACGCCCGTCCCCGGCGGCGTCGGGCCCATGACCATCGCCATGCTGCTGGTCAACACCCTCGAAGCCGCGGAACGCACCTTGCAGACTTGAAAAAAGGGGGCCCCGCCCCCATGTGCCGCCCATGACTTCTCCCACGATTGCCGCGAATCCCCTCCTCGTGCCGGCCGAGGCCTACGTCGACTACGCCGCCGTGCGGCCGGCCCACATCGAGCCGGCCGTGCGCGAACTGATCGACGCCACGCGCGCCGCCATCGAGGCGGCCGCCGCCTGCCAGGCGCCGCCCGACTGGGAAAACCTGGTCGAGTCCATCGAGGATCCCTCCGAGCGCCTGCACCGGGCATGGTCGATCGCGGGCCACCTGAACAGCGTGGTCAACACCCCCGAGCTGCGGGCGGCCTACAACGACTGCCTGCCGCTCATGAGCGAGTTCTCCACCTGGGTGGGGCTGCACCGGGGACTGTACGAGCGCTATCGCGCGCTGGCGGCCAGCCCCGCCTATGCGGCCTTGTCCCCCACCCGCCGGCGCATCGTCGACCTGGCCCTGCGCGACTTCCGCCTGAGCGGCGTCGAACTGCAGGGCGAGGCGCGCGAGACCTACGCCCGCAACGCGGACCTGCAGGCCCAGGTCTCGCAGAAATTCTCCGAGAACGTCATGGACGCGACCGACGGATGGTCGCTGCTGATCACCGACGAAAGCCGCCTGGCGGGCCTGCCCCCTCTCGTCGTGGCCAGCGCGCGGCAGCTGGCGCAGTCGGCCGGCGAGGACGGCTGGAAGCTCACCTTGCACATGCCCTGCTACCTGCCGGTCATGCAGCATGCCCGCGACCGCGACCTGCGCATGACCGTGTATCGCGCCTATGGCACCCGCGCCTCGGACCAGGGCGACCCCGCTTTCGACAATTCCGAGTGCATCGAGTCGCTGCTGGCGCTGCGCGCCGAGGAGGCCAGCCTGCTGGGCCATGCCGACTTCGCCTCGCTGCGGCTGGAAACCCGCATGGCCGACAGCGCCCCGCAGGTGCTGGAATTCCTGCGCGAGCTGGCGGCCAAGGCGCGCCCCAGCGCGCAGCGCGACCTCGAGGAACTGCGCGCCTTCGCCGCCGAACACCTGGGCCTGGACACCCTGGAGCCCTGGGACATCGCCTACGCGTCCGAACGGCTGCGCGAGCAGCGCTACGCCTATTCCGACGAAGAGCTGCGCCCCTATTTCACCGAATCCCAGGTCCTGAAGGGCCTGTTCGAGGTCATCCGGACGCTGTTCGGCGTGCGCCTGGAGCTCTGCGACGCGCCGGCCTGGCATCCCGATGCCCGCATCTACCGGGTACTGGATGCGCAGGACCGCGAACTCGGCCGCCTGGGCATGGACCTGTACGCCCGGCCCGGCAAGCAGGGCGGCGCCTGGGTGGACAGCGAGCGCAGCCGCCGCCGCCACGGCGACACGCTGCACCAGCCTCTGGCCTGGCTGACCTGCAATTTCTCCGCGCCGCAGGATGGCGGCGAGGCGCTGCTGACGCACGACGAGGTCATCACCCTCTTCCACGAAAGCGGCCACGCCATGCACACGCTGCTGTCCCGCGTGGATGATCCGGGCGCCGCCGCCTTCGCGGCCGTCGAATGGGACGCCATCGAGCTGCCCTCGCAGTTCATGGAGAACTTCTGCTGGGAATGGGGCGTCCTGAAATCCCTGACCCGGCACGCGGAGACGGGCGAGTCCCTGCCGCGCGCGCTCTTTGACAAGATGACGGCGGCGCGCAATTTCCAGAGCGGCCTGCAGACCCTGCGCCAGGTGGAATTCTCGCTGTTCGACATGCTGATCCACACCCAGGATCACGGCCTGTCCATCAGCGCCGTGCTCGACACCCTGGACCAGGTCCGCCGGGAGGTCGCCCTGCTGGTCCCGCCGGCCTGGCACCGCTTCCCGCACGCCTTCTCGCACCTGTTCGCGGGCGGCTACGGCGCAGGCTATTACAGCTACAAATGGGCCGAGGTCCTGTCCGCCGATGCCTTCGCGGCCTTCGAGGAGCGGGCGCGGCCCGGATCGGACGGCACCCGCGACGTCTTCGATCCGGACACCTGCCGCCGTTACCTGGACGAGGTCATTGCCGTAGGGGGCTCGCGCCCCGCCGCCGAGTCGTTCCGGGCCTTCCGCGGCCGGGATCCGTCGCTGGACGCCCTGCTGCGCCACAGCGGCCTGGTCGAGGCCTGAAAGTGAATAGGCCCCCACGCTCTGCGGGCTTCGCCCGGCGGCTGATGGCGGCGCTGGTGCTATGGGCGTGCGGCGTCGGCGTGGCGCTGGCGGCGGTCCACCCGGTGCGCGGATTCCTGCCGGACCTGAAATTCTCCCTGCAGGGCGCGGGCGGCGCGACGGTCACCGAACAGGCCTTTGCCGGCAAGGTCGTGCTGATGTTCTTCGGCTATGCCAGCTGCCCCGACATCTGCCCCACCACAATGGCGCAACTGGCGCAGGTCACCGAGGCCCTGGGGCCGCAGGCCGACCAGGTGCGCATCCTGTTCGTCAGTGTGGATCCGCACCGCGACACGCCCGACATGCTGCAGGCCTATGTAGACCAGTTCGACCGCCACGCCATCGGCCTGACGGGCGATGAATCGGCGATTGCCGCCCTGGCCCGCCGCTACCGGGTCGCCTACCAGATCGAGCGCCCCGACCCGGCGCATCCCGACGCCCCCTACGAGGTCTCCCACAGCCGGGGCATCTACGCCTTCGACCAGCACGGCAAGGCCGTCTGGCTGGCGCCGGACAGCGAGTCCCAGGAGGACCTGCTGGCCGCCATCCGTCCGATGCTGCACTGAACGGACGACGGCGGCCGCGATCCTCGCGCGGCCCGCGCCCGCCCCGTTTCCCGCGCGGCCGGCCTAGCCGGCATGCTGCGCCGCGTCGCGCAGCGCCGTGCGGATGCCTTCCTCGATGGTGGGATGATAGAAAGGCAGCCGCAGCATGTCCGGCACGCTCAGTTCCATCTGCAGCGCCCAGGCCAGCAGGTGCGCGACGTGCTCGGCGTCCGGCCCCACCATTTCCGCGCCGATGAAGCGCTGGTCGGAGCGCCGCATGTAGACGTGCAGCAGCCCCTGGTTGCGCAGCATGACGCGCGAGCGGCCCTGCCGGGTCCAGTCGACCGCGCCGATGGCCATGGTGTCCGGATCGAAGGCCGTGAAGCCGCCGCCCACCTGCATGATCTGCGGGTTGCTGAACACGACCGCCAGCGGCGCCCGGCGCGGCAAGGCCCGCACGTCCGGCCAGGCGGCCGCATTGCGGCCGGCCAGCCGGCCGTCGTCCGAGGCCTCGTGCTGGATGGCGTGCCGGCCGGTGACGTCGCCCGCCAGGAAGACCGGCTGGCCACGCACCTGCAGCGTGCCGGGATCGACGACCGGCAGACCGCGTCCGTCCAGCGGCATGCTGGTGCGTTCCAGATGCAGCGCGTCCAGGTCCGGCCGGCGGCCGGCGGTGAGCAGCACGCGGTCGAACCGCTCGCAGATCTCGGCGCCCTCGCCCAGCGACCAGCCCACCAGCGCATGGTCGCCCTCGCGGCGGACCGAGGTCACGTGGGCGCCCTGGACCAGATTCAGCTCGGGGCCCAGCACGTCGACCGCCGTCCGCCGCACGGCCGGGTCGTGCAGATGCGCGAAACTGTCGGACCGGTTCAGCACGCGCACGCGCACGCCCAGCCGCGCCAGCGCCAGGCCCAGCTCGACCCCGATGACGCCCGAGCCCACCAGCAGCACGCTGCGCGGCAGGTCCTGCCAGTCGAAGACGTCGTCATTGACGATGGCCAAGTCGCCCAGCACGCGGTATGCCTCGGGCACGACGGGCCGGGTGCCGATCGCGAGGATGATGCGGCCGGCATGGATCTCGTGGCCCTGGTCGCTTTGCAGCACGCCATCGCGCAGAAATTCGACCCGGGCATCCAGGCGGTGTTCGGGCGGCATAGCCTGGACGTCGTCCACCACGAATCCGACGAACCGGTCGCGCTCGCGCCGCACCCGGTCCATGACCGCGGCGCCGTCCACGACCGGTCCGCCGGACACGCGGACGCCGAAATCCGGCGCATGCCGGATCGCGGCGGCCGATTCCGCCGCCGCGATCAGCAGTTTGGACGGCATGCAGCCGACGCGGGCGCACATGGTGCCGTGGGGCCCGGCCTCGATCAGCAGGGGCTTCAATCCCGCCTTGACGACCTCGCGGTAGGCCGGCAGACCGGCCGAACCGGCGCCGACGATGGCGACGTCGCAGTCGATGCGCTTGCTCATGGGCGCTCCTGGTCAGGCCGGCTGGGCGTCATAGTCGGCATCCCGGATCGCCGCCAGCAGCGTCGCGCCGTCGGCGTCCGAGTCGATGACCACCCGGTGCGAGGCCAGGTCGACGTGGACCTCGGCCTGCGGCGAGACGGCGCGCACCGCCTGCGTGATGGTCTGCACGCAATGGTTGCAGGTCATGTCGGACACGATGAATTCGGTTTTCATGAGGCGGACTCCTTGGGAAACATTCCCGCATGTTAAACCTTGACGCCGTGGCAAGCTCAAGCGCCCGCTTTCATCCCGGCGCCGGGCGGACGGCGAGGCGGCACAGAGGACGGCGCGGCTTGACTTTACCATGAGGTCAAGGCTGATCCTACAATCCTGGAGAGGATCAGGAGATCACCATGACCGGACTTGCCGCCCCCCGCCCCACCCTGGATCTGAAGATCGAGGGCATGACCTGCGCATCCTGCGTGCGCCGGGTGGAAAAAGCGCTCTCGGGCGTGCCGGGCGTTGCGGAGGCCACCGTCAACCTGGCCACCGGCCGGGCCCATGTCACGTTCTCGGCGCAGGCGGTCGATGCCCGCGCGCTGGAGGACGCCGTCGGCAAGCGGGGCTATGCCGCGCGCGCCCTGGCGCAGGATCTGGCCGGCGGCCGCGACGACGGCCTCGGGCGGGACCTGGACGAGTCCCGGGCCGGCCGGCGCTTTCTGTGGGCGCTGGGGCTGACCCTGCCGGTCTTCCTGATGGAGATGGGCGGCCACCTGGTCCCCGCCCTGCATCACGCAATCCTGGCCTGGCTGGATTCCCGGACCCTGGCCTGGATGCAGTGGGCGCTGACCACCGCGGTGCTGGCCGGGCCGGGACGGGCGTTCTTCACCCGGGGCTTCACCGCCCTGCGGCATGGCGGCCCCGACATGAATACGCTGGTTGCCCTGGGCGCCGGCAGCGCCTGGCTGTATTCCACCCTGGTGAGCCTCGCCCCCGGCATGTTCCCCGAGACGGCCCGCCACCTGTATTTCGAGGCCGCCGCGGTGGTGGCCACGCTGATCCTGCTGGGACGCTGGCTCGAGGCCAGGGCCAAGGGGCGGGCCGGCTCCGCCATCCGCCGCCTGATGGGCCTGCAGCCCCGCACCGCCTGGGTCCGCCTGGGGCAGGAATGGGCCGAGCGGCCCATCGAATCCCTGGCGGCGGGTGACGTGGTGCGCGTGCGTCCCGGCGAGAAGATTCCGGTGGACGGCACGGTCCTCGAAGGCGAATCCTGGGTGGACGAGTCCATGATCACCGGCGAGCCCATGCCGGCCAGCCGCAGGCCCGGCGACCGGCTGATCGGGGGCACGCTCAATACCCGGGGCAGCCTGGTGCTGCGCGCCACGGAGGTGGGCGCCGACACCGTGCTGGCCCACATCATCGGCCTGGTCGAGCGCGCCCAGGGCGCGAAACTGCCCATCCAGCGCCTGGTGGACCGGGTCACCGGCTGGTTCGTCCCCGTGGTGATGGGGCTGGCCGCCCTGTCCTTCCTGGCCTGGTACGCCTGGGGGCCGCAGCCCGCCCTGACGCACGCGCTGATCGCCGCGGTCGCCGTCCTCATCATCGCCTGCCCCTGCGCCATGGGGCTGGCCACGCCGATCTCGATCATGGTCGCGACGGGCCGGGCCGCCGGCCTGGGCATCCTGCTGCGCCAGGGCGACGCCCTGCAGCGCCTGCGCGACACCCGCGTCGTGGCCTTCGACAAGACGGGCACCCTCACCGAAGGCCGTCCGGTCCTGGACGCGGTAATCGTCCTGGCGGACATCGGTCGGGCCACCCTGCTGGCCGAGGCCGCCGCCGTCCAGGGCGCATCCGAGCATCCGATCGCCCGGGCGGTGCTGGAGGCCGCCCGGGCCGAAGGCCTGGAACCAGGGGCTGTCGCGGACTTCCAGGCCCTGACGGGCGCGGGCGTGCGCGGACGGACCGCGGGCCACGACTATCTGATGGGATCGCAGCGCCTGATGCGGGACCACGGGGTCGCCGTCGACGCGGATGCCATGGAGCGGCTGGGCGCGCTGGCGGCGCAGGGCAAGACGGCCTTCCTGGTGGCGCGCGACGGCCGCCTGGCGGGCATCATGGCGGTGACCGACCGCCTGCGCCCCAGCGCCCGGCCGGCGATCGCCCGCCTGCATGCCCTGGGGCTGAAGACGGCCCTGATCACGGGCGACCACGAGGCCGCCGCCCAGGCGGTGGCCCGCGAGCTGGGGATCGACGTCGTGCACGCCCGGACCCTGCCCGCCGACAAGGCGGCCGTCCTCCAGGCGCTGCAAGGAGAAAACGGCGCGCTGGCCTTCGTGGGCGACGGCATCAATGACGCCCCGGCGCTGGCCACGGCGGACGTCGGCATCGCCATCGGTCAGGGCACCGACGTGGCCATCGAATCCGCCGACATCGTGCTGATGAACGAGAATCTGGAATCCGTCGCGCGCGCCGTGACGCTCTCGCGCCGGACGATGCGCAACATCGCGCAGAACCTGTTCTGGGCGTTCGCCTACAACGCCGCGCTGATTCCCGTGGCCGCCGGGGCGCTCTATCCCTGGACCGGGCTGCAGCTCTCGCCCATGCTGGGCGCCGGCGCCATGGCCCTGTCCAGCGTCTTCGTCGTCACCAACGCCCTGCGCCTCAAATGGTTGCCCCTGGAGACCCGCCATGCCCCATGAATCCGCCCCCGCCGACACCGGCAGGCCGCATACGATCGGCGAGGCCGCGCGCCTGACCGGCCTGACGCCCAAGATGATCCGCTACTACGAAAGCCAGGGCCTGTTCCAGCCCCGGGGCCGCAGCGCCTCGGGCTACCGGCTGTACGGCGAGGCCGACCTGCACGCCCTGCGCTTCATCCGCAGCGCGCGGGAACTGGGTTTCTCGCTGGCCCAGATCGCCGACCTGACCGGCCTGTGGCGCGACCGCCACCGCGCCAGCGCCGAGGTCAAGCGCCTGGCGCTGGCCCATATCGATGCGCTGGAAGTGAAGGCCGCGCTGCTGCAGGGCATGGCCGGCACGCTGCGCACCCTGGCGCGGCGCTGCCACGGCGACGAGCGGCCGGAATGCCCGATCCTGGATGGGATCGAGGCTCAGGCGGACCACTCGCGCACGAAGGCGCGGTAGTCGGGGCGCTGCGCGGGATCGGGCGCGTCGATGGGTGTGCCCAGGGCCAGGTAGCCCATGAACTGCTCGTCCAGGGCGTCGAATCCCAGCGCCTCGCCGATGCCGTCCAGCGACGTGCCCAGCCCGGTGCTCCAGAATCCGTGAAAACCCAGGGCATGGGCGGCATTCAGCATGTTCATCACGGCGCACGCCACCGACAGGCGGCTTTCCTCGACGCTGATCCGGCCGGTCGGATCCGGCCGGCAGGCCAGCAGGATGACCAGGGGCACCTTGGCCAGCCACCGGCGCGCGTTGGCGACCTTGGGCTCGGGCAGCGGCCGGCCCTCGGCCTGGCCGGTGCGCACCGCCACGTCGACCAGGGCCGCCGCGTCCGCCCCGCGCGCCAGGGCGAAGCGCCAGGGGCGGATGGCGCCGTGATCCGGCGCCCGCATGGCGGCCTGCAGGATCAGGTCCAGCTGCGCCTCGTCGGGTCCCGGGGCCTGGACGAATTTCACGGACTGGCGGCTCAGCAGGGTTTGCACAACAGAAGACATGGTCGCTCCGGACAACACACTAGCGACCGGCGGCCTGGACCATCAGCGCCTTCATGCGGCGGATGGCCGGCTCCCAGCCGTCGAAGACGGCCTGCGCCACGATGGCATGGCCGATGTTCAGCTCGCTGATGCCCGGCATGGCGGCGATGGTCTGCACATTGTCGTAATGCAGGCCGTGGCCGGCGTTGACCCGCAGGCCCTCGCCCACGCCCAGGGCGGTCGCGGCGCGCAGGCGTTCCAGCTGCGCCGCCTGCTGCGCGGGATCCCGCGCGTCCGCATAGGCGCCGGTATGCAGTTCGATCACCCCCGCCCCCGCCCGAACGGCGGCGGCGATCTGGACCTCGTCCGGATCGATGAACAGGGACACGCGGATGCCGGCATCCTGCAGCTGGGCGACGGCCGCGCGGACCTCGTCGAAGCGCCCGGACACGTCCAGGCCGCCCTCGGTGGTGAGCTCGCGGCGGTTTTCCGGCACCAGGCAGACGTCCTGCGGCCGGATCCCGCAGGCGATGTCCAGCATTTCCGGCGTGATGGCGCATTCCAGGTTCATGCGCGTGCGCAACGCCGGGCGGATCGCCCGCACGTCGGCGTCCTGGATGTGGCGCCGGTCCTCGCGCAGATGCAGGGTGATCAGGTCCGCGCCGGCGTCCTCGGCGCGCAGCGCGGCCTCCAGGGGATCCGGATATTCCGTCAGCCGCTGCTGGCGCAGCGTGGCGACGTGGTCGATGTTGACGCCCAGTTCCATCAGTCCTCCCTGGCCGGCAGGTCGGCGGCGGACCAGCCCCCGCCCAGGGCCTTGTAAAGTTCGACGCGATTGGACAGGGCCGCCGTGCCCAGCTGGATGAACTGCTGCTGGATGCCGTACAGGTTGACCTGGGCCGTCTGCACCTGCAGATAGCTGTCCACCCCGGTCTCGTAGCGGATTTCGGCCAGCTTCAGCGCGCGCAGCGCCGAGGCCTCGGTGTCCCGCACCGCGTCGAGCTGGCGGCTGTAGGTGGCCTCGCCCGCCAGGCCGTCGGCAACCTCGCGGAAGGCGGTCTGGATGGTCTTTTCGTACGTGGCGATCGCGATGTTGTTGCGTGCCTTGGCCAGGTCCAGGTTGCCTTTCACGCCACCGGCGAACAGGGGCATCTGGATCTGCGGCGAAAACTGCCAGTAGCGCTGGCTGCCGCCGAACAGGCCTCCCAATTCGGGGCTGGCAAAGCCCAGCAGACCGGTCAGCGTGATGCGCGGGAAGAACGCGGCGCGCGCCGCACCGATCTCGGCATTGGCGGCCTTCAGGCCGTGTTCCGCGCCGATGATGTCGGGACGGCGCTCCAGCAGCTGCGAAGGCAGCCCCGCCGGGATCGCCTGCAGGAGCTGGTCGCGGCCGAAAGGCAGCGGCGCGGGCAGGTCCTCGGGCACGGGCATGCCCAGGATCAGCTGCAAGGCGTTGCCGGCCTGCGCCATGGCGCGCTCGGCCGCCACCCGGTCGGCCCGCACGGTGTCGAGCTGGGCCTGGGCCTGGGCGAGGTCGAGGTCGGAGGCCACACCCACGTCGAAGCGCGCCTGGACGAGCTTGAGCGAGCCCTCGCGCGCCTCCAGCGTCTTGTCCATCAGGTCGTGCAGGGCCTGGGCGGCGCGCAGGTTGAAATAGGCTTCCGCCGTCTGCGCGATCAGGCCCAGTTGCACCGTGCGGCGCGCCTGCTCGGTCAACAGGAACTGCTGATAGGCCGATTCGCTGAGATTGCGCACGCGGCCGAAGAAATCCAGCTCGAACGCCGTCATGCCCACGCCCGCGACGAAACTGCGGTTGACCGCGGGGCTGTCGGGCCCGCCGTTGCGCATGTTGGCCGGCGTGTGGGTGGCCTGCTCGGTGCCCTGGGCGCCGATGGTGGGCAGGCGGTCGCTCTGGACGATTCCGAACTGCGCGCGGGCCTCTTCGACACGCTCGACTGCGATGCGCAGGTCGCGGTTGTTGTGCAGGGCCAGCTCGATCAGGGCCTGCAGCCGCGGATCCCGGAACACGTCCCGCCACGCCGGCAGGGCCGAGGCCTGGGCGCCGGCAGCCGCCGTCAACGGGAACTGGTCGGGTACCGGCGCCGCGGGCCGGTGGTAGTCCGGCGCCAGCGAGCAGGCGGCCAGCGCCAGGGACAGCGCCGTCATTACGCCCAGACGGCCTTGTCGCATCCAGGTCTTCATGCGCGGTCTCCGGTGCTGGTTTCCTCGGCGGCCGGAATGTGCGGCGCCTGATGGCCCAGAAGTTTCGGTTTGGTTTTGAACAATTTCAGAATCACCACAAAGAAGGTGGGCACGAAGATCACGGCCAGCGGCGTGGCCGCCAGCATCCCGCCCAGCACCCCCAGGCCGACCGCGTTCTGGCTGGCGGCGCCGGCGCCGTTGGCCAGCACCAGCGGCACGACGCCGAGGATGAAGGCGAAGGACGTCATCAAGATAGGGCGGAACCGCAGGCGGGCCGCCTCGATGGCCGCCTCTCTGAGGCCGGCCCCGCTGGCGTAGAGATCCTTGGCGAACTCGACGATCAGGATGGCGTTCTTGGCCGCCAGGCCGATCACCGTCACCATGCCGACCTGGAAATACACGTCATTGGCCTTGCCCATCAGGCTGCTGAGCAGCACGGCCCCCAGCATGCCCAGCGGCACGGCCAGCATGACCGACAGCGGTATCGCCCAGCTTTCATACAGGGCGGCCAGCACCATGAACACGACCAGCACCGACAGGCCCATCAGGATGGCCGACTGGTTGCCCGCCTGGATTTCCTGGTAGGACAAGCCGGTCCATTCGTAGCCCAGGCCGCCGGGCAGCTGGGCGACGAGGCGTTCCATCTCGGCCATCGCCTGCCCCGTGGAATAGCCGGGCGCCGCCGAACCGCCGATCCGGACCGCCTCGTAGCCGTTGTAGCGCACGACCTGCACGGGTCCCTGGGTCCAGTCCAGCGTCACGAAGGACGACAGGGGCACCATGTCGCCGCTGGCGTTGCGGGCGTTCAGGCGCAGGATGTCGTCGGCCTCCATGCGGGAAGTCTGGTCGGCCTGCACCCAGATGTTCTGCACCCAGCCCTGGTTGGTGAACTTGCCGACGTAGGAGGAACCGATGGCCGTGGAGATCAGGTTGGCCGCCTCGGAGAAGTCCACCCCCAGCGCGGCCGCCTTGGCGCGGTCGATCTGCACGCGCAGCTGCGGGCCGGCGCCCAGGCCGGTGATCCGCGTGCCCGTCAGGATCGGGCTCTGGCTGGCCAGCTGCAGCAGCTGCTGCGCCGCGCCCTGCAGGGCGTCATGGCCGACCCCGCCGCGGTCCTCCAGCCGCAGGTCGAAGCCCGAGGCATTGCCCAGCGACGAGATGGCCGGCGGCGTGATGGAGATCACCATGGAATCCGGCAGCCCGAACAGCAGTTTGCCCATGGCCGTGCCCGAGATCGCCTGCGCCGAATCGCCGGGCCCCTTGCGCTCGGAGAAGTCTTTCAGGGGGACGAAGGCGATGGCGGCGTTCAGGCCGTTGCCGTTGAAGCTGAAGCCCTGGACGGCGATGACGTTGGCCACCTGCGGCAGGTTCATGAAGTAGTGCTCGACCTGCTGGATGATGTCGATGGTGCGGTTGGAGGTCGCCCCGGATGGCAGCTCGATGTTGGCGATCACGTAGCCCTGGTCCTCGTCGGGCAGGAACGAGGACGGCAGGCGGACGTACATCCAGCCCAGCACGCCGACCAGCAGCGCGAACACCACCATCATGCGCAGCGAACGCTTGAGGCTGCGGCCGACCCAGCTGGTGTAGCGCTGCGTGCCGCGGTCGAAAGCGCGGTTGAACCAGCCGAACACGCCGCCCTTGGTCTCGTGGTGGCCCTTGGGGATGGGCTTGAGGATGGTCGCGCACAGCGCCGGCGTGAAGCTGAGCGCCAGGAACGCGGAAAACAGGATGGACACGGCCATCGCGACCGAGAACTGGCGGTAGATGACCCCCACCGAGCCGGACATGAAGGCCAGCGGCAGGAACACCGTGGTCAGTACCAGCGTGATCCCGACGATGGCGCCGCTGATCTGCGGCATGGCCTTTTTGGTGGCCTCGCGCGGCGAGAGGCCTTCCTCGGCCATGATGCGCTCGACGTTCTCGACCACCACGATGGCGTCATCCACCAGGATCCCGATCGCCAGCACCATGGCGAACATGGTCAGCACGTTGATCGAGAAGCCCAGCGCCAGCATGACCGCGAACGCGCCCAGGATCGCCACGGGCACCACCAGGGCCGGAATGAGCGTGTAGCGGACGTTCTGCAGGAAGACGAACATCACGACGAACACCAGCACCATGGCCTCGAACAGCGTATGCACGACCTGCTCGATGGACAGGTCCACGTACGGCGAGGTGTCGTAGGGGATCTCGTAGGTGACGTTGTCCGGGAAGAATTTCGACAGCTCGGCCATTTCCGCCTTGGCGAGCTTGGCGGTCTCCAGGGCGTTGGCGCTGGGCGTCAGCGACAGCGCGAAGGCGGCCGTCGGCTTGCCGTTCAGCCGCGCCCCAAATTGGTAATTGTCGGAACCGAGCTCGACGCGCGCCACGTCGCGGATGCGCACGGTCGAGCCGTCCGGATTCGCGCGCAGGATGATGTCGCCGAATTCCTCCGGCGTCTTCAGTTGCCCGTTGACGACGATCGGCGCGGCGACCCGCTGGTTCTCCGGGTTGGGCGGCGAGCCCAGGATGCCGCCCGAAATCACCATGTTCTGCGCGGCGATGGCGCTGTTGACCTCGGACATGCTCAGGCCGTAGCCCACCAGTTTCTGCGGATCCACCCAGACGCGCATGGCGCGCCCGGAGGCGAACAGCTGGAACTTGCCCACGCCCTTGATTCGGGACATGGGGTTCTGGATGTTGCGGGTGATGTAGTCGGCCAGGGCGGTCTGGTCCATGGAGCCGTCCTTGGACGAGACCGTGACCACCATCAGGAAGCCCGAATTCGACTGGTCGACCTTCAGCCCCTGCTGGACCACGGCCGCCGGCAGCTTGGCCGTGACGTTGGACAGCCGGTTCTGCACGTCCACCTGCGCCATGTCGGGGTCCGTGCCGGGGGCGAAGGTCACGGTGATCTGGGCCTGGCCGTAGGAATCGCTGACCGATTCGTAATACAGCAGGCCCTGGGCGCCATTGAGCTCGTTTTCGATGACGCTGGCCACGCTGGTCGAGACCTCGGATGCCGAGGCGCCGGGATAGGTCGCGCTGATGTTGACGGTCGGCGGTGCAACCTCGGGGTACTGCGACACCGCCATGTTCGGAATGGCCATGATCCCTGCCAGTGCGATGGCCAGCGCCACCACCCAGGCAAAAATCGGTCGATCGATGAAAAACTGTGGCATGAGAGCTCGCTAGAGAACCGGGGATGGGACGAGACGGCCGGCGGTCAGCCCGCCTTCTGCTGCGTCGAAGCGTCGGATCCGGGCTTCTGGCCCGAGGGCTGGTCCGCCGGCGCGCCGGCGGCCGGGGCGCCGGGCTGGCCGCCGGCGCCACCCGCGGCGGGACCCTGGGCGCCGGGCTGGCCGGCGGGCTTGGCGCCCTGCTGCCAGGGGATGGGCTGCACCGGCGCGCCCGGGCGGATCTTCTGGAAGCCTTCCACGACCACCTGGTCGCCGGCCTGCACCCCTTCGTAGATGATGTAGCCCTGGCCCGAACGCGGGCCGACCTGCACCGGCGTGAAGGCGGCCTTGCCGTCCTTGACCAGCACGACCGTGCTGTTGCCGTCGGCGGTGCGCTGGATGGCCTGCTCCGGAACAATCAACGCCTTGGGGTCGGTGCCCTGGGCGAGCAGCACGCGGACATACAGGCCTGGCAGCAGGATCTGTTCCGGATTGGGGAACAGCGCCCGCAGGTTCACCTGGCCGGTCCCCGGATCGACCGCGACGCCGGAAAACAGCAGCTTGCCCTCATGCCGGTAGACGCTGCCGTCCTCCAGCAATACCCGGGCCTGCGTGTTGCCCTGCGCGTCGGGCTGCACGACGCCGTCGGCCACCTGCTGGCGCAGGCGCGAAATCTGCGCCACCGGCTGCGTGACGTCGACGTACACCTGGTCCAGCCGGTGCACGGTGGCCAGTTGCGTGGCCGAGGAGGCGCTGACCAGCGCGCCCACGGTGACCATGGACTTGCCGATCTGGCCATCGATGGGCGAAGTCACCCGGGTATAGCCGAGGTCGATTTCCGCACCCTCGAGGGCAGCCTTGGCGGCCGCCACGGCCGCCTCGGTCTGGCGCGCCTGGGCGACCGCGTTGTCGTAATCCTGCTGGCTGATGGCGTGCTGGCCGATCAGCTTGCCGAAGCGCTGGGCCTGCAGGCGCGCGGTGGCGGCGGCCGCCTGGGCGTTCTTGAGCTGCGCGGCGGCCTGGTCGCGGGCGGCCTTGTAGGGTGCCGGATCGATGGTGAACAGCAGCTGGCCGGCCTTGACCTTGCTGCCCTGCTCGAATTCGATGGCCTTGACGATGCCGGTCACCCGGGCCCGGATCTCGGCGTCCTCGATGGCCTGCACGCGGCCCGGCAGCTCGGTCGTCACGTCCGCGGCGCGGGGCTGGACCTGGATCACGCTGACCGGAACCTTCATGCCCTGCATGCCTTCTTGCGGCTTGTCGCCGCAGGCGGCCAGGGTCAGCAGCAGCGCCAACGCCAGGGGCCGCAGGACTCGGCCGGCGGGCTGTTGCGGAAAGGCCATAAGAAAACTCCCGAAATGATGGTTTCTTGATTGGAAAAAAACGGACGGATATCGGGCGGGGCCCGGTCAGCCGTTTCGACAGGGAAACGGTCGGCCCAAGGCCGGGAAAACAAACGGAAAGTATAAGGGGAAATCAGAGGGCTTCACTATGGCCATGGCAGGGTCCCGCGTTGGTTGGGGCATCAGTCGTTCTGGGGATCGGGCAGGTCGCGGGTGAACCGGTCCACCAGGATCCCGACCCGGACCTGCAGGACGTCGAGCCGCGGCCGGTCCTCGAACACGCCCTCCAGCGCGAGCTGGAACACCAGCGACACCACCGGATCCTTCAGGACCTCGGCGACGCACTCGCGGAACCGGTCCCGATGCTGAAGGGCCACCTGGGGCCGCAGGCGCTCGCAGACGTCCTGGAATTCGCCGGCCATCGGCGCCGATTCCATCTCGGACCAGAGATCCAGCAACGCGATCTGGCAGATCCGGTAGAGGCGCGCACGCGGCGGGCCGGGCTGCCGCGCGGCGAGGAAGGCCGGCTCCAGCCGCGACATCAGCCAGTCGTCGAACACCTGGACGAAGAGGTCTTCCTTGTCCCGGAAGGAACGATAGAGCAAGGTACGGGAAATGGAGGCCCTGCGCGCGATCTCGTCGAGCGTGGTGCGCTGGAAACCGAAGTTCAGGAAACACCAGCGCGCCGCATCCAGGATGCGGGTGCGTCGCTCGGCCAGGGCTTCCGGACTCAGTTTCTGTATCATCTGGACATTTTGACAATCAACACGTTTTTTGTCAATAAATGCAGGTCTTTTGGCCTCTTGCCATCGCCCCCCACGGTGCGCCTTGCAGGGCGCACCGATTCGGCCGGCACGAAAGAGTCCGCAGGGACTCTTTCGTGTCCGGCCTCATCCCAGCAGCAAGGTGTCGTCGGCGAGTTCCTCGCCGCGCACGCGCTCGAACATGGCCAGCAAGTCCGGGACCTCCAGGCCGCGGCGGGTGTCGCCGGAGACGTCCAGCACCACCCTGCCCTGGTGCAGCATGACCGTGCGGTCGCCCACGTCCAAGGCCTGGCGCATGCTGTGCGTCACCATCATGGTCGTCAGGCCGTGTTCGGCGACGATGCGTGCCGTCAGGTCCAGCACGAACTGTGCCGTGCGCGGGTCCAGGGCCGCGGTGTGCTCGTCCAGCAGCAGGATGCGCGAGGGGCGCAGCGCGGCCATCAGCAGGCTGACGGCCTGGCGCTGGCCGCCCGAAAGCAGGCCGATGCGGTCGGTGAGGCGGTTCTCCAGCCCCAGGCCCAGCATGGCCAGGCGCTCGCGAAACAGCACGCGCATTTCCGCGCGCACCGCCTGGCGCAGGCTGCGGAACTGGCCGCGTCCCAGCGCGAGCGACATGTTCTCCTCGATCGTCAGGTTCTCGCAGGTCCCGGCCATGGGGTCCTGGAAGACTCGGGCGACCTTGCGGGCGCGGTCCCAGACCGGCTGGCGGGTGACGTCCTCGCCATCGATCAGGATGGCCCCGCTGTCGACGGCCTGCTCGCCCGAGATGGCGTTCAGGAAGGTGGACTTTCCGGCGCCATTGGAGCCGATCACCGTGACGAACTGACCCGCCGGGATGTCCAGGGACATGCCGCGCAGCGCCTGGGTCTCGATGGGCGTGCCGGGATTGAAGGTCAGCTGCAGATTCTGTGCGCTCAACATGGCTCAGGCCCTCTTTTTCGACAGACGCTGCTTGACCAGCGGAATCACCAGCGCCACCGTCACCAGCACGGCCGTGACCAGGTTCAGATCCTGGGCCTTCAGGCCCACGAAATCGGCGTTCAGCGCCAGCGCGATGAAGAACCGGTAAAGCACCGCGCCGATCACGACGGCCAGCGTGGCCACCATCAGGCGGCGCGTGGGCAGGATGGATTCGCCGATGATGACGGCGGCCAGGCCGATCACGATCGTGCCGATCCCCATCGAAATGTCCGCCCCGCCCTGCGACTGGGCGAACAGGGCGCCCGCCAGACCGCAAAGCGCGTTGGAAATGGCCATGCCCAGCAGGATCATCCGCCCGGTGTGGATGCCCTGGGCGCGGGCCATGCGGGGGTTGGAGCCGGTCGAACGCATGGCCAGGCCCACCTGTGTCGAGAAGAACCAGTCCAGCAGCAGCTTGACCACGACCACCAGCGCCAGCAGGATGAGCGGGCGGGCCACGAAGTCGTCCACCCCGTCGGGCTGCAGCAGGGTGAATACCGTGGGATCGGTGATCAGCGGCACGTTGGGCGCGTCCATGACCCGCAGGTTGATCGAGTACAGCGCGATCATCATCAGGATGCTGGCCAGCAGGTCCATGATTTTCAGGCTGACGTTGAGCCAGCCCGTGATCATGCCCGCCAGGCCGGCCGCCAGGGTGGCGATCCCCGTCGCCAGAAAGGGATCCATGCCGTGATGGATCAGGATCGCGGCCGTCGCCCCGCCCAGGGGGAAGCTGCCGTCCACGGTCAGATCGGGAAAATTCAGGACCCGGAAGGAAATCAGGACGCCCAGGGCGACCAGGCCGAAGATCAGCCCGATCTCGAAGGCGCCCCACATGGAATAAATGGACATGGGATTCTCTGGAAAAACAGACCCGCCACGGCGCGTCAGGCCTGGGGCGGGCGTCCGCCGGAGCCGGGCTCCGGACGGTCGGGCCATGCCGCCAGGGGCGGCATGGAGGCCGGCGGACCCGGAATCCGGGCGCCGCGGCCGAGGGGGTTTACTTGATGACCTGGGCGGCCGACTTGACCAGGGCGTCGGACAAGGTCACGCCCTGCTTTTTCGCGGCGGAGAGATTGACGAACAGCTGTTGCCGGGCGCTGGTCTCGGAGGCGATGGAGCCGGGCTTTTCGCCCTTGAGGATGCGCACCACCAGGGCGCCGGTCTGCACGCCCAGATCGTGGTAGTTGACACCCAGCGCCGCGATGGCGCCGCGCTTGACGCTGTCGGTGTCCGACGCCACCAGCGGGATCTTGGCCGAATTGCCGACCTTGACCAGGGATTCGTAGGCCGACACCACGTTGTTGTCGGTATTGGTATAGATGACGTCGACCTTGCCCACCAGGCTGCGGGCGGCCGCGCCCACGTCCACCGTGCGGGCGGCCGTGGCCTCGACCAGGCTCATGCCGGCCTTGGGCAGCAACTCGCGCATCTGCTTGACCACCACCACCGAGTTGGCCTCGCCGGGGTTGTAGACCATGCCGACCTTCTTGGCGTTGGGCACGACCTTTTTGATGAGCTCGATCTGCTTGTCCAGCGACAGGGCGTCGGACACGCCGGTCACGTTGGTGCCCGAGGCGCCCCAGTCGGGCACGAGCTGGGCGGCGACCGGGTCGGTCACCGCGGAATAGATGACGGGAATCGTCTTGGTGGCGGCCACCACGGCCTGCGCCGAGGGCGTGGCGATGGCCACGATCACGTCGGGCTTGTCGCCGACGAACTTGCGGGCGATCTGGGCGGCGATGGCCGTATTGCCCTGGGCGGTCTGGAACTGCCACTTGAGGCCTTTGGCCTCGGTGTAGCCTGCCTTGGTGAGCGCCTCGCGCACGCCGTCCTTCACGGCATCGAGGGCGGGATGCTCGACGATGGAGGTAACCGCCACGGATTGTGCCTGGGCCTGCGCCGCAGCCAGCGCGCCGACCACGGCGGCGGCGCCTGCGAGCTTGCGAAGGACGGGATGCAGATTCATGAAGGGCTCCTTTGAACGGGTGGCGATGCCGGGTCGTGCCCGGACCGGTCGATGCGGCGTCCAGTCTACCCGCCGGCATCGTTTTTTTCTGCAAGGGATATCCCTGCGGCGGCAATTATAGTAGCTTGGGCGGGGAACGACGGCACGGGCGCGGCGTCGGTTTTGCGTCCGGCATCCGCCGGCCTGGCGCGGGCGCAACGGTTCAACGCACCCGGCGCTTTTCCAGCTTGCGCGCCAGCGTGCGCCGGTGCATGCCCAGCCGACGGGCCGTCTCCGAGATATTGAAATTGGTCGCCGCCAGCACTTCGTGGATGCGTTCCCATTCGAGCGTCTTGATCGAGGCCTGACGCGGCGCCAGCGCGGCCTGGGCGTCGCCCTCGGTGCGGGCGAAGGCGCGTTCGATGTCGTCCGTGTTCGAGGGCTTGGCCAGGTAATGGCAGGCGCCCAGCTTGACCGCCTCGACAGCCGTGGCAATGCTGGCAAAGCCGGTCAGCACCACGATCAGCATCCCGGGCGCATGCGCGTGCAGGCGCTGCACGCAGGCCAGGCCGGAGGCCTCGCCCTGCAGCTTCAGATCGACGACGGCATAGCCGGGCGTGTGGCCCTGCGCCAGCAAGGCTTCGACGGATTCGAGGCTGACGGCGCGCAGCACGCGGTAGCCGCGGCGCTCGAACGAGCGCACGAGGGAATGGGACAGGGACTCGTCGTCCTCGACCACGAGCAGCAGGCGTTGCGCGGCGGCGCCCATGTCATTGGGCGGGTTCATCGGCATCCTCCGGCGTCAGGGCGGACAGGGGAAAGCGGATCGTGACGCAGGCGCCGCCTTCGGGCAGGTTGCTCGCGCTCAGGGTGCCGCTCAGCGAGCGTGCCACCTTGTGCGACAGGAACAGGCCCAGGCCCCTGCCCGGCTGCCCCTTGGTGGACCGGTAGGGCTTGCCCAGCGAGTGCAGGACTTCCTGGACGAAGCCCGGTCCCCGGTCGCGGACTTCGAGGGTCAGCCGGCCGTCTTCCAGGACGGCCGTGAGCCGCTGCAGCGTGGGCGAAGCCTCCAGGGCGTTGTTCAGGACATTGAACACCATCTGCCGCAGGCCGGGGTCGGCGATCACCACGGTGTCCGCATCGATCTCGCGGCGATAGTCCAGGCGGGCCCCCGGGTGCGCCTGCCGCCATTGCGCCACCAGCCCGTCCAGAAACGCGGTCACGGTGGTGCGCGTCAGGGCCTCGCCGCGCACTTCACCAGCCGACATCAGGATGCCGCCCAGGATGCTCTTGCAGCGCTGCACCTGGGCCTGCATGTCCCGCACGTCCTGCTGCAGCTCGGCGTCCGCAGCCACGGCGGGCGCGCGCGCCCAGTCACCCAGGATCACGTCCAGCGTCGCCAGCGGGGTGCCCAGCTCGTGGGCCGCCCCCGAGGCCAGCAGGCCCATGTGCACGATGTGCTCTTCCTCGGACGCGCGCTGGCGCAGCGCCGCCAGGCGCGCGTCCCGGGTGCGCACGTTCTGCGTGATCCGGGTGATGAAGGCCGCCAGGAGGACGGCATTCAGGGCGAAGCAGACCAGCATGCCCAGCACGAAGGGGCTGTCCAGCCCGCCGCCCAGGTCCAGCGGCAGGGTGTAGCCGTGATGGTGCGTCAACACCAGGCCGGCGAACGCGGCCGAGGTCACGCCCGCCAGCAGCCAGGTCGTGCGCCGCCGCAGCAGGACGGCGGCCAGGGCCACCTGCAGCAAATAGAGGAAGATGAAGGGGTTGGTCGCGCCGCCGCTCAGGTACAGCTGGGCGGTCAGCGCCGCGACGTCGGCCAGCAGCGCCAGGAAGAGCTCGACCTGACTCACGGGCAGGTGCCACTTCAGGCGCAGCTGGCTGAACAGGTTGAAGACGGCCAGCAGGCCCACCACCAGCGCCATGTCGAACAGCGGCAGCGCCAATGAAAAGCCGTCCACGGCCACGACGATGGCCAGCGCCTGGCCGAGCACCGCGATCCAGCGCAGCTGGACCAGCAGGCGCAGGTTCTGCCGGCCCGCCATGTGCGTGCCGTCCGCGGGCGTCGTCCGTCCCCCGGTCATGCCCGCCCCCCGGCGCGGCGCCGCCATTCCTGGCGCGCGCCCCAGGCAATGGCCGCCGCCGTCATGGCCGCCAGCGCGTACCAGGTCAGCGCGTAGCCCAGGTGTGCGTCGCGGAAATGCACGACCGTCAGGCCGGGCACCGGCCAGCGGCGCGTCTGCGGCGCATGGCCATCGACGTCGCTGGCGGCGCCGGGCCCGCCGGCGGCCGACTCGTCGACGAAATACGGCGCGACGGACGACAGGCCCAGGGAACGCGCCATGGCGGCCACGTCGCGGGAATACCAGCGTCCCTGTTCCGGCGCATTGCTGCGCAGAAAGCCGCCGCCGGGCTGCGACAGGCGCAGCAGGCCCTCGATCCGGACCGGGCCGGCCGGCGCGGGCCCGCCCCGGCGGCCGGGATCGCGATGCGCCGCATCGACAAAGCCGCGATTGACGAAGACGATGCTGCCGTCGTCGCGCCGCAGCGGCGTCATGACCCAGAAGCCGGCGCCCAGGCTGGTATTGGCCTGGACCAGGATCTCGTGGTCCAGCAGGACGCCGCGCAGCGCGACCCGCCGGTACTCGTCGCGGCCGGACCGCAGGCCGGCCCAGGCGCCGGGCCCCGGCGCGGCAACGGGCGGCGCGTGCAGGAAGCCGTCCACCCGCGCCATGAGCGCGTGCTTCCAGTGCATCCGCTGGAGCTGCCAGGTGCCCAGCGCGACAAAGCCGCCCAGCGCCGCCAGGAGCAGGACGGTCCAGAGGACGAGCCAGCCCGTGGGCAGGGGACGCGAGGGGTGTTGGGGCACGATGGACGGGGACAAGCGGGCGCGGGAGACGGGGGACGCGGGCGGCTGGAGCGGGCCCGCGTCCGTGCGGAGCCTACATCGACGACATGTCGTGCAAATGCCCCGGCATCATATTGACGTTGAGATGGTACATCACCCACAGCGAGCCCGCCAAAGCGATGGCCACGATGATGACGGTGAAGATCAGCGCCAGCAAGGTCCAGCCGCCTTCGGAGCGCGGATTCATGTGCAGGAAATACACCATGTGCACGACCATCTGCACGGCGCCGATGGCCAGGACCGCCAGGGCGGTGGCGCCCGGGTCCGTCAGGACACCGTCCATGACCAGCCAGAACGGGATCACGGTCAGGATCACCGACAGGGCAAAGCCGGTCATGTAGCCGCGCAAGGTGCTGGGCGCATGACCGCCCTCCTCCCCGGCATGGGCCGCGTCGTGCCCGGGCGTGGTGTGATCGTGGCTCATGGCAGCACTCCCATCAGGTAGACAAAGGTGAAGACGCCGATCCAGACCACGTCCAGGAAGTGCCAGAACATCGACAGGCACATCAGACGGCGGCGGTTCTCGGGAATCAGGCCGTGGCGGCCGAGCTGGAACAGCAGCGTGACCAGCCACACGATGCCGAAGGTCACGTGCAGGCCATGGGTGCCCACCAGCGCGAAGAAGGACGACAGGAAGGCGCTGCGCCCGGGGCCGGCGCCGTGCCCGATCAGGTGATGGAATTCGTGCAGTTCCAGTCCCAGGAAGGCCAGCCCGAACAGCCCCGTCACGACCAGCCAGGCAAGCGTCGGGCGCAAGCGGCCGCGCTGCGACTCCAGCATGGCGAAGCCATAGGTGATCGACGAGAGCAGCAGCATGGCCGTGTTCACCGCCACCAGGGGCAGGTCGAACAGCTGGGCGCCCGTGGGGCCGCCGGCATACGCCCTGCCCTGCACGCCGTACACGGCGAACAGGCAGGCGAAGATCAGGCAGTCGCTCATCAGGTAGATCCAGAAGCCGAGCAGCGTGCCGTTCTCCGGATGATGGGGTTCCCGGACGATGAAGCGGGATGCGTCGGCGGCGGCCGGGCCGCCCGCCGCGGAAGCGTGCAGGATGTGGGTATCAGACATGGCGGGCCAACTGCAGGGTGCGGGCGTGCTCGGTGCGCGTCACGTCCTGGGCGCGGACGTGCGTGTCGCGGCGGTAGTTGAAGGTATGGCCGATGGCGGCGGCGACCAGGAGCACGAAGGCCGCGATCGCCGGCGCCCACATGTGCCAGATCAGGGCGAAGCCGAGGACCGAGCTCAGCGCGGCCAGGATGAAGCCGGCGGCGGTGTTCCTGGGCATGTGGATGTCGACGAAGCCATCCTCGGGCCGGCGGTAGTCCGACTGTTTCATGTGCCACCAGGCGTCGCGCTCATGGACGCGCGGGGTGAAGGCGAAGTTGTAGTCCGGCGGCGGCGACGAGGTGGACCATTCCAGCGTGCGGCCGTCCCAGGGATCGCCCGTGACGTCGCGCAGCGCCTCGCGGTCGCGCCAGCTGACATAGATCTGCACCAGGAAGAAGGCGATGCCCAGCGCGATCAGGACGGCGCCGGCCGCGGCGACCTGGAACCAGACCTGCAGCGAGGGATCCTCGAAGTGGCTCAGGCGCCGGGTGACGCCCATCAGGCCCAGGATGTAGAGCGGCATGAAGGCGACCCAGAAGCCCACCACCCAGCACCAGAAGGAGCACTTGCCCCAGAACGCGTTCAGGCGGAAGCCGAAGGCCTTGGGAAACCAGTAGTTGATCGCGGCGAACACGCCGAACACCACCCCGCCGATGATGACGTTGTGGAAGTGCGCGATCAGGAACAGGCTGTTGTGCAGCACGAAGTCGGCCGGCGGCACCGCCAGCAGCACGCCGGTCATCCCGCCGATCACGAAGGTGATCATGAAGGCCACCGTCCACATCATGGGCAGCTCGAAGCGGATGCGGCCCCGGTACATGGTGAACAGCCAGTTGAAGATCTTCGCCCCGGTGGGGATCGAGATGACCATCGTCGTGATGCCGAAGAAGGAATTGACGCTGGCGCCCGAGCCCATGGTGAAGAAATGGTGCAGCCAGACCAGGTAGGACAGCACCGTGATCACGATGGTCGCGTACACCATGGAGGTGTAGCCGAACAGGCGCTTGCCGCAATACGTGGCGGCGATCTCGGAGAACGCGCCAAACAGCGGCAGGATCAGGATGTAGACCTCCGGATGGCCCCAGATCCAGATCAGGTTGACGTACATCATCGGGTTGCCGCCCAGGTCGTTGGTGAAGAACTGGGTGCCCAGGTAGCGGTCCATGCCCAGCAGCGCGAGCGTGGCCGTCAGCACCGGGAAGGTGATGATGATCAGGATGTTGGTGCACAGCGCGGTCCAGGTGAAGACCGGCATCTTCATGAGCTTCATGCCCGGCGCGCGCATCTTGATGATGGTGACCGCGAGGTTGATCCCCGACAGCAGCGTGCCCACGCCGGCGACCTGCAGCGCCCAGATGTAGTAGTCCACCCCCACGTCGGGGCTGAAGTCCAGGCCCGAGAGCGGCGGATAGGCCAGCCAGCCGGTGCGCGCGAACTCGCCCACGAACAGCGACATCATCACCAGGACGGCGCCGCCCGTGGTCATCCAGAAGCTGAAGTTGTTGAGGAAGGGAAAGGCCACGTCGCGCGCGCCGATCTGCAGCGGCACCACGTAGTTCATCAGGCCGGTGATGAACGGCATGGCCACGAAGAAGATCATGATCACGCCGTGCGCGGTGAAGATCTGGTCGTAATGGTGCGGCGGCAGGTAGCCCAGCGCGTCGCCGAAGGACACCGCCTGCTGCAGGCGCATCATGGCCGCATCGGCAAAGCCGCGCAGCAGCATCACCACGCCCAGCACCATGTACATGATGCCGATCTTCTTGTGGTCGATGCTCACGACCCAGTCCCGCCACAGCGGGCCCCACAGGCGGTAGCGCGTCATCAGGGCCAGGACGGCCAGTCCGATCACGGCCACGCCGGCGAAAGTCGCCACCAGGATCGGCTCGTGATAGGGAATGGCCTCCAGGCTGAGCCGGCCCAGGATCCAGGTTCGCAAATCCATCTTTACTTCTCCATAGGCTGCACGAGATCGCTCATGCAGGTCGAGCCGGGCCGCACGCAGCGATTCAGGATCAGGCGGTAGAGGTCGGGATCGACGGCCGCCCAGCGGCGCACCGGATCATTCTCGCTGGGCCGCTCCAGGGCCAGGTAGGCCGCGCGGTCCAGGACGCCGCCGGCGGCGCGGATCCGCGCCACCCACTGGTCGAAGCCCGCCTGATCCAGGCCGTGGAAGCGGAAATGCATCCCCGAGAATCCCGCGCCGCTGTAGTTCGCGGACATGCCCTCATAGTCGCCGGGCGCGTTGATCACCGCGTGCAGCATCGTCTGCATGCCCGGCATGGCGTAGATCTGCCCGGCCAGCGCGGGAATGAAGAAGGAATTCATCACCGAGGAGGCCGTGATCTTGAAGCGGATCGGCCGGTCCACCGGCGCCGCCAGTTCGTTCACGGTGGCAAAGCCGTATTCCGGGTAGATGAACAGCCACTTCCAGTCCAGCGCGACGACCTCGACCGTGAGCGGCTCGACGTGAGCGGCCAGGGGCTTGTCCGCCGAGATCCGGCTCAGCGGGCGGTAGGGGTCGAGCAGATGGGTGCTGACCCAGGTGATGCTGCCCAGCGCGATGATGATCATCAGCGGCACCGACCAGATCACCAGTTCCAGGCGCGTGGAATGGTCCCAGTCGGGGTCGTGGCGCGCCTTGCGGTTGGCCGCCCGGTAGCGCCAGGCGAACAGGATCGTGGCGACGATCACCGGCAGGATGACGATCAGCATCAGGCCGGTCGCCGTGTAGATCAGGTTGCGCTGCTGCAGCGCGACGTCGCCCGACGGGTTCAGCAGCACGGCGTTGCAGCCGCCCAGCAGCAGGGCCGGGGCGGCGCCCAGCAGTCGTTTCAGAATCTTGTCGTGCCTCATTGCCTTGCGTGCCGATTCCAGGTGTCTTCAAGCGGAGGCCGTCACTATAGATTTGAAATGTCGAAGTGGAAATTGGACATTTTGACTCATGCCCCTTCGACGGACAGGGTTACTGCGGGTAATGTCCAATGGCGAACTCCATCGCCGGCATGGAATTCTATGTGCGGGGCCGCCTGCGCGCGGGCGGCCCGCGTCGCAGACCAGGAGGACCCCATGACAGCACACATCCTCAACAACCGCCTGCCCGGACCGCGCGCCCGGGAAGACGACCACGCCAGGGCCACCCGCCAGGCCGAGGGTCACCCCGGCGTATCCCCCGGCGACATCGCCGTCGGCGTGATCATCGGCCGCACTTCGGAATATTTCGACTTCTTCACCTACGGGATCGCATCGGTGATCGTGTTTCCCCAGGTGTTCTTTCCGTTCGCGGATCCGCTCACCGGCACCTTGTACGCCTTTGCCATCTTCGCCCTGGCCTTCATCGCCCGGCCCTTGGGCACGACGCTGTTCATGCACGTGCAGCGGCACTGGGGACGGGGCGTGAAGCTGACCGCGGCGCTGTTCCTGCTGGGCACGGCCACGGCGGGCATCGCCTTTCTGCCCACCCATGCCACCCTGGGCGCGCACGCCATCGCCCTGCTGGCGCTGTTTCGCTGCCTGCAGGGCGTCGCCTGGGGCGGCTCCTGGGACGGCCTGCCTTCGCTGCTGGCGCTGAACGCGCCCGCCCGGCGGCGCGGCTGGTACGCCATGCTGGGGCAACTGTCGGCGCCGCTCGGTTTCTTCGTGGCCGGCGCGCTGTTCCTCTATCTGTACACCCGGCTGGATCCCGCGGACTTCACCGGCTGGGGCTGGCGCTTCCCGTTCTTCGTGGCCCTGGCCATCAACGTCGTGGGCCTGTTCGCGCGCCTGCGGCTGGTGATGGACAATGATTTCTCGCGCCTGCTGGAAGAACGCGAACTGCGCCCCATCGGCACGCTGGAAATGGTCCGCACCCAGGGCCGGCACATCGTCACCGGCGCCTTCGCCGCGCTGGCCAGCTATGCCCTGTTCCATCTGGTCACGCTGTTCCCGCTGTCCTGGCTCGTCCTGCGGCATCAGAGGACCGTGCCCCAGGTGCTGACGATCGAGCTCCTGGGCGCGGCGATCGCGCTGGGCGCCATGCTGTACTCCGGACACCTGGCCAACCGCATCGGCCGGCGCCACACGCTGGGCCTGGTGGCCGTGCTGATCGGCGCCTTCGCCCTGGCCTCGCCCTGGCTGCTGGGCGGCGGCGCGATACGCCAGGACGTCTTCATCCTGGCCGGCTTCGCGTTGCTGGGCCTGTCCTACGGCCAGTCCTCGGGCACGGCCACGGCGAATTTCCTGCCGGCATGCCGCTATACGGGCGCCGCGCTGACCGCCGACCTGGCCTGGCTGGTGGGCGCGGCTTTCGCGCCGCTGGTCGCGCTGGGGGTCTCGGACCGCTACGGCCTGGGCGGCATCAGCGGCTATCTGCTGTCGGGCGCGGTCTGCACCCTGGCGGCCCTGGCCGTCAACCGGTCGGCCCGGGGCCGCGCCGCCTGACCGCCCGCGCGGCCCCGGCCCGGAAGTCTCAGGACAGCCGGGCCGCGTCGGCGGCCCGCACCGCCCGCATGAATGCCTGGATGCGGTCCGGGTCCTTGATGCCGGGCGCCGATTCGACGCCGCTGCTGACATCGACGGCGAACGGCGCCAGGGCGGCGATCTGCCCGCCCACCGTCCCCGCCTGCAGGCCGCCCGAGAGGATCAGCGCCGGCACGCCGGCGCCGCGCGGCACCTCGGCGAGCAAAGCCGTGTCGAAACTGCTGCCGCTGCCGCCGTATCCCGGACTGTAGCTGTCGAACAGCCAGCCGGCCGCCCGGCCGTGGGCCTCGCAGGCCCGGGCCAGGCCGGCAGCCGTGTCCAGGCCCGGCGCCCCCGCCCGGAAGGCCTTGAGGTAGCGCATGCCGAAACCGGCGCAGAAATCTGGGGATTCCTCGCCGTGGAACTGCAGCAGGTCCGGATGCACGGCCTCGATCACCTGCTGCACGGCTGGCGCCTCGGGATTGACGAACAGGGCCGTGACGCCGACGAAGGCGGGCGCCCGGGCGCGCAGCGCGGCGGCCCGGTCGAGCGCCAGGCAGCGGCGGCTGGGCGGATAGAAGACCAGGCCGACGGCGTCGGCCCCCGCGGCCACCGCGGCGTCGAGGTCCTGCGGACGGGTCAGCCCGCAGATCTTGACGCGCGTGCGCGCCGCCGCGTTCACTGGAATGCCCCGCCCGCGTCGCCCCCGCCGTAGGAGTCCAGCCCGTAGGCGCTGTCCTGGCCGAAGGTCACCGAGGCCGGATTGACCGTGGAGGCGTTGCTCTTGTAGTGCGTCACCATGCCCGGGAAGACCAGCACCGCGGCCACCATGAGGATCTGGATGACGATGAAGGGAATCGAGCCCCAGTAGATCTGGGCGGTCGTCACCTTGGGAATGATCTGGCCGGTCACCCGGTCGCGGTAGTCTTCCTTGGGTGCCACCGACCGCAGGTAGAACAGCGCGAAGCCGAAGGGCGGATGCACGAACGAGGTCTGCATGTTGACGGCCAGCAGCACGCCGAACCAGATCAGGTCGATGCCCATCTTGTCGGCCACCGGCCCGAGCAGCGGCACGATGATGAAGGCAAGCTCGAAGAAGTCGAGGAAGAACGCCAGGAAGAAGGTGATCAGGCTGACCACGATCAGGAAGCCGGCCTCGCCGCCCGGCACGTGCAACAGCAGCTGCTCGACCCAGACGTCGCCGTTGATGCCCCGGAAGCTGAGACTGAAGATCGTCGAGCCCACCAGGATGAAAATCACGAAGCAGGTCAGGCGCGCCGTGCTTTCCATGGCCTGGCGTAACTGCTGCAGGGAGAACCGGCCCCGCGACACCGCCATGATGAGCGCGCCGACCGCGCCCATGGCACCGCCCTCGGTGGGGGTGGCCACGCCGATGAAGATCGTGCCCAGCACCAGGAAGATCAGGGCAAGCGGCGGGATCATGACGAACACCACCTGCTCGGCCAGCGAGGACAGCCAGCCCAGGTGCAGCAGCCGGTTGCCCAGCGCCATGGCCAGCGCCGCGCAGCCCCAGATCAGCAGGATGATGACGATGCGCTCGTCGACGGGAATGTCCGTGTGCGAGCGGAAATAGTAGTCCGATCCCCAATGCGCCACGGCGGCGGCGATCACGGTCAGCACCAGCAGCGAGCGCAGTCCGCGCCGCCCCTTGGCATCGACCTCGCCGCGCGCCTCGGGCGGCAGCGCCGGCACGTGGCCGGGCTTGACCACGGCGATGATGAAGATGTAGACCATGTAGGCGCCGGCCAGCAGCAGGCCCGGCACCATGGCCCCCCGGTACATGTCGCCGATCGAGCGTCCCAGTTGGTCGGCCAGCACGATCAGCACCAGCGAGGGCGGGATGATCTGCGACAGCGTGCCCGAGGCCGCGATCACGCCCGAGGCCAGCCGCCGGTCGTAGCCGTAGCGCAGCATGATGGGCAGCGAAATCAGGCCCATGGAGATCACCGAGGCCGACACCACGCCGGTGGTGGCCGCCAGCAGCGCGCCCACGAACACGACGGCGATGGCCAGGCCGCCGCGCAGCGGGCCGAACAGGCGGCCCACCGTGTCGAGCAGGTCCTCGGCCATGCCGGAGCGTTCGAGGATCAGCCCCATGAAGGTGAAGAACGGGACCGCCAGCAAGGTGTCGTTGCCGACGATGCCGAAGATCCGCTGCGGCAGGGCCTGGAACAGCAGGGGACTCATCAGGTCCTGCTGCACAGCCACCAGGCCGTACACCACGCCGGTGGCCGCCAGGGAAAAAGCCACCGGAAAACCGAACAGCAGGAAGACGATCAGGTTGACGAACATGATCGGGGCGAGATTGCCGACGAGAAACTCCATGGTCAACGCCCCTGGGTCGATTTGAAGGATTGTTCAGCCTGCTGCTGGGCGAGGATGTCCTCGACCAGCGCCTCCTCGGCGGTCTTGCCGGTGGAGACAGACATGGGATTGCCGCACTGGCCGCGCAGGAACCCGATGCACTTGACCAGGTGCGAGATGCCGGCCAGGATCAGCAGGAAGAAGCCCACCGGAATGAGGAGTTTCGCGGGCCAGCGGATCAGGCCCTCGGTATTCGAGGAGAGCTCGTGCGTGATGTAGGATTCCCAGAAGAAGGGAATCGAGAGCCAGCATACGAGGCAGGCCGCCGGCAGCAGAAAGAACACGACCCCGAAGATCTCGATGCCGACCTGCGCGCGCTCGGGCAGTTTCTGCGCCAGGACGTCGACCCGGACGTGTTCGTTGCGCAGGAAGGTATAGCCGGCGGCCAGCAGGAATATGGCGCCGAACAGGTACCACTGCAATTCCAGCCAGGCGTTGGAACTGAGGCTGAAGAGCTTGCGCATCACCGCGTTGCCGGCGCTGATCAGGGCCACGATCAGCACCAGCCAGGTCACGGCCCGCCCGACCACGGTATTCAGGGCGTCGATCCACCCGGAGATCTTCAGAAGGATTCTCATTGTCTGCCTAGTCTGCCTACGGTACGAATACCGCCGGGGGGACACCGGCGGCCGTTGCAAAACGTCCAATTCTAGCCGATGGCGCACCCTGTCAACTACGGGAATCTCCCGGATATTCCCCGTCTTTTTCCGGCGACAGCGCGATGCCCAGGTGGTGGCGCAGCGCGTCGGCCGGCGCCAGCAGGGGCAGCCCGGGCGCCTGGGGATAGGCCACGTGGGCCAGGTACAGGCCGTCGGGCATGAAGGTGGGGGCCGCGCGGCGACGGTCCCGCCCGGCCAGCACCTCGCCGGCCCACGATGCGGGCCGCCGGCCGCGCCCCACCATGAGCAGCGTGCCCATCAGATTGCGCACCATATGATGCAGGAAGGCATTGGCGCGGAACTCGAAGATCAGGAATTCGCCCTGCCGGACCACGTCCAGCGCCTGCAGGGTGCGCACGGGACTGGCGGCCTGGCACTCGGACGAGCGGAAGGCGCTGAAATCGTGCTCGCCCACCAGCAGGCCTGCGGCCTCGCGCATGGCCGCGTCGTCCAGGACGTCGTGGACCCAGCCCACCCTGCCCCGCAGCGCCGGCGAGCGCACCGGCGCGCTACGCAGGACATAGAGGTAGGTGCGCGCCCGGGCATCGAAACGGGCATGGAAATCGGACGCCACCGGCCGCGCCCACTGCACGGAGATGCTGGGCGGCAGATGGGAGTTGAGTGCCCGCACCCAGGATTCGTCGCGGCGCACGGCCTCGGTATCCAGGTGGACGATCTGCTGCAGGGCATGAACGCCCGTGTCGGTGCGGCCGGCGCAGACCGTGGGCACCGCGGGGGCGTCCAGGAACCGGCGCAACGCGGCCTCCAGCGTGTCCTGCAGCGTGCGGCCACCCGGCTGCGTCTGCCATCCCAGCCAGGCGGAGCCGTCGTAGCTGATGCCGAGCGCGATGCGGCCCACGAGGCGCTAGGCCCTGGGCGGCGTGTGCGCGGCGTCCCGGGCGGGGAGCTCCAGGTCCACGCCCTGGAGCTTTTCCCGCACCATGGCCTCGGTCACCTGGGGGCTGTCGGCCGCGTCGTCGCGGGCCGTGTTGGCCCGCCGCAGCAGCCAGGCAATGATGAAGACGATGACGGCCAGCAGGGCCGTCATGACCCCCAGCAGGTGATCCTGGATCCAGGAGGCGCGATGTTCGGCCTGGACCGAGGGCTGCAGTTCCGCCGCCTCGGCCGGTGCCGCGCCGGGCGTCCCGCCCGGCACCCTGGCGGCGCCGGACAACCCGGCCCCGCCCGCCGACGCGGCAGCGCCGCCCGGCGCAGCGGTCGTGGACGCCGCGCCCGGGGCGGAGGCGCCCGTCGAGGAATTGCCCGTCGAGGAATTGGCCGTCGTCGAATTGGTCGCCGTCGAATTGCCCGGCGCGGAACCGCTGGACGCGGCATTGCCCGATTCGGAATCGCCGGACGCCGGGGCGCCGGACGCAGCGCCATCCACGCCGCTGCTGGCGGCCGCGGCGGCCGTCCCGGCGGCGCTGGCGAAAGCCGCACCCGCGGATGCGGCGCCCGCGCCGCCGGCCGCGTCATGCGCCGCCTCACCGGCCGGCTGCGAGGCACCGCCGGATCCGGCGGCCTGCCCTGCGGGGGCGGCCTGCTCGTCGGCCTGGGCCACGGCATCGTGGCTGGCCTCGCTGATGGCGCTGGCGATCTGGGAGATCGACTGGCTGATGGCCTGCGCGCCATCGGCGGCGGCGTGGCGGGCGGCTTCTCCCTGCGCCTGCAGGGCTTGGTTCAGATGCTGCACGTTGTCCTGCAATTGATCGACGCGGGATTCGGCATCCCGCAAGGCATGCTGCTTGGCCGTGCGGGCGTCCGCCTCGGCCGCGGCGCCGCCCTGGCTGAGCCGCACCTGGTCTTCGGGGGCGGGCTTTTCAGCGGACTGCGTCTCGGCGGCATCGCTGGAGACCGCGCCCTCGGCCGCCGGGCCGGAGGCCGGGGCGCCCGCCTGCGCCGCCGCGTGGCCGCGCATGCGATTGAAGGCGGCGGTCTGCTCGACGAACTGCCGCCGGGCCTCGGCGTCGGAAATGGACAGCATGTCGGCCACGTCGGGGACACCCAGCGAGGCACCGGCGCGCACCAGGTTGATATTGTGACGGATGAAGGCCTGGGGATTGGCGCGCTGCAGGGCCATCATCAGCTGATAGACCGACACGCCGTCCACCGCATGCCGGCGGGCAATGGCGAACATGGTGTCGCCCTGGCGCACGCGGATGGAACCGGCGGGGATGCGGCGCACGCTGGTGGGCGCGCCGGCGGCCCCGAGGGCAGGCGCAGCGCCCGAGGGCGCCGCGGCGGGCGACCCGCTGGCCGGCGGCTGCGTGCGCAGCGGCCCGGGCGCCACCAGGGATACCTGGTAGCGCTGGTCGCCGGTGGCGGTATGGACGTCCAGCAGCAGGTCGGCCAGGGAGCCGGAAAACGCCTGGGACGAGGAAATGCGCAGTACCCGCCGGGCGCCCGGCCGGACGTCCTGGCCGACCGAGACCGACAGGGTGTCCAGCGCGACCGGCGGCGTCAGGCCCGCCTGCGCCCACTCGGGCGCGGGCGCGGGCCGGGCGGACAGGGCCTGCAGATCGGCCTGCGTCAGGTCCGAGACCGGCACCAGGATGAGCAGGGGCTCGCCGGCGGCCGATGCCAGCCGGGCGTGGCCGAAGCTGGCGGCCTGGGCCGACCCCGCCGACAGGGCGGCAAGGGCCACCAGGCCGCTGAACAGGCGGGCGGCGGGTTTCATCAGAGTTCACCCAGGGCGATGCGCAGCATGCGGCGCAGCGGCTCGGCCGCGCCCCACAGCAGCTGGTCGCCCACCGTGAAGGCGCTGAGGTATTCCGGCCCCATGGACATCTTGCGCAGGCGGCCCACGGGGATGTCCAGCGTGCCGGTGACGGCCACCGGCGTCAGGGCCTGCATGGAGGATTCCTTGTCGTTGGGTACCAGCCGTGCCCAGTCGGTGCCGGTGCGCACCGCCTCGTTGATCTCGTCCAGCGGCACGTCGCGGCGCAGCTTGATGGTGAGCGCCTGGCTGTGGCAGCGCATGGCGCCGATGCGCACGCACAGGCCGTCCACCGGCACCGGATCGGCATCGAAGCCGGGGCCGCGGCCCAGGATCTTGTTGGTCTCGGCGCCGCCCTTCCATTCCTCGCGCGACATGCCGTCGCCCAGGTCCTTGTCGATCCAGGGAATCAGGCTGCCGCCCAGCGGCACGCCGAAGTTCTCGCGCGGCAGATCGGGGCTTTGCTGCGCCTTGAGGACGCCGCGGTCGATGTCGAGGATGGCCGAGGCCGGGTCGGCGAGCTGCTCGCCCACCGCCTGGCCGAGGATGCCGAACTGCGTGAGCAGCTCGCGCATGTGGCGCGCGCCCCCGCCCGAGGCGGCCTGGTAGGTCATGGAGGTCATCCATTCGACCATGTCCGCCTTGAAGAGGCCCGCCAGGCCCATCAGCATGCAGCTGACCGTGCAGTTGCCGCCGATGTAGTCGCGCACGCCGCGCCGCATGGCGGCATCGATCACCGGACGGTTGACCGGATCCAGGACGATGATGGCGTCGTCCTTCATCCGCAGGGTGCTGGCGGCGTCGATCCACAGGCCGGTCCAGCCGGCGGCGCGCAGCTTGGGATAGACGGCCGTCGTGTAGTCGCCGCCCTGCGCCGTGACGATGATGGGGAGTTTTTTCAGGGCATCGACGTCGAAGGCATCCTGCAGGGCGCCCGCCCCGGACGCCCATGCCGGCGCCGCGCCGCCCGCGTTGCTGGTGGAGAAGAACACCGGCTCGAAGAGCTCGAAATCATTTTCCTCGAGCATGCGCTGCATGAGCACCGAGCCCACCATGCCACGCCAACCGACCAGACCGACTGCTTGCGCCATAAATCCCCGCCGAAACCAAGTAGTGAAAATAGAGAATTCTTTATTCTAATGCCTTCAGCACGGCATCGCCCATTTCCGAGGTCGAAACGCGCGTCGTGCCTTCCTCGAAGATGTCCGCGGTGCGCAGGCCTTGCGCCAGGACCGCCTGCACGGCCGCCTCGATGCGGTCGGCCGCGGCGCCCGCGTCCAGCGAATAGCGCAGCATCATGGCCGCCGACAGGATCGTGGCCAGCGGATTGGCGACGTTCTGCCCCGCGATGTCGGGCGCCGAGCCGTGGCTGGGCTCGTACAGCCCCTGCCGGCTGGCGTTCAGCGAGGCCGAAGGCAGCATGCCGATGGACCCGGTCAGCATGGCGGCCTCGTCCGAGAGGATGTCGCCGAACAGATTGCCGGTGACGACCACGTCGAATGCCTTGGGCTCGCGCACCAGCTGCATGGCGGCATTGTCCACGTACATGTGGGACAGCGCCACCTGGGGGTAGTCGCGGGCGACGTCGATCATGACGTCGCGCCAGAACTGGGACGTCTCCAGCACATTGGCCTTGTCCACGCTGCACAGCCGGCCCTGGCGCCGCGCGGCGGCCTGGAAGGCGACGTGGGCGATGCGGCGGATCTCGGTTTCCGCGTAGTGCATGGTGTCGAAACCCTGGCGCTCGCCGGCGAAAGGCCCGTCGGCCAGGGTGCGCACGCCGCGCGGCTGGCCGAAATAGATGTCGCCCGTCAGCTCGCGCACGATCAGGATGTCCAGGCCGGCCACGATCTCGGGCTTGAGCGAGGACGCGTTGGCCAGCTCGGGATAGAGGATGGCCGGACGCAGGTTGGCGAACAGGCCCAGGGCCTTGCGCAGGCCCAGCACCGCCTGCTCCGGGCGCAGCGCGCGTTCCAGGTGGTCGTATTTCCAGTCGCCGACCGCGCCGAACAGCACGGCGTCGGACTGCAGGGCCAGGTCCAGCGTGGACTGCGGCAGGGGATGGCCCTGGGCCGCGTAGGCCGCGCCGCCGACCGGCGCCTCGGTGAAGCTCAGGTCCAGGTCGAGCGCGCGCAGGACGCGCACCGCCTGTTCGACGATTTCGGGGCCGATGCCGTCGCCCGGCAGGACTGCGATACGAGAGGTCATGAGTGATTCCGTGTCATGAACGCCCGGCCCCCGGGCGGCACGATGCGGCCGCCCGGGGCCGGGCCGGGTTTTTCCAGGTCAAGGGACGGGTTTCAGCGCGCCGCGGGCGTGGTCTTGGCCAGCCAGGGGTGCTGCTGCAGGCGCCGGGACTCGAAGTCCCGGATGCGCTGCGCGTGCAGCAGCGTCTGGCCGATCTCGTCCAGCCCCTTGAGGAGCGACTCCTTGCGGTAGGCGTCGACGTCGAAGGACCAGTGGCTGCCATCAGGCGCGGTGACCCGCTGCTGGGCCAGGTCCACGGTCAACTGGTAGCCCTCGGTCGCCTCGACGGCCTTGAACAGCTGATCGACGACCGTCTCGGGCAGGATGATGGGCAGCAGGCCGTTCTTGAAGCTGTTGTTGAAGAAGATGTCGGCGTAGGACGGCGCGATCAGGGCCCGGAAGCCATACTGCTGCAGCGCCCACGGCGCGTGCTCGCGGCTGGAGCCGCAGCCGAAATTCTTGCGGCACAGCAGGATGGAAGCCCCCTGGTAACGGGGCTGGTTGAGCACGAAATCCGGATTCAGCGGCCGGCGGCTGTTGTCCATGCCCGGCTCGCCGTGATCCAGATAGCGCAGCTCGTCGAAGAGGTTCGGGCCGAAGCCGGTGCGCTTGATGGACTTGAGGAACTGCTTGGGGATGATGAGGTCGGTATCGACGTTGTCGCGGTCCAGCGGGGCCACCAGCCCCTGGTGTGTGGTGAAGGCTTGCATGATCGGATCCTATTGGAGTGTGCGCACGTCGACGAAATGGCCGGCCACGGCGGCCGCGGCCGCCATGGCCGGGCTGACCAGGTGGGTGCGCCCGCCCTGCCCCTGGCGGCCCTCGAAATTGCGGTTCGAGGTCGAGGCGCAGCGTTCACCCGGCTCCAGCCGGTCGGCATTCATGGCCAGGCACATGGAGCATCCCGGCTCGCGCCACTCGAAACCCGCGTCCAGGAAGATGCGGTCCAGGCCCTCGCGTTCGGCCTGCGCCTTGACCAGGCCGGAACCCGGCACCACCATGGCCAGGCGCACGCCCGGCGCCACCTTGCGGCCCTTGGCCACGGCGGCGGCGGCGCGCAGGTCCTCGATGCGGGCGTTGGTACAGGATCCAATGAAGACCTTGTCGATGGCGATCCCGGTGATGGCCTCGCCGGCCCGCAGGCCCATGTATTGCAGGGCGCGTTCCATGCCCTTGCGGCGCACGGCGTCGGATTCCGCCGCGGGATCGGGTACCCGGTCGCCGACGGCGGCGACCATCTCGGGCGAGGTGCCCCAGCTCACCTGCGGCTGGACGGCGGCCGCGTCGATCTCGACCACGCGGTCGAACACCGCGTCCGGATCCGAATGCAGGGTCTTCCAGTATTCGACGGCCTGGTCCCACAGCGCGCCTTCCGGCGCGTAGGGGCGGCCCTTGAAGTAATCGATGGTGGTCTGGTCCACCGCCACCATGCCCGAGCGCGCGCCGGCCTCGATGGCCATGTTGCACATGGTCATGCGGCCTTCCATGGACAGGGCCCGCACCGCGCTGCCGCCGAACTCGATGGCCGAGCCCGTGCCGCCGGCCGTGCCGATCCGGCCGATCACGTACAGGATCAGGTCCTTGGCGGTGCAGCCGAAGGGCAGTTCGCCCTCGACCCGGACCAGCATGTTGCGGCTCTTTTTCATGAGCAGGGTCTGGGTGGCCAGCACGTGCTCGACCTCGGAGGTGCCGATGCCGAAGGCCAGCGCGCCCATCGCGCCATGGGTGCTGGTGTGCGAATCCCCGCAGACCACGGTCATGCCCGGCAGCGTCGCGCCCTGCTCGGGCCCGATGATGTGGACGATGCCCTGGCGGCGGTCGTTCATGCGGAATTCCGTGATGCCCCAGGTTTCGCAGTTCTTGTCCAGGGTATCGACTTGCAGGCGCGACACCGGATCCTGGATGCCCTCGGAACGGTCCGTGGTGGGCACGTTGTGATCGGCCACCGCCAGGTTGGCGGCGATGCGCCAGGGCTTGCGGCCCGCAAGTTCCAGTCCCTCGAAGGCCTGGGGGCTGGTGACTTCATGGACGAGATGGCGGTCGATGTACAGCAGACAGGTGCCGTCGGGGCCCTGGTGCACCACATGGGCATCCCAGAGCTTGTCATACAGGGTTTGGGGCATGGTCGTGGTCTCGGAAAGCGGGAAGATGGCCGGCAGCACGAGGCGGGACCGGCGGCTGGAGACCATTATGCCAGTGTGACGAAAGCCGACAAGGCCATCATTCATCCTGGTATCAGAGGTACCTGGTACCGGTTTGGGCGGGGTGGGGCGGATCTGGGCGACCCGCGGACCGCCCCGGCCTCAGCGGCGCTGCTGGTATAGCGGCAGGACCTGCGCGGCGGCCTGCTCCAGGTCCTGGATCCGGCTCGCGGAAGACGGGTGGGTGGACAGGATCTCGGGCGGCGCGCTGCCGCCGGACTGCCCCATCTTTTGCCACAGGGTGATGGCCGCGCGCGGGTCGTAGCCCGCCCGGGCGGCCAGTTCCACCCCCATGCGGTCGGCCTCGGTCTCGTTGGCGCGGCTGTTGGGCAGGGTGAACATCACCTGGCTCAGGCTGGAGCCCAGGTCGGCCACGGCCTGGCTGCCCGTGACCGCCGCCAGGATCGAGATGCCGATGCCCGTGCCCATCTGGCGCGACACCTGTTCGCGCGCGTGCTCGCGCAGGGCGTGGGATATCTCGTGCCCCATGACCGCCGCGAGCTCCGCATCGGTCGGCCTGATCTTGTCGAGCAGGCCGGTATAGACGGCGATCTTGCCGCCCGGCATGCACCAGGCGTTGACCTCGTCGGATTTCAGGACGTGGATCTCCCAGTCCCATTGCCTGGCGTCGGGCCGGAACGCGCCGACCTGGGCGATCAGGCGCCGGGCGACCGCCTGCACCCGCTGCGTCTGGGCGGCCGACGGATCCAGGGCGCCCTGCGCCTTGGCCTGGGCCAGGAGCTGCCGGTACTGGCTGGCGGCCTCCTGGTCGAGTTCGGCCTCGGACACCAGGCTGGACATGTATTGCGTCCGGTTGACGCCCACGGCGCCGGACTGCGTGGTCTGCACCGGCGCGCAGGCCGCCAGCGCCAGGCTCAGGCCCAGCGCCGACCATCCCGCCAGCCGGGATGCGCGCCCATTTCGATGTGAGTCCGTCATCTGCGTCTCCTTGGATGCGAATCAGTGGATGCGGATCAGGGGATTCGGGTCAGGCGCCCGCCAGGCCGAGATCGTCCGGCATGCCCGCCGTCCCGCACTGCCCCCGGTGCCGCAGGGCATGGTCCATCACCACGATCGCCAACAGGGCCTCGGCGATCGGCGTGGCCCGGATCGCCACGCAGGGGTCGTGGCGCCCCAGGGTCTGCACCATCACGGGCTCGTTGGCCCGGTTCACCGAACGGCGCTCGACCCGGATGCTGGAGGTCGGCTTGACCGCCAGGGACACGCGCAGCGGCTGTCCCGAGGAAATCCCGCCCAGCACACCGCCCGCGTGGTTGGCCATGAACCCGTCCGGCCCGAGCTCGTCGCCGTGTTCGGATCCCCGCATGGCGATGCAGTCGAAGCCCGAACCGATCGATACGCCCTTGACGGCGTTGAGGCCCATCATCGCGTGCGCAATGTCCGCATCGAGACGGTCATAGATGGGCTCGCCCCACCCGGCCGGCAGGCCGTCGGCCTCGACCTCGATGCGCGCGCCGATCGAGTCGCCCTCGTGACGCAACTGGTCCATGAACGATTCGAGTTGCGGCACGATGGCGGCGTTGGGCGCGTAGAACGGGTTCTGCGGCACCTCGTCCCAGCTTTCGAAGGGAATCGGGATCGGGCCGAGCTGGCTCATGTAGCCGCGGATCCGCACGCCGCATTCCTGCAGCAGCCATTTGCGCGCCACCGCGCCGGCGGCGACGGTGGGCGCCGTCAGGCGGGCCGACGAGCGGCCGCCGCCGCGCGGGTCGCGGATGCCGAATTTCTTCCAGTAGGTGTAGTCGGCATGGCCCGGGCGGAAGGTGTCGGCGATGTTGGCATAGTCGCGGCTGCGTGCATCGGTGTTGCGGATCAGCAGCCCGATGGGAGTGCCGGTCGTGCGGCCCTCGAACACGCCCGACAGGATCTCGACGGTGTCGGGCTCGCGGCGCTGGGTCACGTGGCGCGAGGTGCCGGGCCGGCGACGATCGAGCTCGACCTGGATGTCGGCCTCGGACAGCGGCAGCCCCGGCGGGCAGCCGTCGATCACGGCGCCGATGGCGGGGCCATGCGACTCGCCGAAATTGGTGACACGAAACAGGGTACCCAGGGTATTGCCAGACATGGTCGGTATGCGGTGGGAAATCGTGGAAGGGGAATCCGATTATGGCATACGGCCCGTCACGACGAGCAGCTGACCGCCACCGCCGGCGCATCGGCCGCGGGCGGGCGCGCGTAGGCCTCGCGGCCCGGACGTTCGGTCCAGGGATCGCGCAGCAGTTCCATCAGCCGGCCGATCTCCGAGGCGTCGCCCCCCTGGGCGGCCTCGATGGCCCGCTGGGCCAGGTGGTTGCGCAACACGTACAACGGATTGGCGCGCAGCATCGCGGCGCGCCGGGTCTCGTCGGACGGGCCGGATTGCGCGCGGCGCGCGAGATAGCGGTCGAGCCACAGGCGCGCCGGCTGCGGGTCGGCGAACAGCCCCAGCCAGGCCTGCGCATCCGTGCCGGCATCGGCCAGGCGGCGGAACGCCAGGGTGAAATCCGCCCGCTGCGCGTGCAGCAGCGCCCACCAGTCGTCCCCCAGCGCCGCGTCCTCGGGGCGCCAGTCGCTCAAGCCGAACTTGCGCGCCAGGCCCGCATGGTAGGCCTGCAGGAAGGTCCGCTCGAAGGGCGCCAGCGCGGCCTCCAGGTCGGCGGCCCGGCAGCCCAGCACCAGCAGGCTCTCCGCCAGGCGGGTCAGGTTCCATTGCGCGACGGCCGGCTGGGCGTTCCAGGCGTAGCGGCCCAGGGTGTCGCTGTGGTTGCAGACGTGGCCGGCCTGGAAGGCGTCCATGAAACCGTAGGGCCCGTAGTCCAGGGTCAGTCCCAGGATAGACATGTTGTCGGTATTCATGACGCCGTGGCAAAAGCCCGCCAACTGCCACTGCGCCAGCAGCCGGGCCGTGCGGCCGGTGACGTCCTCCAGCAGGCGGCAGGCGGTGGCGGGCCGGTCCGGACGCGCCGCGCTGCCCGCCTTGCAATCGGGGAACCACCGCGCCACGACATAGTCCAGCAGGATGCCCTGCTCGGCCGGCGAGCGCGCCCAGTGCTCGAAATGCCCGAAGCGCACGAAGGACGGGGCGACCCGCGTGACGACGGCGGCCGTCTCGAGCGTCTCGCGCACCACCGGGTCGCGGGACGCGACCAGGGCCAGCGCCTGGGTGGTCGGAATGCCCAGGCCCGTCATGGCGGCGCTGGCGAGATACTCGCGGATGCTGGAACGCAGCACCGCCCAGCCATCGCCCATGCGCGAATACGGCGTTCGTCCCGAGCCCTTGAGCTGGATCTCGCGCACGCCCTGCGGCCCGTCCACGTCTCCCAGGAGATGGGCGCGGCCGTCGCCCAGCTGCCCCGCCCAGACGCCGAACTGATGGCCGCTGTAGACCGTCGCCAGCGGCTGGACGCCGGGCAGACGGCCGCTGCCCGAAGCCAGGGCCAGGAAGGCCGGACTACGCAACGCGGATTCGTCCAGGCCCAGCCCGGCCGCCACGCCGGGCTCGGCGTGCAGCAGGCGCGGTTCGGTCAGGGGGCGCGGCGCCACCCGGGTGTAGAAGTTCGGCGGCAGGCCGGCGAAGGAGCAGCCCACGCGCGCCGGGTCGAACAGCTGCGGGCCGGCCCCGGATGAGCCGCCGGGCGTGGCGGAGCCGGTCTCGGCGTGGCCGTCGGCATTCATGGCGCGCGTCCCCCGGCAGGGGTGCCCTGGCGGGCTGCGCGCTTGGCCGGCCGGACGTAAAGAATGGCCGTCAGGTACAGGCCCAGCGCCAGGACGATCTCGAGCCCGGCCAGGGCGGCCGAGACCGACGAGGTGTCGGACCAGGCGCGCACGGCGCCCTCCATGATGTACAGGAGGCTGAGCATCGCCACCCACTGCAGGGTATAGAGGCGGGCCCGCAGCACGCCGCGCACGGCAAAGAGCAGCGGCACGGCCTTCAGGGCCATCAGGGATCCACCGGGGCGCAGCGGCGCCCACCAGAGCTCCCAGCCCACGCACAGCACGATGAGCCCCAGCAGGCAGGCGCAGGCCGTGCGATGCAGCCCTTGATTGAGTTTGGTTTCCATGCTGCTATTATGGCTCGAAACCCGTCCCCGACCCCATGACCGACGAGCCGTCCACCTCCGCCTACGCCACCGGGCGCCGCGCCCATGCGCTGGACATCCTGCGCTTCACCCTGGATTTCGCGGGGCATCGCAAGCTGACCCGGGTGGCCTCCAGCCTGACCTTCACCACGGTGCTGGCCATCGTGCCGATGCTGGCCGTGGTGCTGTCGCTGTTCACCGCTTTTCCGCTGTTCGCCGAATTCCGCCAGGCGCTTGAGACCTTCCTCAGTGAAAGCCTGCTGCCGCCCTCGGTGTCCGACACGATCATGCTGTACCTGAACCAGTTCGCGGCACAGGCCTCGGGGCTGACCGCCGTGGGCGGCGCCTTCCTGGTGGTGACCTCGATCATGCTGATCATGACCATCGACGAGGCCTTCAACGAGATCTGGAACGTCGCCCGGCAGCGGCCGCTGCGCCAGCGCCTGCTGGTGTACTGGGCCATCATTTCGCTGGGGCCCATCCTCACCGGCGCCAGCCTCTGGGCCAGCTCGGTGCTGGCGCGCGAATCGCTGGGCTACATCGGCAGCCTGCCCGAATGGCTGGGGCTGCTGCTGAACCTGGTGCCGTTCCTGCTGTCGGTGCTGGGGTTCACGGCGCTGTTCGTGTTCGTGCCCAACTGCCGGGTGCTGTGGCGCGACGCCCTGGCGGGCGGCCTGGGCACCGCCATCATCCTGACCGCGATGAAGGCCGGCTTCACCTGGTACCTGACGCGTTTTCCGTCCTATACGGTGATCTACGGCGCCTTCGCCACCCTGCCCATCTTCCTCTTGTGGATCTACCTGTCCTGGCTGGTGGTGCTGCTGGGCGCCACGGTCGCCTCGCTGCTGCCGGCCCTGCGCCTGCACCGCTGGGTGCTGCTGCGGCATCCGGGCGCCCAGGTGGTGGACGCCATCGGGATCCTGCGCATCCTGTGGCAGGCGCGCGCCACCCTGCCGCCCGGGCGCAGTCAGGACTTCATGGAAAAGCACCTGCGGGTCCATCCCGACACCCTGCGCGAGATCCTGGGGGTGCTGAAGGACCTGGGCTACGCGGTGCCGGTCGCGGAGGGCGATCGCTGGGTGCTGGCCTGCGATCCCCGGCAAGCCACGCTGGGCCCGCTGACCGACCGCCTGCTGCTGGCGCGCGCCCAGCCCGGGCTGCGTCCGGACGACATCCGCGCGCTGGCCGATACGCTGCTGGGCCACCCCGCCAGCCTGGAGGCCCTGTTCAGCCGCCCCGCTGCTACCGGAAACCCGGACGATGATGCACAATAGCAATCAAAACAGCCCGAAGGACAACGCCATGCTGAAAGTCAACGAGATCCTGCGTGTGAAGGGGCACACGCTCTATACCGGCACCCCCGACATGCCCGTGCGCGAGGCGATCCATTCCATGAGCCAGCTCGACATCGGCTCCCTGGTCATCATGGAACACGGCCAGCTCGTCGGCATGCTGACCTTCCGCGAGATCATCAACCACCTGAACCGCCATGACGGGCAGGCGGGAGACTTCACCGTGCGCAGCATCATGGACGATGCGCCGGTCAGCGTCACCCCCAACACCGATGCCGACGAGGTCCAGCGCCTGATGCTGGACAAGCACGCGCGCTACATCCCGGTGATGGACGGCCCGACCCTGATGGGGGTGATCTCGTTCTACGACATGGCCCGCGCCATCGTCGAGGCCCAGCAGTTCGAGAACGACATGCTCAAGGCCTACATCCGCGACTGGCCTTCGGAAGACCCGGCCGCCGCCCGCAAGTCCTGATCGGCGCGCGCCAGGGCGTCCCAGGCCCGGCGCAGCACATCCGGCCCCTCGGCCCGCAAGACCTTCGGATCGGACAGCGTCCGCCGCCATTGGCGGGCGCCGGGCCGGCCCGTACGCCAACCCAGCAGGCCGCGCACGAGGATGTGCAAGGGCACGCCGCGGGCGTGCTGGTCCCGGGCATACGCCAGGAACCGTTCCAGGATGGCCTGGGCCTGCGCGTCATCCAGCCCGCCGCCTTCATCCCCCGCCATCCTGCGATCCAGTTCCGCCAGGATGTCCGGATGATGCCAGGCGGCCCGCCCCAGCATCACCCCGTCCAGCCGCCGCATCCAGTCCAGGCAGGGCTCGACCGCGTCGAGCCCGCCGTTCAGCACGATGCGCGCGTCCGGAAAGTCCTGCTTCAACCGCAGGGCCTCGGCATGGCGCAGCGGCGGCTTTTCGCGATTGTCCTTGGGCGAGAGGCCCTTGAGGACCGCGTTGCGGGCGTGCACGATGAAGACCCGGCATCCCGCCTCGTACAGGAGGCCGACGAAATCCCGCACGAAACCGTAGGATTCGTCATAGTCCAGGCCCAGGCGGTGCTTGACCGTGACAGGGATCGCCACGGCGTCCTGCATGGCGCGCACGCAGTCGGCGACCAGCCGGGGCTCGGCCATCAGGCAGGCCCCGAAGGCGCCGCGCTGGACGCGTTCGGACGGGCAGCCGCAGTTCAGGTTGATCTCGTCGTAGCCCCAGTCCGCGCCCAGGCGGGCGCAGCGCGCCAGGGCATCGGGCTCGCTGCCGCCCAGTTGCAGGGCCACGGGATGCTCGGCGGGATCGAAGTCCAGGTGCCGCGCCACATCGCCGTGCAGCAGCGCGCCGGTGGTGATCATTTCGGTGTACAGCCGGGCCCGGGGGGCCAGCAGCCGGTGGAAGTAGCGGCAGTGGCGATCCGTCACATCGATCATCGGAGCCACGCACAAGTGCCAGTCAGCCATATTCTGGATATCCTCAACAGCCCCCATTTTACTTTCGTCTAAAATGCCGCGTTGAATCAATCCCCGCGCGGCCCCGCCGGCCGCCCGCTTGCCATGGCCGTATTCACCTCCGTCTCCGAAGACGACGCCCGCGCGCTGCTGCAGGACTACGATCTGGGCGAACTCGTCGCGCTGAGAGGCATCACGGCGGGCATCGAGAACACCAACTATTTCCTGGACACGACCCGGGGCGGCTACGTGCTGACCCTGTTCGAGGTGCTGACGGCCGAACAGCTGCCGTTCTACATCGAGCTGATGCACCACCTGGCCCAGCGCGGCGTGCCGGTGCCGCAGCCGCAGACACTGCGCAATGGCACGCGCATCACCACGCTGCACGGCAAGCCCACGGCCATCGTCACCCGCCTGAATGGCGGCTACGAGCCCGAGCCCGGGCCGGCCCATTGCGCCCTGGCCGGCGAGACGCTGGCGCGTGCCCACCTGGCCGCCCGGGACTTTCCCCTGCGCCAGCCCAATCTGCGCGGCCTGTCCTGGTGGCGCGACACGGCGCCCCAATTGCTGCCCTTCCTGGACGCCGGCCAGGCGGCGCTGCTGCAGCGCAGCCTGGCGGAACAGAGCCAGTTCGCGGCTGCGGGCGGGCTGGATGCGCTGCCTTCGGGCCCGGCCCACTGCGACCTGTTCCGCGACAACGTGCTCTTTGACGGCACCTTCGAGTCGCCGCACATGGGCGGGTTCATCGACTTCTATTTCGCGGGCTGCGACACGTGGCTGTTCGACGTGGCCGTGAGCGTCAACGACTGGTGCATCCACCGGGCCAGCGGCGCCTTCGTGCGCCGGCGGCTGCAGGCATGGCTGCAGGCCTACCATGCCGTGCGGCCGTTCACGTCCGACGAGCAGGCGGCCTGGCCGCTGATGCTGCGCGCCGCCGCGCTGCGGTTCTGGATTTCACGCCTGTACGACTTTCACCTGCCGCGCCCGGCCCAGACCCTGAAGCCCCACGATCCGCGCCATTTCGAACGCATCCTGCGCTTGCGCGACAGCCAGGACGCCCCGCCCCTGCCGCAGGTGGCGGCATGAGCGCCCTGCTGCAAGCCGCCATCCTGCCGCCCTCGGCCGGCTGGGGCTGGATCCTGCAGGGCTGGGCGCTGTTCCGGCGCCAGCCGCTGGCGATGATCTTCTGGAGCACGGTCACCAGCTTCCTGATCAACCTGGGCGCCGCCATCCCGGTGCTGGGCCAGATCCTGCTGGTGAGCCTGACGCCCCTGCTGACTTTCCTGACCTTGTGCGCCTGCCGGCGCCTCGCCCAGGGCCAGCGCATGCTGCCGGGCATGTGGCTCGCGCCCCTGCGCACGCCCGGGGTGGCGCCGTCCCTGCTGCGCCTGGGCCTGGCCTATCTCGCCTGCACGCTGCTGGCGGCCTTCGTCGCGGTCATGCCCTTCCTGTCGCAGCTGCTGGCCGCCATCGGCGATGCCGCGCAGCCGGACTACCAGGCCCTGGCCGGCGCCATGACCGGCCCGATGATCGTCTTCGGCGGTTTCTACGTCGTGTTGTCCGCGCTGTTCTGGCATGCGCCGGCGCTGATGGGCTGGCACCGGCTGCCGCTGCGCAGGGCCCTGTTCTACTCCATGGTGGCCTGCTGGCGCAACAAATGGGCCATCCTGCTCTACGTCGGCAGCTGGGCCGCCCTGTTCTACGCGCTGCACGTGGTCCTCGACGCGCTGCTGGCCTCGGGCCTGTCGGTGGCCGCGCTGACCTGGCTGTCGCTGATCCTGGACGTCCTGGTCACGGCGCTGCTGTACTGCAGCTTTTACCCGATCTACGCGACGATCTTCCGGGACGCGGCCGCATAATCCGCCCAGGCCCGGCACACCGCCTCGCGCCAGCCGTCGCGCCGGCAGTATCCCGCGGGCAGTTCCAGCGCGGCGCGGGCGGAACCGCACACCACCACCCGGCCCGGCGCCAGGCCCGGCCGCGCAGCGACTACCTCGCCGGGCGCACCCAGGAACACCAGATCGATCGCCTGCACCAGGCCGAAGGTATGGACGGCCCGGCAGCCGGGCAGCAGCAGGCCCCGGGGCGCATTGCCCCAGGCCTGCCAGGCGTGCAGGCCCAACAGGCGCTGCCGGAAGGTGCGCGCCGCCACCAGCCGCAGCGGCTGCGAAGCCGGCGGCCAGTCCGGCCGGTCGCGCGGGCCGCCCCGCATCAGAACCCCGCATCCAGCAGCTTGACCGCGACCGGAAAACCGATCACCAGGAAAGTGCAGGGAAAGATACACAGCACCATGGGGAACAGCATCCTGACCGGCGCCTGCAGCGCCAGGGTCTCGGCGCGCGCAAAGCGCTCGCTGAGCTGGCGTTCGGCCTGGGCGCGCAGCAGCGGCCCCAGGCTCATGCCCAGGCGGTCGGCCTGCGCCAGGGCGAGCACCAGGTTCCGCACGCCCGGCACGTCCGCCCAGTCGGCCCACTGGGCCAGCCAGCGCCCGCGCTCGACACCGGTGCGCTCCAGGGCGATGGCGTCGCGCAGGCTCTGGCGCAAGGGTCCCGGCGGCGCGTGCCCCGCCACCTGCCGCAGGGCGGCGGGCAGACTCAGCCCCGCCTCGACGCACAAGGTCAGCAGGTCCAGCATGAAGGGCAGTTCGCGCGCCATGCGCAGGCGCCGGGCCGCGGCGCGGCGCCGCAGGACCTGGTCCGGCCACAGGAAGCCCAGCAGCGCGCCGGCCGGTGCCGCGCCCGCGGCCAGGACGGGCGGCGGCCCCAGCGCGACGACGGCGGCCCCCAGGAGCGCCCCCACGCCGGCCAGCAGGACGCGGGCGGCCAGCCAGCGTTCGGGCAGCCAGTCCGCCGCCAGGCCGGCGCGCGGCCCCCACTGCCGCAGATGGCGGCGCATGGACCAGGTCACCCAGGGCGCACAGGCGGGCGCCAGCGCCAGCACCCAGGGCCACCAGAAGGGGCTGCGCGGCGCGCGCGGTCCGGCCTGGCCGGCCCAAGGCGCGCCCAGCACCCAGCATGCCAGGCATACCGCCAGCGCCGCCAGCCCCAGTCCCGACCAGAACCATGCCATCGGCCGCTCCTAGACGTCGATCGCGGCCACGCGCCGGATCCACAGGATGCCTACGGATTCCAGTACCAGCACGGTCAGCAGGACCAGCCAGCCGTACCAGGTCTGCCAGAGCAGGGACATGGCCTCGGGTTCGAGCCGGGCCAGCACCGCCATCAGGCACGGCGGCAGGCCCGCCATGATGCGGCTCTGCATGCGCGCCTGCGCCGTGAGGGCCTGCACGCGCCCCAGCCAATGCAGGCGCGCCCGCAGGGTCCGGGCAATGCTTTCCAGCGTGTCGGCCAGGCCGCCGCCCGTCTGCGCCGCGATTCCCAGGGCCGACACCACCAGGCCGCAGGACTCGGTGGGCACGCGCCGGTGCAGCTGTCCCAGGGCATCCGGAAACCCCAGGCCCAGGCGCTGTTCGCGCAGCAGCAGCGCGAATTCCTGCGACAGGGGGGGACTGGACTGGGACACGATGTGCCGCAGTGCCGGTTGCAGCCCCGCCCCCGCGCGCAAGGCGCCGGCCAGGGCCTGCAGCAGGTCGGGCAGCTGGGCGTCGAAGGCCTGCTCGCGCCGCCGGCGCATGCGCCGCAGCACGAGCGGCGGCAGCGCCACCAGCGCGCCCGCCGCGGGCGCCAGGCCCCACCATCCGGCCAGCAGCCAGGCCGCCGCCAGCAGCAGGCCCGCGCCGCCCACGAGCGCGGCGGGATGCAGTTGCGCCAGGTCGACGAACAGGAACGAGGCATCCAGCGTGCGCCGGGTCTCGTCGCGCAGGCGGCTTTCATAATCGCGCCAGAACCGGGCGGCCTGGTGCAGCAGCAGCCAGGCCGCCAGCGCCACGCTGGCGCCGATCAGCGAAACCAGCAGGATGCTCAGCATGCCGCCCGTGGCCCGCCGTCCAGGCTGGCGCTTCCCCGGCAGACCGTGCGCTGCGAGAACAACTGGATGTCCAGCCCGGCCGATGCCGGAAATCCCTCGGGCATCAGGCCGCAGCCGCGAAACACCGCGGGCGGCCCCGGCTGGCCGATGAACAGGTCCTGCAGCTGGATCCTGCCGCTTTCGATGCCGGCGACCTGGACGACCGCGCTGACCAGCCGCCGGCCGTCGGCCGCGCGCACGAGCTGGACGATCAGGTCGATGCTGGCGGCGATGTGCTCGCGCACGGCCGCCAGCGGCAGGTCCATGCCGGCCATCAGGATCATGGTTTCCAGGCGGCCCAAGGCGTCCCGGGGGGTGTTGGCGTGCAGGGTGGTCAGCGAGCCCTCGTGTCCGGTGTTCATGGCCGCCAGCATGTCGAAGGCCTCGGCGCCCCGGCATTCGCCGACCACGATGCGGTCCGGGCGCATGCGCAGGGCGTTGCGCACGAGATCGCGGATCTCCACGCGGCCGCGCCCCTCCAGGTTGGCGGGACGGGCCTCCAGACTGACCAGGTGGCTGTGATTCAGGCGCAGTTCGGCGGCATCCTCGATGGTGATGATGCGCTCGCCGGATGGGATCGCATTGGACAGGATGTTGAGCAGGCTGGTCTTGCCCGAGCCGGTCCCGCCCGATACCAGCAGGTTCTTGCGCTGCCGCACGCAGTGCGTCAGGAAGACGGCCATGGACTCGTCCAGCGCGCCCACCGCCAGCAGGTCGCGCATGTCCAGGCGCCGCAAGGGAAACTTGCGGATCGTCAGGCTGGCCCCGCGCAAGGACACCGGCGCGATCACCGCGTTCACCCGCGAGCCGTCCCGCAGGCGCGCGTCCACCATGGGCGCGCTGTCGTCGATGCGCCGCCCCAGCGGCGCGACGATCCGGTCGATCACGCCCAGCACGGCCTGCTCGCTGCTGAAGCTGGCGGCGTCCCGCTGCAGACGGCCGCCGCGCTCGACGAAGATCTCGTCATGGCGGTTGACCATGATCTCGGTGACGCCCGGATCGGCCAGAAGCGGCTCCAGCGGCCCCAGGCCGACCGCCTCGTCCACGAGCTCGCGCAGCAGCATGCCCCGGTCCAGGTCTTCCGGCAGGCTGGCGTCCGCCGCGATCAGGCCGGCGAGCGCCCGGGTGGCCTCGGCCCGCAAGGTGGCGTCGCTCATGCCGGTGATGTCCTGACGGCGCAGCTGCAGCGCCTGGATCAGGCCTTCGTGCAGCCGGCGCCGCGCCGCCTTGCCGGCGGCGCCCTCGCGGGCGGGACCGGACGCCCGCCCGCCGTCCGCCGCCGCATCGGCGGGCGCCGCGCTGCCGGGCCGTGGGCCGCCACCCGGGTCCGCCGGCGCCGGAGCGCCCTCTCCGCCCGGCGCCGGGCCGGCTGCTGCCGCCCCCGCGAGACCAGGGGACCCCGCGTCCGCCATCCATGGCGGCGCTGGTAGCCCCGCGTCCCCGTGGCCGGCTTGCGGCGCAAAGGACGGCGCGTCCGCCTCGCGCCGCAGACACGGGACACCGGGGGCGGCATCCCGCAGCAGGCGCACCCGCATCAGGCAGGGCCCGATCACCAGTTCGTCCTCCGGCAGCAAGGGACCGTGGGACGCGACCCGCCGGCCGTTGACCGTCGAGCCGAAGATCGATCCCAGGTCTTCGAGCCAGAGTTCGCTTTCGCGACACAGCAGGCGGGCATGGCGCCGCGCCACCCGCCAGGTCTTCAGGACCAGGCCGCAATCGGATTCGCGGCCGATCAGCAGCGGCAGGCCATGCCGCTCGCGCAGACGGCGGCCGTCCTCGAACTGCAGGTCGATTTCGACGTCGTTCATGGATGATCTCCTTGGGTGGCCCGCCATTGCGAGCCCGGGCCGCCGGCGCGGGGGTCCCAGCCGGCGCGTGCGGGCGCCGCGGCCGGCGCGCGGTCCCGGATGGGGTTGACGAGACTGGGCGGCTGGGGGAAGGCCTGGTGCAGGATGGCCGCCGCCCGGCCGACCCGGCCGCGCACGTCCGGGTGATCCGCGGTCACCAGCTGGGGGGTCACGAGGACGGCCAGTTCGGTCTCGTTACGTTGGAAGCGGGAGGACCGGAACAGGGCCCCCAGCACCGGCAGCGACCCCAGGCCCGGCACCCGGTCGACGTTGTCGGCCGTATCGCGCGACAGGAAGCCGGCCAGCACCAGGGTCTGCCCCGAGCGCACATTGAATTCCGTCGCGGTGCGCCGCGTCTTGAGCGACGGCCCGCCAGGCACGGACAAGGCGGTGTCCACGGAGCTCACCTCGACCTCGATGCGCGAGCGCACCGTCCCGTTGCGTTCGACCGAGGGCGTGATCCGCAGCGACACCCCATAGGGCTTGAAGACCGTCTGGGTATTGCCGTTATGGTCCACGGTGCTGTAGGGCACCTCGCCGCCCGCCAGGAATTCGGCGGTCGATCCGCTGCGGGCCAGCAGCTGCGGCTGCGCCAGCACGACCGCGCGGCCTTCCTGGGCCAGCAGATTGATCCGGGCCGACAGCAGCGCATTGATGCCAAAATAGCCGGCCGCCCGCGCCGCCGGAAACGGCAGCGGCACGACGGTCTCGCCCGGCCGTTCCGCGAAGCGGCGCGAGCCGCCGTCCCAGCCCAGGCCGGACTGGATGCCGCCTGCGCCCTGGGGATCCCAGCGCAGCCCCAGTTCGCGCAGCAGCATCTTTGGCACCTCGACGACCTGGACGTCCAGCAGCACCATCTGGTCCCAGCCCACGGTGCCGGTGAAATCCAGCAATTGGGGATAGCGCCGGCCAAGCTCCGCCAGTCGCTGCCGGTCGGCATCCGACAGGTTGTCGCCCTCGATCAGCAGCTTGTCGCCCAGCGGCGTGATCCGCGCGCCCGGGATGCGCTCGAGCACCGTCCGCAGCTCGTCCTGCAACTGGCGCGCGCCTTCGGGCGCCACCTGCACGGCATAGCGAAAGACCTGGCCGTCCGCGGTCCAGGCGTGCAACGTGCTGAATCCCGGCTTGCGGGCGAACAGGATGACCTCGCGGTCGTCGGTGCTGACGGCCTTGACGATCTGGCCGTCGCCCACCGCCACCCGGGCGACGCCGGGTATCCCCAGCACGCGCACCTCGCCGGCCTGCAGCGAGAGCGGCGTTTCGGCCGGGCTGGCCGGCGCGGCCACGGCGGCCGGCGCCGGTGAGGCCGATGCCATCGGCGCCGACAGGCCCGGCAGGCCGCCCGCCAGGCCCGCCAGGGCGAGCACCGCGGCCGGCCCCGCCAGCCGCCTGCCACGAGAGCGGCGCCGCGAGAAGAACGCGGACGTCGGCAGGATGGAGCGCATCATCGCCGCCCCTCCGGGATGCCGGGCATCGGTCCCGACAAAGCCCACGGCACGAAGGGATCACCGATGTCACCGGCCGGGTCGTCAGGCTCGCTGGCCGACGCGCCGCCGGCCTCGTCGACGGAAGATTCCGGCGCCACACCGGACAGCTCGCCCTCGGCAGCCGGGTCCGGCCACTGCGGCCCGCCCTGCGAAGCATCCCCGGGACGCATCCAGGCGCTGGCCAGGGTCTGGCCGGCCGGCAGGTCGAACCAGGCCCCCGCCGGCCGGGCGGCCCGACGGCCCGGGACGGCCCACGCGGGCAGGCCGCGCGCCGGGGAGGCGCCATACAGGATCACCGCGCGCCGGGCGGGCTCGGGCGCAGGCGCGCCGACTCCCAGCAGTGCGGCCAGGTCGCCGCGCGCCGCCCGGCGATCGGCGCGGCCATCCTCCGGATGTCGCAGGATGGCGGTCAAGGTGCCGGCCTGGCGCGCCGCCACGAGCTTGACGACGTCCTCGGGCGCGGCATCCAGCGTGACGGTCGAGTAGGACTGCGCGTCCCCGCCGTTGTCCGCCGGCCGCGTCTCGCGGCCGGTGGCCAGCACCAGCACCCCTTGCAGCAGCGGCGCCGTCAGGCGCTTGCGCTGGTGGTCGAAAGATACGTACAGGTCGATCAGGTCTCCCGGCTGCAACAGGCCCGAGAGCGAATTGACCTGGTCCACCGGCAGGGTGATCGCCCGCCGGCCTGGTGCCAGGTGCGCCGAGAACGCGGCCTGCGGCTGCATGACGTGGGCGGCCACGATGGCTTCGCCGGCCCGCAGCGCGCTCGTCAGCACGCGCCCCTGCAGTTCGGTATAGCGGCCGGCGGGCACGGTGTCGTGTCCCACCCATTGCGCCGGAAAGGCGCGCAGGGCGAGGTGGTCCGGCGCGAGGCGCGTGCCGGCCGGCAGGTCGCGGGCGGCCACCACGCGCTCTACCATGGACAGGCGGGACTGGTCCTCGGCCTGCCGCACCCGTTCGCGCACGTGCAGCGCGAGAAACAGCGCGGCCAGCCCGCCCAGCGCCAGGGCCAGCGCACCGAGAGCGAGCGGCCGGGGCATCACACGGATGAGCGGCAGTTTCATGGGGACTCCTTGGGACGATGCCAGAATGTCAGGGCCACGGCGCCCGCCCTGGCATGCAGATGCAGCGACAGGCGGCCTTGGCGCGCGTGCAGCCACTCGCTGAAGGATTCCGGCGACTGGCCGGCTGCGGGCGCGCGGCGCGCCTGCGGATCGACATGCCCGTCGGCCGGCATCCACCCGGCCTCGCGCAAGGCCTGCCGGACCGCAGCGCCGACCTGCGCCACCGTGCCGTCGCAGGCATAGCTGCTGAGCGATGCCGGGTCCCCGGGACCGCGCTCGGTCACCTGCAGCACGCGCCGGGCGCCCGCCGGGGCCAGGCGGCCCGGATCGAAGGACGCCGCCCGCACAGCCGCCGGCGCCAGGCGCGACACCAGGCCGACGGAGCCCTTGCCCGCGGCGCGCAGTTCAGCCAGCCAGTGGGCGTCGTGCTCGCTGCCCGACAGGAGCAGGACGGCGCCGTTGAACTGCAGGCGCGCCAGGCGGCCGCCGGCCGCCGCGCTGAGCTGGCGGGCCGCCTCGGCGGGCGGGACGCGCGTCCGGAAACGCTGCAGCGAGACGTGCGCCCCGGGCAGTTCATACTGCTGGGGACCGGCCCAGGCCCAGCCCGGTAGCCGGAGGGCGGCCGCCGGGTCCCAGGCCGGCGCCGATGCCGCCGGCGCCGCGGCCGCCAGTGTCGCCCAGCACAGACACGAGATCGAACGCCGCCAGGCCTTCATGGCGCCTCCCGGAGATGGCGTTGCGGTACCCGGGCGGTCCAGGCGCTCAGCCAGTCCCAGGCCGGCTGCGGCCGGCCCCAGGCGGCATCCACCGGGCCCAGGCGGGTGGCCAGCGAGCGGCCCAGCGACTGTGAGGGCTGCGCGGCATGCCCCCAGGCGCGCGCGCTGTCCCCCAGGATCCGCTGGACCTCGGCATCGCCGGCGGCGGCGCCCGGCCCCGACAGGATGGCCGTATGGCGCCGCAGGGAGACCGCCAGCCGGTCGAAAGCCCACAGCAGGCCCTGCGTGCCCGACGCCCCCGCCGTGCGGGCCGTGGCGTGAACGATCCGGATCTGCTCATCGCCCAGGCGCAGTTCGCGCCGCATCGCGCCCCCGCCAGGCACACTGTCGCCGGGCAAGCCGGAAAGCGGCTGCGGCAGGATCTCCAGGTCGAGCGACACCCCCTCGGGCAGCAATGCCCCGCCCCGGCGGGTCTGCCAGCCCGGTCCCACACCGGCGTCCGTGAGGGCCGCCGCCCCGATCTCGCCGAGCCCCTGGTGCGCCCAGGCGAAGGCCGCATGACGGCTGGCATGCGCGAGATGCAGCGCGGCATCCTGGAGACGGCCGAGCCAGGCCAGCCCCAGCCACAGGCTGGCCAGAACGCCCATGACGACCAGGGATTCGGCCAGGGCCTGCCCATTCTGGCGGCCCGGTCCGGACCACGCACCCATGCTCGTCTCCATGTCAGTCTCCGGGCCGGTCGCCGGGCAGCGACAGCAGCGGCGGCGCCAGGCGCGCCTGCCAATAGGGGTGGAACAGGTTGGCGCGCTCGTCCAGGCCATCCAGTCGCGGCGCCGGCCGGGAGAACCGGGTCTGTGCCGCGCTGCGGGCATGGACCGTCCGTCCGGCCTCGTCCTGCAGCGACAGGTCCACCGTGAAGCCCGCCGTCCCCGCATCGTCACGGCCCGGCGCCACATCGAGGTACGCCGCCAGCCCGCGCGACGGCCAGGACTGGCGGTCCCTCATGGCGTAGGAGTTGGCGAGCGGGTTGGCCCGCCCGCCGACCAGGTCCCATTGCGTGGACGCCCTGACCCAGCGCCAGAAGTCCTGCTCCGAGAAATCCCCCGGCGCATCATCGGCATGATCGGCGCCGATCGCCTGGCCGGGCTGGGCCGGCATCCAGGCCCAGCCCATCGCGTACTCGCGGTAGTAGCAGCCGATCCACCGATTGGAGCGGACCGCGTGAAACGACTGCGTGTCGCCCGCCTGCCAGCGCCCGGTGGCGTCGAGCGCCGTCGAGCCCCGGCGGCGCAGTTCGTGGCGCATGCCAGGGCAGCGCGCATCCACCACCCAGGTGTTGCGGGCGGTGCGGTCGCGCGGCGCCAGGAAGGGATACAGGTCCGCCAGGTCCCGCACCAGCGCGGCCAGCGAGGCATCGGCCGGGCGCTGCTGCAGCAAGGACGGCCAGGTGTCGCCGCTGACCACCGGCCGCAGCGCCTGCGCCGGGCGGTCCGGATAGTGGGCCGACAGCACTTGGCGCATGGCGGCCATCCGGGCCTGCGGCAGGCCGCGCCACAGCGCGTCCGCCACGTCGCGGGCGTGGTCGTGGATGAAGGACTCGTGGGCGGCGAAGGCCTGCCCCGCCCCCCCGGCGGCGCCCGCCTGAAGGTCCAGTCCCGCCGCGGCGGACGCAGCCAGGTACGCCCGGCCCTGCGACGCGCCGAACAGCATGCCCACGAGGTGGGCCGGAGGATTGCCTTGCGCCAGCCGGCGGGCCTGGGTGCCGCCGTAATGCGCCCAGCTGCCCAGCGTCAGCAGATGCGCCATGGCCAGCTGGTGGGCAAGCTGAGCCCGGTTGAGATAGGCCAGGAAGTTCAGGGTCCGCGCCTGGATCAGCGCGCCGCTGTAGGCGGCGGCATCCAGGCCGTGGACCATGCGGGCCTTGGCGGCCGTCACCTGCCCCGTGGAGAAATACCGCAGCCAGGCCAGACCGAGCACGGCGGTCAGCACCAAGCCGAGCACCAGGACCTGGCCTTGCTGGGAGGAATGGCGGCCCATCTACTGCCCCGCCGCCGCGTTGCCGGTGAAGGATTTCAGCGTCTTGGCCGCCGTCTGCTCGGCCGCCGATTCGGCTGCGGTCTGCGCCATCCGCGACTGCTCGCTGCCATCCTCGCCGGCGATCTCGCGCGCCATGGCGGCCGTCTGGGCGCGGATGACCTGGCCGAACAGCTGGTAGACGGCAATGGCCGCCACCGCGACCAGGGCGACGACGATAATGTATTCGACCATGGCCTGCCCCCGCTGGCCCGCCGCGCCTGACGGCGCGCCTCCGTGCCGCCGGCGCCGCGCAGGCCATGACAGCGGCTGGCGCGTGGCGCCGGGCCGGCGGAGGGGAATGATCGGGAAACGGCGGCGCGATGACATGGCGGGCTCCGGCGGGACTGAAGGGACGCCCAGTGTGCCCCGTGCCGGACCGCCCGCCTATTCGCACTTTCCACCTTGGATAAAACAAACCCGCCCGGGGGGCCGGGCGGGTTCGAGGCGGTGCGGACGGGCCGTCCAGGATGCTAGCCGATGCGCACCTGCAGCGATCCCAGGCCCTCGATCTCGCCGCGCAGGCGGTCGCCCGCGGCCACCGCGCCGACGCCGGCCGGGGTGCCTGTGAAGATCAGGTCGCCAGGCCGCAGCTCGAACAGGGTGGACAGGTAGGCGATGGCTTCCGGAATGGACCAGATCATGTCCGCCAGGTCGCCGGACTGGCGCGGCTGGCCGTTGACCGACAGCGCGATGCGCCCGGAGATCATCGGGCCGGTGTCGGCCGCGCGATGGACCGGGCCGACGGGCGCGCTGTGGTCGAAGCCCTTGGCGGTTTCCCAGGGGCGGCCAGTCTTCTTGGCCTCGGCCTGCAGGTCGCGGCGCGTCATGTCCAGGCCGATGGCATAGCCCCAGATCGCCCGGGCGGCCTGGTCGGCGTCCAGATCGCGTCCGCCCGATCCCAGCGCCGCCACCAGTTCGATCTCGTGGTGCAGCTCGCGGGTGGCCGAGGGATAGGGCATGAGGCCTTCGGCGCCGTCGGCGACGTTCAGCACGGTATCGGCCGGCTTGCCGAAGAAGAACGGCAGGTCGCGCCCCGTGCCGCCCATCTCCCGCTGGTGGTCCGCGTAGTTGCGGCCGACGCAGTAGATGCGGCGCACCGGAAAGCGCGCCGAGGATCCGTGCACGGCCAGCGTGACCGGCTCGGGACGGGGAATGACAGTCTCTTCCATGACTTCCTCCAGAAAAAAGTCCGGCTCCGGGCCGGACTCGAAGACGGTATCGCCGTCGCAGCGATCAGGCCTTGCCTTGTCCGTAGCGTTGGACCGAGGCGCGGATCTCTTCCTTGGCGGCGTCCACGCCGGACCAGCCCTGCACCTTGACCCACTTGCCTTTTTCCAGGTCCTTGTAGTGCTCGAAGAAATGCTGGATGCGCTGCAGTTCCTCGGCGGGCAGGTCGGCGGTCGATTCGATCTGGCGGTACGGCGGATACAGCTTGTCGACCGGCCGGGCCAGCAGCTTGGCGTCCTTGCCGGCCTCGTCCTCCATGTTCATCACGCCCAGCGCGCGGCAGCGGATCACCGAGCCGACGGCGACCGGGAACGGCGCGATGACCAGCACGTCGACGGGATCGCCGTCCTCGGACAGGGTCTGCGGGATGTAGCCGTAGTTGCAAGGATAGTGCATCGCCGTCAGCATGAAGCGGTCCACGAACACGGCGCCGCTGGCCTTGTCGACCTCGTACTTGACGGGATCGGCGTTCATGGGGATCTCGATGACGACGTTGAATTCTTCGGGCAGCTTGTCGCCGGCCGGGACACGATCTAGGCTCATGGGGTTCCTTGGTTTGTCAGTCTGAAGAAGCGAAAATCATTTCTGTCCGCTGCGGTCCGAGGTCAGGGACATGTCCACGCCGGGGATGGGCGCCGTATCGAAATAATCGTCCTCGGCGCGGTCGGCCTGAGGCGCGGGATCGGCCGCGGCCCGCGGCGCGGTGGCCGGCTGGGGCTCGTCGTCCCCGACGGCGTCCAGCAGGTAGGCGCCGCTGGCGGCCACCGTCATGGCGGCATGCGTGTCGGATGCGCCCTCGGGGGTGTCCTCGGCCGCATCGCGCGATTCGCGCAGGAATTGCGGATCGCCGCGCGTGTCGGCGGCGGGCAGCGGGCGCTGGATGGCGGGCAGCCCAGCGTCGGCCGCCTCGCAGGCCGCCCGCCAGTGCAGCAGGGCCTGGTCGGGATGCCCCAGCGCATCGTGCAGATTGCCCAGCAGGGCGTGGATGTGGATGTCGGCCCGCAGCGCCAGGCTGCGCTCGAGATAGTGCGCGCCCTGCCCCCACAGCTGGGCGGCCAGGCACAGCTGGCCCAGGGCGGCCAGCAGGCCGGGATGGTCGGCGTGGGACTTGAGCCAGAGTTCGGCATGTCCCAGGCGCTGTCGGGCCTGCTCCGCGTCGCATTGCGAATAGGCGCGCAGCAGCCGGTCGTCCAGCCGGCGGTTCAGGGCCGCCTCGAGGATCCGCGCCGCCTCGCCGGGCCGGCCGAAGCGGGCCTGCGCGCGGGCGCCGGCCAGCGCGACCTCGGGGGCCAGCCGCTCGTCGGCGGTCAGGTCGCCCCAGAGGGCGCTCCAGCCGGCGGCATCGACGGCATCGAGGCGCTGGGCGGCGGCCTCGCGGATGAAAACCTGGGCCTGAGCCTCGTCGATGGCGCTGCGCCGCAGCAGCAGGCGCGTCAGCGCATACACGCGCTCGGGGTGGCCCAACTGGCGATGGGCCCGCAGCAGCAGCCGGGTGGCGTGCAGGAAGCGCGAGGACGCGTCCTGCAGCGGCTCCAGCAGATCCAGGGCCTCTTGGGCGCGATTCTGGTCCAGGTACATCTCGGCCGTCACCGTATCCACCGCCTGGCGCAGGCGGTTGTCCTGGCCGGCGCCCTCCTGGGCGAGCTTCAGTGTGTGGTCGCGGCGGCCGTATTCGCCCAGCAGGTGCAGTGCCCGCGCCGCGCTGAGGCCGGCCAGCACCTTGCGGTCGGCCGACCGGGTGCGCGACAAGAGGTTGGAAAGATCCTTTTCAGCCTGCACGTAGCGGCCTTCCAGGACGTTGATCCAGCCGCGTTCCAGAAGCTCGATGTCGCGGCGCTGCGCGCGGCGGCCGCGCCAGTTGCGCAGCCGGTCCGGGCTGTTGCCCATCCAGCGCAGCAGCCGCAGCAGCCAGTGCAGGGCCAGGAACGCGACCATCGCCAGCACCACGGCCAGCGGCAGCGAGAGCTCCAGGCGCCACGGCTGCGCGATGATGATGACGTTGCCGCCGTGGTCATGCACGGCCAGCGCCAGCCCGACGGCCGCCGCCAGCAGAATCAGGGTCCAGATCCAGGAACGCATCACATCCCCCCGTCAGACCGCGCCGGCGCCGGCGGGCGACTGGACGGCGGGCGCCGCGGGGTCGCCGGCAGGCGCGTCGGGGTCCGCGTCGTCGGGATCCTGTTCGTTGCGGGCGGCCTCCGCGTCACGCGCGGCGGCGATGGCGGCCAGGCTGTTGCCGACGTCGGGCAGGGAGACCTCGATGGGCGTGTCGTGCAGCGAGCGCGCGAGCCTGAGCGCCTGCCGGGAGGGCTCGGCGCGCATATCGTAGCGCTGGTCGATGGCCTGGGCGATCCGGCCGAGCTCGGCCTTCCAGATGCGGGACTGATGCATCATCAGGGCCAGCTGGGCGGTGACGGCGCGCTGTTTCAGCCCCTCGCGAAAGCGCAGGGCCTGGTCCGGCGACATCAGCAGCGCGGCCGAGTCGTCCACGCGCCGGATGTCGAGGAGGCCCTTGAGGTCATGCGTCACCTGCGCCGTGGCGCCCCGCGTCCAGTCCCAGGCATCCTGGGCGAGACCGCGCCATCCCTCGGGCCGTTGCGCGGGCGCGGCGTCGGCCGCATCCTGCGCCACCGGCGCGCCCGACGCCGGCGCCGGTGCGGCGGCAGCGACCGTATCGGGCATCAGCAGCGGCGCGGAGCCGAGGAAGTCCGACAGCTGGTCCAGCTGGGCGGACAAGGCCGGCAGATTGATGGTGGCCACCGCGCGCAGGCGTTCGAGATCGCCGTTGATGGATTGCTGCAGCGCGGCCAGATTGGGGCGGTTGGCGCGCGCCAGCTGGGCCTGGGCGGCCTCGAGGGAAATAATGGCGTTGGCGACGTTGCCGCCCAGCGACAGCTGCTGCTGCGCGATGGTCACGAGGTGGTCTATGTCGTTGAGCAGCAGCAGGTCGGAGCCGCTGTCGGTCATGAGCTGCAGGGCCTGGTCCAGTTCCTGCACCTGGCCGGTGGTGGCGTCCAGGGCGCTGCGCAGGTCCTCGACCTGGGCGGCCTGCTCGTGCGCCAGGGACAGGGCCTGGGCGGCCTGGCTGCGGGCCTCCCGGAGCGACTGGGCGTTGTCGTCGTGCTGCTGCTGGAAGTCGGCCCGCAGCACGCGGTACTGGCGGTTCTGCTCGTAGAGGGCGGCCCCGAGCACCAGCGCCAGCAGGACCAGCACCACCAGCAGCAGCCGCCCGATGCCCCCGGCATGCCGGGGCGCGGCCTGGGCATTGGCCAGCGCCGTGGCTGGCGCTGCGGGAATGGCGGAAGAATCGGGCGTGCTGCGTTCGGGTTGACTCATGACGGCGTTCAGGTCCTTCGGGAAAGCTGTCGGGTTGCTGCCACTATAGCCTGAAACAGGGCGGCCTCATCGGGGCTGCTGAGCGTGACATGCAACACTTTGCCGGGCTGGCCGGCGTAGCGACATTGTAAACGGCGCGCGATCCGTTCGTGCAGCGTGACCACGTGCAAGGCGGCCGGCCAGGGCAGGTCCTGGCGCAACAGGCTGGACTCGATGGCGGCCAGGGCCTCGGCGCTGGTCAGCAGCAGCACGGCCGCGCCGGCGCCGCTCAGGCCCAGGCAGGTCCGGCGGTCCCAGTCACAGGGCAGACGACGGTACAGGGCGTGGCAGGCGACCTGCCAGCCGCGCTCGCGCAGCTGCACGGCCAGCCAGTCGCGACCCCGGGTCGCCCGCAGGATGTGCGCCCGCGCCGGCGGCAGGCGACGTTCGTCGATGGCGGCCAGCAGGGCCTCGGAATCGGGCGGCCGGCCGGCAGCCGGCATCAGGATGTGGTCGGGCGGCACGCGGGCCTGCAGGGCGCGGCCGGTGGCCGGACCCACGGCGCCGGCCCAGGCACCCGGCGGCCAGCCGGCCGTGTCTCCGGACGGCCCGTGCTGCGGACCGCCGCGCTCGGCGCCGCCGGGTGCCCCGGCCTGCGGATCGCCCGCCGCCGTACCCGATCCGCCAAAATAGGCCGTCACCGCCTGGCCGCTGACGAAGACCAGCAGATCGCCGGGCTGAGCGGCCGGCCGGGGGGCATCCAGCATGTCGATGCGCAGCGCCGGCGCCTCCAGCACGTCCAGGCCTTCCTCGCGCAGGGCCTGCGCCAGGGATCCGTTGCGCCCCGCGGGGCGGGTGAGCACGATCCGCGGCGCGCCGGCGGCGTCCATGGAGCCTCAGGCCGCCGGGAGGCGGGCGAGGATCGCGTCCGCGCCCTGGTCCAGCAGGTCCCGGGCGACGGCGGCGCCCAGCGCATCGGCCTGCCCCAGCGGCCCGCTGGCCTCGGCGCGCAGCACGCGGCTGCCGTCGGGCTCGGCCACCAGCGCGCGCAGGTGCAGGCCGCCCTGGCGCAGCACCGCGTAGGCGGCCAGCGGCACCTGGCAGGAACCGCCCAGGGTGCGGGATACGGCGCGCTCGGCCATGGCGCAGGCGGTCGTATCCGGGCTGGACAGGGGCGCCAGCCAGCTGCGCAGGTCCTCGCGCGCGGACAGGGTCTCGATGCCCAGGGCGCCCTGCCCGGCCGCCGGCAGGCTGAGCTCGGCCGGCAGCACGGCGCGGATGCGCTCGCCCAGGCCCAGGCGCTGCAGGCCGGCGGCGGCCAGCACGATGGCGGCATAGTCGCCGCGATCGAGCTTGGCCAGGCGGGTGTCCAGATTGCCGCGCAGGGGCTTGACCGTCAGGCCCGGATAGCGCGACCGCAGCTGCGCCTCGCGGCGCAGGCTGGAGGTGCCCACGACGGCGCCCGGCGGCAGCTCGTCCAGGCGGGATACCGTGTTCGAGACCAGCGCGTCGTGCGGATCGGCCCGTTCGAGGATGGCCGCCAGCGTGAACGGATCGCCGAGGTCCATGGGCACGTCCTTGAGGGAATGCACGGCCAGATCGGCGCGGCCGTCGAGCAGCGCGGTTTCCAGTTCCTTGACGAACAGGCCCTTGCCGCCGACCTTGGACAAGGAGCGGTCCAGGATCTGGTCGCCGCGGGTGGTCATCTCCAGCAGATCGACCCGGCAGTCCGGATACAGGCGCCGCAACGCGTCCTGGACGTGCCGGGCCTGCCACAAGGCCAGCCGGCTGGCGCGGGTGGCGATCACGAGGGTCTTGGGTGCGGAAGCGGGCATCACAGCGTCATCCTGGAAAGCAGCAAGCGGGCGAGCAGACCGACGGCGGCCAGCGCCAGCAGGGTCTGAAGCAAGGTGGGGCGTTTGATTTTCATGTCATGGGATCCAAGAAAAAGGCCCGTCTGGCGGGCCTTTTTCGAGATCGGGGGCCGGCAGATCCGGCGTCCCGCCAACAATGGATATTACAACACGGCCTTGAGCAGCTTGCCCATTTCCGAGGGATTGCGCGTCGTGCGGATGCCGCAGGCTTCCATAATCTCGAGCTTGGCGTCGGCCGTGTCGGCGCCGCCCGAAATCAGGGCGCCGGCGTGGCCCATGCGCTTGCCGGCCGGCGCGGTCACGCCCGCGATGAAGCCGACCACGGGCTTGTTCATGTTGTCCTTGGCCCACTGGGCGGCGTTGACCTCGTCGGGGCCGCCGATCTCGCCGATCATGATGACGGCATCGGTGTCCGGGTCGTCATTGAACATCTTCAGCACGTCGATGTGCTTCAGGCCGTTGATCGGATCGCCGCCGATGCCCACGGCGCTGGACTGGCCCAGCCCCAGTTCCGTGACCTGGGCCACGGCCTCGTAGGTCAGGGTGCCCGAGCGGCTGACGACGCCGATGCGACCCTTGCGGTGGATGTGGCCCGGCATGATGCCGATCTTGATTTCGTCCGGCGTGATCAGGCCCGGGCAGTTGGGGCCCAGCAGCAGGGTCTTGCGGTTCTGGGCGCGCATGCGGTTGCGGACTTCCAGCATGTCGCGCACGGGGATGCCTTCGGTGATGCAGATGGCCAGATCCACGTCGGCCTCGACGGCTTCCCAGATGGCCGCCGCCGCGCCGGCGGGCGGCACGTAGATGACCGACACGGTCGCGCCGGTGGCTTCCTTGGCTTCCTTGACGGAGGCATAGATGGGAATGCCCTCGAAGTCCTGGCCGGCCTTCTTGGGATGCACGCCGGCGACGAAGCAGTTTTCGCCGTTGGCATACTCGCGGCACATGCGGGTATGGAACTGACCGGTCTTGCCGGTAATCCCCTGGGTGATGACCTTGGTGTCCTTGTTGATCAGAATCGACATGTTCTATTCCCTGTGATGCTTATTTCGCGGCGGCGACGGCGGCGGTCGCGGCTTCGGCCATGGTGTCGGCGCTGATGATGGGCAGGCCCGAGGCCGCCAGCATCTCCTTGCCCTTTTCTTCGTTGGTGCCGCGCATGCGGACGACCAGCGGCACACTGAGGTTGACCGCCTTGCAGGCGGCGATCACGCCCTCGGCGATGACATCGCAGCGCATGATGCCGCCGAAGATGTTCACCAGGATGGCCTTGACGCCCTTGTTCTGCAGCATGATCTTGAAGGCCTCGGTGACCTTTTCCGCCGTGGCGCCACCGCCCACGTCCAGGAAGTTGGCCGGCTCGCCGCCGAAGAGCTTGATGGTGTCCATCGTGGCCATGGCCAGGCCGGCGCCGTTGACCAGGCAGCCGATGTTGCCGTCGAGCTGGATGTAGGCCAGGTCGAACTTGCTGGCCGCGATCTCGGCGGGGTCTTCCTCGTCCAGGTCGCGGTAGGCGACGATCTCGGGGTGCCGGAACAGCGCGTTGGAATCGAAGTTGAACTTCGCGTCCAGGGCGACGATGTTGCCCTTGCCGTCGCGGTTCAGCGGGTTGATCTCGACCAGCGAGGCGTCGGTTTCCATGTAGCAGGTATAGAGCTTCTGGCACACGTCGATGAACTGGGCGACGGAACCAGCCGGCATGGCCACGCCCTGGGCGAGCTTTTCGCCGTCGGCCTGGGTGAAGCCCTGCAGGGGATCGATCATCACGGTGATGATCTTCTCGGGCGAGGAATGGGCGACTTCCTCAATGTCCATGCCGCCTTCGCTGGAGGCGATGAAGGCGACTTTCTGCGTGGCGCGATCGGTCACGACGGACAGGTAGTATTCCTTCTGGATGTCGGCGCCTTCCTCGATGTACAGGCGGCGGACCTTCTGGCCTTCCGGACCGGTCTGGTGCGTGACCAGCTGCATGCCCAGGATCTGGCCGGCCAGGGTGCGGACGTCGTCCAGCGTCTTGGCGACCTTCACGCCGCCGCCCTTGCCGCGCCCGCCGGCGTGGATCTGCGCCTTGACGACCCAGACAGGACCCCCCAGTTTTTCGGCTGCCGCCACGGCCTCTTCGACCGAGAACGCGGGAATGCCGCGCGGGACAGTCACGCCAAACTTCTTCAGCAATTCCTTGCCTTGATATTCGTGAATTTTCATGAGTTACCTGTCAGTGAAGAAAAAAGAAAACCGCCGGCGGGCCGCTTCGGACCGCCGGCCGGGTCCAGGCCCGAAAGACTGAGGGGACACGTCCCTACCCTTCATGCTGCGCTTCCGAGGGAACATACCAGGGGGCGTAGTGCTTGCGCACCACCGGGCCGTCCACCCGCAGCGCATGGCAGCCGTCGAGCTGGAAAGGGCGCCGGCCGTCCGGATTCTGCCGCCGCCGGCCCGCCATGGTCTGGACGGCCACCGTCGGCAGGACGTTGGTGAGTTCGGTGACGTGGGTGCAGCCGGCCGTGCGCCCGAAGCGCTCGCGCACCTGCTGGCGGAACTGCTGCAGCAGGTTCAGGCCGATCAGGCGGCGGTAGTCCGGCGCGATGGCGCTGCAGAATTCGCCGTAGGGGGCCGCCTCATAGGCGACCTCGGCGTCCGTGATCGTGAATTGCGCGTCGATGGTGACGCGCAGGAGCATGTGATGGATCGGCTCGCCCGCGTGGCGGACGCTGCCGCCGTGCAGGGGAAAGTCGTAGGCCTTGGTGTCGATGAGCTGGGCCTCGAGATCCCACTGGCCGTCGTCCCGCGCATAGGTCTGGACGCGGATGGACCGCGTATGCACGGGTTGACGGGAACACGCCGGCTCGGACAAAGGCATGAGGATGTGAACGTTTGAAAACTGTTTAACCTTTCGATTATACAGTGCATACGGGTTCGCTTATGGCGGGGGGCGGCGCGGCCGGCCCGCGCCCCGCCCCCGGACCCGTCAGGCCGCCTGGCGCAGGGTGCGCGCCGCGCGCACCATGGATTCCAGCGCCGCGCGGGTCTCGGGCCAGCCGCGCGTCTTCAGCCCGCAATCCGGATTCACCCACAGCCGCTCGGCCGGCAGGCGCTGCGCCGCCTTGCGCACCAGGTCCACCATCCAGCCCTCCTCCGGCACATTGGGCGAATGGATGTCGTAGACGCCGGGGCCGATGTCGTTGGGATAGGCGTAGTCCTCGAACGCCCCCAGCAGTTCCATATGGGACCGGGACGTCTCGATGGTGATCACGTCCGCGTCCATGGCGGCGATGGCCTGGATGATGTCGTTGAATTCCGAATAGCACATGTGCGTATGGATCTGCGTGTCGTCGCGCACGCCGCTGGTCGAGAGGCGGAAGCTGTCCACCGCCCAGTCCAGGTAGGCGGCCCAGTCGTCGCGGCGCAGCGGCAGCCCTTCGCGAAAGGCCGGCTCGTCGATCTGGATCACCGTGATGCCGGCCTGCTCCAGGTCCAGGACCTCGTCGCGCAGGGCCAGGGCGATCTGGCGGCAGGTCTGCTCGCGCGGCTGGTCGTCGCGCACGAAGGACCATTGCAGGATGGTCACCGGGCCGGTCAGCATGCCCTTGACGGGCTTGTCGGTCAGCGACTGGGCATAGGCCGACCAGGCCACCGTCATCGGCGCCAGGCGCGCCACGTCGCCGTAGATCAGGGGCGGCTTGACGCAACGCGAGCCGTAACTCTGCACCCAGCCGTGGGACGTGAAGGCAAAGCCGGCCAGCAGTTCGCCGAAATACTCCACCATGTCGTTGCGCTCGGGCTCGCCATGCACCAGGACGTCCAGGCCGACTTCTTCCTGGAAGCGGATGACGCGCTCGATCTCCTCGCGGATGGACTTCTCGTAGGCGGCGTCGCCCAGCGCGCCGGCCCGCCAGTCGCGTCGCAGGGCGCGGATCTCCGGCGTCTGGGGAAAGGAGCCGATCGTCGTGGTCGGAAACGCCGGCAGTCCCAGGCGCCGCTGCTGTTCGAGGATGCGCCGGGCGAACGGCGCGCGCTCGCGGCGGATCGCGCCGGCCTGCTCCAGGCGCTGCGCCACGTCCTGTCGATGGATGCGCGCCGAGCGGGCGCGGCCGGCGACGGCCTGGCGGGCGGCCTCCAGCGCGGCGCGGTCTTCGGCGTCGGCCGTGCCGTCCATCAACGCGCGCAGGAGTCGCAGTTCGTCGAGCTTCTGCACGGCAAAGGACAGCCAGCCGCGCAGTTCCGCGTCCAGGCCGGTTTCCAGCGCCAGGTCGATCGGCACGTGCAGCAGCGAGCACGAGGGCGCCAGCCACAGGCGCTCGCCCAGCCGGCGGGCGGCCGCGCCAAGCTGTTCATGGATCTGGTCCAGGTCCGCGCGCCAGACGTTGCGCCCGTCGATCACGCCCAGCGACAGCACCTGGTCGTCGCGCAGACCGACCAGCACGGCGTCCAGCTGTCCCGGGGCGCGCACCAGGTCCACGTGCAGGCCGTGCACCGGCAGCGAGCCGAGCACGTCCAGGCAGGGCTCGATGCCACCGAAATACGTGGCCAGCAGCACACGGGGCCCCTGGGCCGACAGGCGCTCGTAGACCTCGGCAAAGGCCTTCTTCCAGGCGGCCGGCAGGTCCAGCACGGCGACGGGCTCATCGATCTGGACCCAGTCCACCCCCTGGTCCGCCAGGCGCCGCAGGACCTGCTCGTACACCGGCAGCAAGGCGGGCAGCAGACCGAGCTTGGCCTCGTCGGCCGCCCCGCCCTGGTAGGCGTCGCCCTTGCCCAGCCACAGCCAGGTCAGCGGCCCCGGGATCACGGGGCGGGCGCGATGGCCCAGCGCCTGCGCCTCGGCGACCTGCTCGAACAGCGATTCGCGCGCGATGCGGTAGGTCTGGCCGGGATGCAGCTCGGGGACGATGTAGTGGTAATTGGTGTCGAACCACTTGGTCATCTCGCAGGCCGCCGCCGGCGTGCCCGTGGGCGCGCGCCCGCGCCCCATCCGGAACAGCGTGTCCAGGTCGACCGCCTCGTCGTCCGCCTGTCCGAAGCGCGCCGGCACCGCGCCCAGCAGCGTGGTCCATTCCAGGATCTGGTCGTACCAGGCGAAATCGCCCACCGGCACCCATTGCAGCCCCGCCTGGGCCTGGAGCCCCCAATGGCGGGCGCGCAATTCGCGGCCCACCGCCAGCAGACTGTCACGGTCCGACTTGCCCGCCCAATAGGCTTCCTGCGCCCGCTTCAGTTCCCGTCCCGCGCCGATGCGGGGAAAGCCCAGACTATGAATGATTGTCATGCTGCAATCCTGTTAACATTAAAAATATTCAATGAAAGGTATTGTGCACGGGGAAGAAAAAAATAAAAAACCAAATCCTGCACGATAAACATGAGAGAAATTCATGATTGAAGTGCGACATCTGGAAACCCTGCTGGCGATCCGGGACGGCGGCAGCCTGCAGGAGGCCGCCGAACGCCTGCACCTGACGCAGTCGGCCCTCTCGCATCAGTTGCGCGACCTGGAAGTGCGGCTGAAAACCTCGCTGCTGAACCGCCGCACGCGGCCGGCCCGGCTGACGACGGCCGGACTGCGCCTGGTGGCCCTGGCCGAGGACGTGCTGCCGCGCATCCGCGCCACGGAACTGGAACTGCGCCGCCTGTCGGCCGGACGCGCGGGGCGCCTGCACGTGGCCATCGACTGCCATTCCTGCTTTCAATGGCTGATGCCGACCCTGGATGCCTTCCGCAAGGACTGGCCCGAGGTATCGCTGGACCTGTCGGCGGCTTTCTCCTTCGCTCCCCTGCCCGCGCTGGCGCGCGGCGACCTGGACATGGTCATCACCTCGGACCCCGTCCCGCTGGAGGCGGCGCGCTATATGCCGCTATTTGCCTACGAACTGGTCCTGGCCGCGTCCACCCAGGGCGCGCTGGGCGCGTCGGGCACGGTGGAGCCCGCCGAGCTGGCCGACCAGGTGCTGATCACCTATCCGGTCGACCGCAGCCGCCTGGACGTCTTCACGGGATTCCTGGATCCGGCCGGCGTGGAGCCCGCCGGCATCCGTACAGCGGAACTGACCCCGATGATCGTGCAACTGGTGGCCAGCGGCCGCGGCGTCGCGGCCCTGCCCAGCTGGGCGCTGGAGGAATACCGGAATCTGCCGGGGCTGCGCATCTGCCACCTGGGAGCGGGCGTCTGGCGCACCCTGCAGGCCGGCATCCGCGCGGAAGACGCCGAGACCCCCTACATGCAGGCGTTTCTGGAACAGGCCAGGCGCACGTGTTTCGAGACCCTGCCGGGGATCCGCCGCGCGGATTGAGGCCCGGGGGGCCGCGCCCGGCGGCAGGCCCCAGCCGGGGACGCCGCTCGCCCACATCAGCGGGATTGCTGATGGTGGAGAGTCACCAGTCAGTCAGGATCGTCGCCACGGCCGTCCAGCACCCGCCGGATCACGTCGCCGGAAAAGCCCCGGCCCGCCAGGAAACGGTATTGCCGCGCATATTCACGGGCGTCCGCGGGCGGCGCGGAAAACTTGCGCCGCCAGACATCGAGGGCGCGGTCGGGCTCGGACGCCCGCAGGCTGTCCCGCAAACCGGAGAGCTGGTTTTCGTCCAGGCCCTGCTGGCGCAAGGCGCCCAGGATGCGTTGCGCGCCCTGCCGGGCGGCGGTGCGATGGGCATAGGCCTGGGCGTAGCGTTCGTCGGATTGCCAGTGCTGGCGCTGCAGCTCGTCCAGGACCGATTCGATCTCGGCCGGGTCGTCGCCATGGGCGGCGAGCTTGCGGCGCAGTTCCAGGCGGGAGTGTTCCCGCCTGGACAGATAGGCCACCGCCCTCGCCTTCAGGCTGGGGCCGGGCCGCGACGGATCATTCGCCATCCGCGGCGGCGGCCACCCGGCCGCCGGCGGGCTCGGCGCGCAGCGCGATCCCCAGTTGTTCGCGCACCCGGTTTTCGATCTCGAAGGCCAGGTCGGCGTGTTCCTTGAGGTATTCGCGGACGTTGTCCTTGCCCTGGCCAATGCGTTCGCCGTTGTAGCTGTACCAGGCGCCGGACTTGTCGATGAGGCCCGCCTGCACGCCCAGGTCGATGATCTCGCCCTCGCGCGAGATGCCGGCGCCGTACATGATGTCGAATTCCACCTGCTTGAACGGCGGCGCGACCTTGTTTTTCACGATCTTGACACGGGTTTCGTTGCCGACGACCTCGTCGCCCTTTTTGATGGAGCCGATGCGGCGGATGTCCAGGCGCACGGAGGAATAGAATTTCAGCGCGTTGCCGCCCGTGGTGGTCTCGGGGTTGCCGAACATGACGCCGATCTTCATGCGGATCTGGTTGATGAAGATCACCATGCAGTTGGCGCGCTTGATCGTGGCGGTGAGCTTGCGCAGGGCCTGGCTCATGAGGCGGGCCTGCAGGCCCGGCAGGGAATCGCCCATGTCGCCTTCGATTTCGGCCTTGGGCACCAGGGCGGCCACCGAGTCGATGACGATCAGGTCGACCGAGCCCGAACGCACCAGGGCGTCGGTGATCTCCAGGGCCTGCTCGCCGGTGTCGGGCTGGGAGATCAGCAGGTCTTCCAGGTTGACGCCCAGGCGCGAGGCGTACTGCACGTCCAGGGCGTGTTCGGCATCGACGAAGGCGCAGGTGCCGCCGATCTTTTGCATCTCGGCGATGACCTGGAGGGTGAGCGTGGTCTTGCCGGAGGATTCGGGGCCGTAGACCTCGACCACCCGGCCGCGCGGCAGCCCCCCGACGCCCAGGGCGATGTCCAGCCCCAGCGACCCGGTGGACACGACCTGGATGTCGTGTTCGACCTGGTTGTCGCCATAGCGCATGATCGAGCCCTTGCCGAACTGCTTTTCGATCTGAGACAGCGCGGCGGCCAGCGCCTTGGCGCGTTCGGGGTTGGCCTTGCCGGTGCGTTCGTCCATGGAGGGGTTCCTTTTCTTGGGTACCTTGGGTACGGGGTTGAATGCTGACATGAGGGAAATTATTGCACTAAATTATACTGTACAAAACCTCAGTTGTGACATTGTCGTCCATCGTTAACCCTAAATGACCGGCGGTGAGCGCCATGCGACAATCCGCAACATCGGGGTGCCCCGCCACCCCCCACAACCATTCGACGTCATTCCCGCCATGCGTATCCTGATTGCCGAGGACGACAGTATTCTCGCGGATGGCTTGTCCCGGTCGCTGCGCTACGACGGCTATGCCGTGGACGTGGTCCATGACGGATCCAGCGCCGATTCCGCCTTGCAGTTGCAGACTTTCGACCTGCTGATCCTGGACCTGGGCCTGCCGCGGATGAACGGCCTGTCCGTGCTGCGCAAGCTGCGCCAGCGCGGCACCCCGCTGCCGGTGCTGATCCTGACGGCCGCCGACTCGGTCGAGCAGCGCGTCGAGGGCCTGGACCTGGGGGCCGACGACTACATGTCCAAGCCCTTCGCGCTCAGCGAGCTCGAGGCCCGGGTGCGGGCCCTGATCCGCCGCCACGGCGGCGCGCGCGCCTCGGTGCTGCGCCACGGCCGCCTGGCCTTCGACCTCAACGGCCGCATCGCCACCATCGACGACGCGCCGGTCGAGCTGTCCGCGCGCGAGACCAGCCTGCTCGAGATCTTCCTGTCGCGCAGCGGCCGCATGATCAGCAAGCACCAGCTCGTCGACCTGCTGTGCGAATGGGGCGAAGAGGTCACCACCAACGCCATCGAGGTCTACATCCACCGGCTGCGAAAGAAGATCGAGCCCGCCGACATCCACATCCTGACCGTGCGCGGCCTGGGATATTGCCTGGAACCGGAAAGCCGCAATCAGGCGGCCGACACGGCCGCCGTCGGCTGACGCCGCGCATGTTCGCCGACACGCGCCCCCCCCATCGGCGCCGCTCGCGGCGCCACCCCACGCTGCTGGGCCGCATCCTGCTGTGGATGATCGTGCCGCTGTTCGTGCTGTGGTCGATCGGCATCGTCATCACCTACTTCATCTCGCTGAACATCGCCAACTCGCCCTACGACCGCACGCTGGCCAGCCACCTGCGCCTGCTGCGCCACGAGGTCGAGCAGCAGCGGCTGAGCGCCGGCGTCGCGCTGTCCGAATCCGCGCGCACCGTGCTGGCCGGCGGCGGCGACGACACCCCCACCACCTGGCAGATCCTGGACGCCAACGGCCACCTGATGGCGGGCGATCCGCGCATCCCCACGCCCGAGAACTGGACCTACGACATCGACCAGATCCGCTATCGCAACGCATCCCTGGAACACCAGTCGGTCCGCCTGGCCTATGTGTGGGGCGGCCGCGACCGCGACGGCGCGGGCTTTCTCGCCGTGGTCGCCGAGCCCGGCGAGGCGCGCGCCACCCTGCAGCAGGAGATCCTCACCGGCATGCTGACGCCGCAGCTGATCATCCTGCCGCTGGCGGCCATGCTGGCCGGCCTGGGCCTGACCCAGGGCCTGGAGCCGCTCAGCCTGCTGCAGGAGCACATGCGCCGGCGCAAGCCCAGCGACCTGTCGCCCATCCGCGACGACCTGGCCCCCGCCGAGATCGTGCCGCTGATCGCCGCCATGAACAACGTGCTGCAGCGCCTGTCGGCCTCCATCGAGTCGCAGCGCCGCTTCGTGGCCAACGCGGCCCACCAGCTGAAAACCCCGCTGGCCGGCATCCGCACCCAATGCGAGATCGCGCTGCGCGAGCATGAGCCGGACCGCATGCGCGACAGCCTGGCCCAGCTGATCGCCGGTTCCCAGCGCGCCACGCGCCTGGTCAACCAACTGCTGCTGCTGGCGCGGGCCGAGTCCCTGGACCCCACCCAGTCGCGCACCACCGAGCAGCTCGACCTGCGCGTCCTGGCGGAGGACGCCGCCGGGGAATGGGTGGCGACCGCCCTGCAACGCGGCCTGGACCTGGGCTTCGAGTCGCAGGGCGGCGAGCTGCCGGTCTTCGGCAACCGCACCATGATCCGCGAGCTGCTGAACAACCTGATCGACAACGCCCTGCTCTACACGCCCGCCGGCGGGCAGGTGACGGTCAGGGCACTGCCCGACGGCGACCTCGTCTGCCTGGAGGTCCAGGACAACGGCCCCGGCATCCCGCCCGAAGAGCGGTCCCGGGTGTTCGACCGCTTCTACCGGATCCTGGGACACGAGGCCGAAGGCAGCGGCCTGGGCCTGGCCATCGTGCGCGAGGTCGCCGAACACCACCAGGCCACCATCGATTTCCTGCCGCCCGGCAACCACCGCGATCCGCAGAGCGCCGGGACCCGCCTGCGGGTCTCATTTCCGCGCGACCACGTCCCCAGGACTCGCACATGAACCGCAACCCCATCACGACGCCCGACGCGCCGGACGACGACCGGCGCCCCATGACGCACGAGGAGCGCCGGGTCATCCTGGCCTCGTCCATGGGCACCGTCTTCGAGTGGTACGACTTCTACGTCTATGGTTCGCTGGCCGCGATCATCGCCCAGCACTTCTTTTCCGGCGTCAATCCGACGGCGGGGTTCATCTTCGCCCTGCTGACTTTCGCCGCCGGCTTTGCCGTGCGTCCGTTCGGCGCCCTGGTCTTCGGCCGGCTGGGCGACATGGTCGGGCGCAAGTACGCCTTCGTGGTCTCCATCCTGATCATGGGCCTCTCGACTTTCCTGGTCGGCGTGCTGCCGCCCTCGGCCTCCATCGGCACGGCGGCGCCCATGATCCTGCTGCTGCTGCGCCTGCTCCAGGGCCTGGCCCTGGGCGGCGAATACGGCGGCGCCGCGGTCTACGTGGCCGAGCACGCGCCCAACCACCGGCGCGGCTTTTTCACCAGCTGGATCCAGACCACGGCCACCACCGGCATGTTCCTGTCCCTGGTGGTGGTCCTGGGCACCCGCGCCACGCTGGGCCAGGAGGCCTTTGAATCCTGGGGCTGGCGCGTGCCCTTCCTGATTTCCGTGCTGCTGCTGGTCATTTCGGTCTGGATCCGCCTGCGGCTGCACGAATCGCCCGCCTTCACGCGGATGAAGTCCGAGGGCCTGATTTCGCGCGCCCCCATCAAGGAAGCCTTCGGCCGCTGGCGCAACCTGCGCCTGATCCTGCTGGCCCTGATCGGCCTGACCGCGGGCCAGGCGGTGGTCTGGTACACCGGCCAGTTCTACGCCCTGTATTTCCTGACCGAGACCCTGGGGGTGGAAGCCAACATCGCCAACATCCTGGTGGCCATGTCCCTGCTGCTGGCCTGTCCGTTCTTCCTGGTCTTCGGCGCCCTGTCGGACCGGATCGGGCGCAAGCCCATCATCATGGCGGGCTGCCTGATCGCGTGCCTGACGTATTTCCCGGTCTTCAAGGGCCTGACCCACTACGCCAATCCGGCCCTGGAACGCGCCCAGAGCCAGGCACCGGTCTACGTGGTCGCCCACCCGGACAGCTGCTCGCTGCAGTTCAACCCGGTGGGCATCGCGTCCTTTACCAGTTCCTGCGACCTGCTCAAGGCCTTCATGGCCAGCCATTCGGTGCATTACCTCAACCAGTCCGCGCCGGCCGGCACGGTGGCCTACGCGCTGGTGGGCGACCAGCGCATCGACTCTTTCGAGGGCGCCGGCCTGTCGCGCGCCGAGTTCGCGCGGCGCAGCACGGCCCTGAAGGCCCATCTGCGCCAGGCGGTCCGCAGCCACGGCTATCCCGCCCACGCCGATCCCTCGCAGATCAACTACATCATGGTGCTGCTGCTGCTGTTTTTCCTGGTGCTGCAGGTCACGATGGTATATGGCCCCATCGCCGCCATGCTGGTGGAGATGTTCCCCACCCGCATCCGCTACACCTCGATGAGCGTGCCCTACCACATCGGCAACGGCTGGTTCGGCGGCTTCCTGCCGCCGGTCGCCTTCGCCACCGTCGCCACCACGGGCAATATGTACGACGGCCTGTGGTATCCCATCATCGTCTGCGCCATGACGCTGGTCGTGGGCATGCTGTTCATCCGCGAGACGCGGCACAATGATCTGAACGCGCCGTGATTCAGAGTTCCGTCAGGGATTCTCCCGTAGAATCTTGATGTGCATCAAGGCCGCGCCCCGGGTCTCTTGTTCCCCCTTGTGTCCCGGGCCGGATCCCCTTGCCGCACCACCGTCTTCGCACCCCCCGCGAGCCTTTTTGTGCGCAGACGGCTGTTTCTCAAGGCCCGGCCCAGACCGGGCCTTTTTTTTCGTGTCCGGTTCTCCGGCCCGCCGGACGCGCCGGAAAGGCGCAAGCCCGCCGCATCCGGGATCGGGAGCGCCCGGCATCCCCGCACGCGCCGCGCCGCTTTTCCGCCGCGGACCATCGCGTACAATCAAGGCCCTTTTCACTGCCGCCCGCCGGCCCGCCGCCTACGATCATGTGGTTCAAGAATCTCAAGCTCTACCGCCTCGCCCCCAACGCAAGCCTGACCGCCGACACCCTGGAATCGGCCCTGGAACCCCTGGCATTCCAGCCGGGCGGCAGCCAGGACAGCCAGGTCTCGGGCTGGCTGCCGCCGCGCGAGGATGGCGGGCTGGTCCATGCGCAGCACGGCCAGATCCTGCTGCGCCTGCACACGGAAAAGAAGCTGCTGCCGGCCACGGTCGTCAACCAGGCCAGCCGCGCCCGCGCCCTGCAGATGGAAGAGCAGCAGGGCTACAAGCCGGGGCGCAAGCAGATGAAGGAGATCAAGGAGCAGATGACGATGGAGCTGCTGCCGCGCGCCTTCGTCATCGCCCATGACACCCACGTCTGGATCGACACGGTCAACCATTGGGTGGCCATCGACGCGGCGGCCGCGGCCCGCAGCGACGAAGTCCTGGGCCTGCTGGCCAAGACGCTGACGCCCTTCCCCATCGTGCCGCTGCACGTCGAGATGTCGCCGGCCGCCGCCATGACCCTGTGGCTGAGCGAGGACGAGGCGCCCGCCGGCTTCAGCATCGATCAGGACACGGAGCTGCGCTCCACCGGCGAATCCCGGGCCACCGTGCGCTACGTGCGCCAGACCGTGGATGCCGACGAGGTGCGCCGCCACATCCAGGCCGGCAAGCAATGCACGCGCCTGGCCATGACGTGGAACGACCGCGTGTCCTTCGTGCTGACCGACAACCTGGACATCAAGCGCGTCGCGCCCCTGGACGTGCTGAAGGAGCACCAGGACGCGCAGGCCGCCAACGAGGCCGAGCAGTTCGAGACGGATTTCGCCCTGATGACGGGTGAGGTCGCCCGCCTGCTCGAGGACCTGACGGCGGCGCTGGGCGGCATGCGGGCGGAGACGAAGTAAAGAGAACCGAGGGGCGTTTTTGCCTCGGGGCGGCCCGGCGGCAAAAAAGCCCCCGCATACGGCGGGATGCGGCGCTCAATACATGCCGTGGAACACGCTGTCGTCCGGCCCGATGTGCGAGGGCGGCGCCCAGGTGACGTCGCGCAGCGAATGCTGCACCAGGCCCTCGACGCCCAGCAGCACGGCGAAGATCGCCATGCGCACCGGGATGCCGTTGTCCGTCTGGCGGAAGATCGCCAGGCGCGGATCGGGATTCAGGTCCGTGCTCAGGTCGTTGGCGCCTTCGCGGCTGTCGCGCGGCAAGGGGTGCATGACGATCACGTCGGGGCCGCAGCAGGCATCGACGATCGCCCGGTTGACCTGGAAATCCTCGGTGTAGCCCTCCAGGCTCTCGCCGGTGAAGCGCTCTTTCTGCACCCGGGTCGCGTAGATCACGTCGGCGCCCTTCAGGCCGGCGGCCAGGTCATGGGTCTGCTCGACCACGTGGCCGTTCTGGCTGGCCTTGTCCAGCAGGTAGTCGGGCATCTCCAGCCCCGGCGGCGACACCAGCGTGAATTTCAGGCCGCGATACAGGGCCAGCAGCTTGATCAGGGAGTGGACCGTGCGGCCGTATTTGAGGTCGCCGGCCATGACGATGTGGGCGCCGTCCAGCAGCTTGCCCAGGCGCGAGAACTCCGTCAGGATGGTGTAGAGGTCCAGCAGCGCCTGGCTGGGATGCTCGCCCGCGCCGTCGCCGCCATTGACCACGGGGATGTTGGTGGCGGCCGCGAATTCGGCCACGGATCCCTTTTCGGGATGGCGGATCACCATGGCATCGACGTAGCCGCTCATGACGCGGCTGGTGTCATAAATGGATTCGCCCTTGGCCATGGACGAGAACGTGAACCCGGTGGTGTCGCACACCGAACCGCCCAGGCGGCAGAACGCCGCGCCGAAACTGACCCGGGTGCGCGTGCTGGCCTCGAAGAACAGATTGCCCAGGACGGCGCCTTCCAGCACCCGCGAGACCTTCTGGCGCCGGGCGATCGGCTGCATCAGGTCGGCCACGCGGAACAGGTCCTCGACGGATTCGCGGGTGAACTGGTCCACGGACAGCAACTGGTGCTTGTTGTCCACGGCAATCCGCTCCCGCAGCGAGCCGCTTTGTGCGCTTTGCGCATATTTTTGCATCAGGGCGTCGTTTTCGACGATCTCGGTCACGAAGCGCGAGACGACCTCCGGCATGTTCCGGGCTTCCTGCGAGCCTTCCGGCAGCAGCCACGTATCCAGCGCCCGGCGCTTGACGCCGATGCGCGCGGCAAAGACGTCGCGGGTGAGGTTCAGGCGGCGCATCGCGTCGCGCAGGAAGACTTGTTGGGAAACGGCCATGATGGTGTCCTATATACGCAATGCGTAGATTTTCACCGACACCGCAACCATTGGGCAAGCAGAACTGTCGGCCGGGCATCCGGCCGAGCGTAAATACAACAACGACATTGCCGCCCACCCAGGCGGCCGGTCGCCGGAGCCGAACGTCCCGACGAAACCCACAAACGGTTACTGGACGCCGGCCACCGAGCGCGCGGCCAGCTCCGCGTTGCGCACCGAACCGACACCGAACGCCAGCTGCTGCTGCGTGACGGGCGATGCATACGCCGGCGCCGCCAGCATGATCTGCCCCACGACCAGCGCCAGGCGCAGCCCTGGATGGGCCTGCGTCATGGCGCGCAGTTTCTCCAGCCCCTCGTCCTTCAGGATCAGGACCAGCACCCCGCCGCCATCCTGGTCCGTCGCCGACTGGATGCCCATCAGGTCGCCGCGGTCGATGATGGCGTCGGTGCGGACGTACAGCAGCCCCGAGGGCTTGAGCGGCACCGGCGTCCAGCCGGGATGGGCCTTGGTGTCCGCCAGGAACACCCGCAGGTCGGCCGCCTGGCGGTCGGCCGTCACCGTCTGCACCGGCCCGGTCTTGCGCGTGCCGGCGGCGTCCAGGCTGCCGGAGGCCGTGGCCTGGGACTCCATGCCGCCCGAAGCGCCCGCGCGCGTGCCGGGCACGGTCTGGCAGGCCGCCAGCCCCAGCGTCATGATGGCCACCGCGCCCAGGCGGATCCAGCCGCCTGGACCACCCTGCTGCCTTGCAAATTTCCTCATCCGGCTCCTCCTGCCTTGGGTCTCTCCCCCCGATGATGACACATTTTGCCCGGACGGCTCATGAGGCCGGCCGCAGGAACCGGCCGGCGCGGACCCGCACCCGGGCGCTGTCGAGGACGCCGCCGGCCGCATCGCGCAGCTCGAAGACGTGGTCCCCCGGCCGCGGCGGCCAGTCCGGCGCCGCGCCGTCCGCCAGCGGGCGGCCGTCCAGGAACCAGCGCGCATCGCCGGCCGGCCGGGACAGGGCATCGACCGCGCGCAGGCGCATGCGCTGCCGGTCCCAGGGAATATCCGGATCCAGGGCCAGGACCGTGCCATTCACCGGCTCCGCGATCCTGGGGCGGCCCGCCGGTCCGCCGGCCACGGGCGGCGCGAAATCCGCCTGGGCCGTGTCTCCCAGGAAGTACTCCGTCCGCGGCGGCTCCAGGCCCTGCGCGAAACGCACCGCCGCCCGCGTCACGCCGGCCGGCGGCGCCGGCTCGCCTGCCGCGGGCCGGTCGGACGCGGGCAAAGCGGGATCGCGCCGGCGCTCGCGCGCCAGCCAGTCCATCAGCTCATGCCAGATCGGGCCCGCGCCGCTGACCCCCGACACATTGCGCATGCTGGCGCCGGCGCTGTTGCCCACCCAGACGCCCACGGTATAGTCCGCCGACCAGCCTACGCACCAGTTGTCGCGCATGTCGCGGCTGGTGCCGGTCTTCACCGCCGTCCAGGCCGGGGTCGACAAGGGGCTGTCCAGGCCGAACGTGCGGGCCCGCGCCTGGCGGTCCGACAGGATGTCGCCGACGATCCAGGCCGCCGCCGGCGAGAATACCCGCGCGCCGGTTGCCCTCGTCGCGCGGCCGCCGGCATTCGAAGGACCGACACCGACACCGACACCGGCATTGGCATTGACATTGGCATTGACATCGGCATTGGCATCGGCATCGGCATTGGCATCGAAAGCGGGCGGCGTCAGGCGCAGCGGCGCGGCATCCCCGCCGCGCGCCAGCGCCCGATAGGCGTTGACGAGCGAGAGCAGCGTCACGTCGGCCGAGCCCAGCGCCAGGCTGTAGCCGTAGTAGTCCCCATCGTGCCGCAACGGCAGGCCCAGCGCCGACAGGCGCCGCGCCAGGGCATCCGGCCCGACCAGCATGAGCGTGCGCACCGCCGGGACGTTCAGGGACGAGGCCAGGGCCGTGCGGGCGCTGACCCAGCCGCTGAAGCGGTGATCGTAATTGTCCGGAATGTACAGCCCGCCCCCGCCGTCCAGGTCCAGCGGGCGGTCGTCCAGCAGGGATGCCGCCGTCAGGCGTTGCTGGTCGAAGGCCAGCGCATACAGAAAGGGCTTGAGCGTCGAGCCGGCCTGGCGCAGCGCCTGGGCGTGGTCGACGTCGGGGGCCTGCGACATGCCGCCGGAGGAACCCACGTAGGCCAGGACCGCGCCCGTCCGGTTGTCCAGCGCCACCACGGCCGCGTCCGTGACGCCGGTGCCGCCCAGGTCCCGCAGGTGCCGACGCACCGAGCGGACCGCCAGCGCCTGCAGCCCGGCGTCCAGCGTGGACCGGATCTCGCCGCCGGCCGGCACGCCATCCTGCGCCACCAGGTGGCGGGCCCAGTGCGGCGCCAGGCCGGGCGCCTCGAACCGCGGCGCATGGCCGCGGGACAAGGACAGCGCGATGAAATCGCGCAGGCCGGCGCAGTCATCGGGGCGGCCGAGTTCCCGCAGCAGCGCGCAACTGCGCCGGGCCAGCGTGGCCAGCGGCGCATTGGGGCCGCGCAGCAGCACGGCCGCCAGGGCGGATTCCCGCAGCGTCAGGCCCGAGGGGCGCTTCTGGAACAGCACGCGGGACAGCGCATCGACCCCGCGCAGTTCGCCGCGATAGCTGGCCAGGTTCAGGTAGGCCTCCAGGATCTGGGCCTTGGTCCAGCGGTTTTCCAGGCGCTGCGCGGCGCGCATCTGGTCGAATTTCTGCAGGATGCCCCGGCCGTCCGGGCCGCGGCGCAAGTCTTCGTCCAGCATCGCGGCCAGCTGCATGCTCAGCGTGGACGCCCCGCGCCGGCCTTCGCCCCAGGCGGCGGACCACGCCGCCGAGGCGCTCGCCAGCCAGTCCACCCCATCGTGGGAAAAGAAGCGATGGTCCTCGGACTGCACCACGGCCCGCTGCAAGGCGGCCGAGATGTCCGCCAGGGGCACCCAGTCGCCCCGGCGCGCGGAAAAATCGACACGGATGCGCTGGATCACCCGGCCGCCCGAGGCCAGCACCCGGACGTCGGATGGCCGCCAGGCGGCGCGCACGGCGGCGTAATCTGGCAGAGGGCTTTCGATCACCGGGGGCTGCAGCGGGTTTGCCTCAGCGGCCTGCGCCGTCCATGACACGCACAGGGCGGCCGCCAGCAGCCACGCGCCCCGCCGCCCGTTCATTCGGCCCCCACGGTCAAGGGCTCGTTGGGCAGGCTGCCGAACACGTCCGGCTGGTACAGGGCCTCGATCCGCGTGGGCGGCAGCTGGTAGGTGCCCGGGGTATTGATCCGCACCGTGTATTCCAGCGTCTGGATGCCGGCGTCCAGGACCTCGAAATAGGCGCGGTACATGCCGGCGTCCCGCTCGACGAAGGCGGGCCGGTCCCAGGACGGCAGGTCCGCCGATTCCCCCTGGGTGGCGATCGTCGAATCCCGCCCCAGGCCGCCGCCCAGGATCGAGGCGCCGGCCGGCACCGGATCGCTGATCACCGACCACACCACCGGCTCGCGGCTGTGGATGCGCAGCCTGACACGATAGATGTCGCCCACGGACCAGCGGTCGGGCCGGGCGCGGGCGACCGGCACGATCGACCGTTCGACGCGCAGGCCGGCGTCCACCGCGCGCGTCTGAGGCACCGCCGCGCGCGCCGTCACGGTGGCCCAGCCGCTGCCCGGTCCCTGCTGCGCCAGCTGCAGCGTACCCTGGCGCGAGGCCGGCCAGGGCAGATCCAGCACCTGCCGGCGCACGCCGCCGGCCTCGGGCATGTCCGCCCAATCCAGCGTCCGGGCGGCCCCGGGCGGCAGCGCGACGGTGACCGCGCCCTGGCCCGCGCCGGTTTCCTCCTGGCGCGCATACTGGTTCACCGCGAGCACACCCAGGACGTTGGCCGTGGTCGTGGACCAGGCGCCCTGGATTTGCAGGGACAACAGGCCCGCCAGCAGCCGCGACCGGTCCTCGCGCCATTCCGGCCGGGACAGCACCGTCATCAGCAGGCGCGCCTGTGCCGTGGCGACGTTGCTCATCAGCCACCAGCCCTGGTCCGCCGTCGCGTCCGAAATCACCAGCGAAGTCCCATGGCGGCTGAGCCGCGCCCGCAGCACGGCGTCGGTCTGCGCCAGCAGGGCCGCCCGGTCCGGCAGCGCCGGCACATGCTGCAGGACGGACAGCCAGGTCACCACGGCAGGGGTCGGCCAGTCGCTGACGTCCAGGGCGAAGCTGTCCAGCATCCCCGGCTGCCAGGCGCCGGCCAGCGCCAGCGCATCGATGGCGATCAGCTTGCGCCAGAACCGGTCCTCGACAGGCGCCCAGGCGTCCTCGTCCAGGCGGCCGAAGACATATTGCTGCAAGGCCGACAGCATGCGTTCCCGTGCCGCGTCCGGCAGGGCATCCGGCCAGCCCAGGACCTGGGCCCGCGCCGAGACCTCGATCATCTGGGCGGTCAGGGCCACGCTGCCGCGCCCGCCCGGGAAATACGCCAGCAGCCCCGAATCATCCTGGTAGTCGGGCAGGCGCTGCATCAGCGCCTGCCACGCGGCATCGTCCCGCAGGCCGACGGCCTTGGCGCCCAGCTGCTCCAGGCAGGCATAGGGATAAGCCGCCAGCCAGTCCCGCACCCCCGGCAAGGTGCCCGCCAGGCTGGACTGCAGGCTGACCCGGATGCCGCCGCGCGGCACGCCGCTGCGGTCCAGCTGCGCCTGCGCCGAGGCGTCGACGGGCACCCGCAGCGGCGCGCCCGGGCGGATCTGCAGCAGGGTCGCCTGGCGCACCGTGACCGGCACGGCGGGCAGCAGGGTCTGCGTCACGACGATGCGGTCCGAGGCGGACGCGCCCTCGCGGGGCCGCGCCGCAAACGTCCAGCGCAGGACCTCCTGTTCCTGGTCGCTGTCCAGCTCCGGCGCCTGCACCGGCCAGCTCAGCACCCGGGACGCCCCGGCCGCCAGATCCAGCGTCTGTTCCGGCAGCGACTGGCCCGCGCCGCCATCCCCCTGGACCTGGGCCGAGACCGTCAGCGGCATCGCCTGGCCGGTGCGGTTGCGCACCGTGATCCGGGCGGTGTAGCGGTCCTGTTCACGCGCCACCTGGGGCAGGCCCGAGACCAGCTGCAGGTCCTGGGTGCTGACGATATCCGTCGAACCCGTGCCGAAACGCCCCTGCTCCTGGTCCACCACCGCGACCAGCCGGAATCGCGTCAGGGAATCGTTCAACGGCACCTGGACCGTGGCCCTGCCTTGCGCGTCCAGCGTCAGGTCGCCGCGCCACAGCAGCAAGGTATCGAACAGCTCGCGGGTGGCGCCGAATCCGCCCCCGCCGCCCGCGGGCACGGCCTTGCGGCCGTAATGCCGCCGCCCCACCACCTGGCCCTGGCTGGTGGCGGTGCGCACGCCCTCGTCGCGCGGGACTCGCATCGCGCCCAGCAGATCCCAGCTGGCATTGTCCATGAGGTCCAGCAAGGCCTCGTCCACGGCCGCAAACGCCACCCCGGCGCCCGCCGCCGGCTTGCCGTCGGGCAGCAAGGCCTGGATGGTGACCTGGGCGGTGTCGCGCACCTGATAGGTCTGCCGGTCGGCCTCGACCCGCACGGTCAGCCTGTCCGCGTCGCTGCTGACCCGGATCTGCGCCAGGCCAAAGCGGAAGGACGGCTTGGCCAGATCCACCAGGCCCGTCGGCGCCGGCGCATCGTCCGCCTGATCGGCCCGCGCCCGCGCCCATTCCACCGGATGGCGCCAGCCCCAGTCGAAGAACGAGGACCAGGGCACGTGCCGGATGCGGCCGCGCACGGCCAGCACCGACACATAGACGTTCGGCCCCCATTCGCCCTTCACCGGCAGGCGCACGACCGGCTGGTCGCCGTCCAGTTCCACCACGTGGGTCTCCAGCACGCCCTCGCGCTCGACCGCCACCAGGGCCTGCGCCCGGCGAAACGGCATGCGCACCGTGAATTCGGCCGTCTCGCCCGGCCGATACGAGGCCTTGGACGGGATCACGTCGATGCGGTCGTCATCGCCCCCCGCGAACCAGTTTTCGCCGCCCCACACCCAGATCGAGGTGGCCGCGCGCGACACCCGTCCCTGGCCGTCCCGGGCCTGGGCGAACAGCTGGATCTCGCCGTCGCGGTCCAGCGTCACCGGACATTCCAGCCGGCCCTGGGCGTCAGTCGTGCCCTGGCACAAGGTGCCCAGGGACGCCACCTGCTCATGGGTGTCGTAGGCATAGAAGCCGCCCACCAGCCGCTTGCGCGTGGAATACGTGGTCCGCACCCGGCCATCCAGCCGTACCGGCACGCCCGCGCGGGGATGTCCCTGCGGGTCCAGCGCCAGCAACTGCACGGCCGAGGTCTCGCCGCGGGACATCCAGCGACCGGTCTTCAGGCCGACCACCACGGCCGACGGCCAGACCCGGGCCATCTGGGACAGCGTCTGGATTTCCCCGTTGGGATCGGCGAACGAGGCCTCGAACAGCCAGGACTGCGGCTGCGTGACGGCCGGCAGGTCCTTCAGCTCCACCCGCGCCCCGCCCCGGTCGTCCAGGCGGACCGGCTGCTTGTCCAGGATCAGGCGGCGCATGCCATCGGACGCGCCCCGGTTTTCGCCGGACTCCATCTCGTCCGGCACGCCAAAAAGATAATCGCTGTAGTCCGCGAATGCCGGCGTCAGCGGCTGCGCCACCGCCGACAGCGAAGCCTGCAGGTCGCGGGCCGGGCCACCCGACTGCCAGGCCAGCTGCAGATCGGCCTGCACGGCCGCCGGCGCAATCAGCGAGCCGGCGGCGGCTTCGGCCGGGAGCGCTCCCGCCGTCGCATCCGTCTCCGTCGCCCCCGCCGGCGCGGGCGCGGCGATCTTCAGCGACCCCGTCAGCATGGGCAGCTTGAACGCCTCGACCCGGAAACTGCCCGCGTCGGGAACGGCAAACCCGTCGTAGATCCCGGCATCACCATCGGACCCCGCCTGGCCGGGCGCCACCAGCTGGATCAGATACCGCCCCAGCCGCGCCGTGCGGGGAATCGGGTAATCCTGCAAGGCGTAGAGCCCGCCGCCAGGATTCGCCTGCCAGTGCAGCGGCAGGCGCACCGTCTCGTCCGACCCGACGTGCACGATGTCCGCGGCGGGCGGCAGGCACTGGGCCTGCCGGTCGGCCGGGCAGCCGGTCTGGGGATTGCGCACGCCGTCGCGCGTCAGGTCGCGCAGGAAGATCTTCATCGACACGGTTTCGCCCGCATGCAGCAGCGTGCGATCCAGCACGGCATGCGCCACCTGGTCCGGCCGCGGCGACTGGCTGTACGGCACATCGAAGCGCCAGGGCTCGATACCCTGGTCCCATCCCGACCAGGCAAAGGAAAAATCGGCCTGGCCGTGCGCCGCCGGATGGTCCGCCGCAATCCGCGCGGTCACGAAGACGCCGGACTGCTCCGTGCCCTCGCACCAGCCATCGGCCGGCACGGCCCCGTCGGAATGCCAGAGGCCGTCGCCATCGGTCCGGCCCGCGCGGATCCGGGTGCCATCGCAGCCCAGCAGCGCCACCTGCGCATCCGCCACCGGCTTGCCGCCATCCAGCGTGGTCACCCAGACCAGCGCATCGTCGCGGCCGAGCTTCAGGTGCACGGCCAGGTTCGTCACCAGCACCGCCGAGCGCACATACATCGCGCCGCCGAACGCCCCCTGCCGGGCGTCCAGCAAGGCGGCGCCCAGACGCGGCGAGGCGACCTCCAGCACGTGCAGGCCAGGCGCCGTCAATGGCACCCCGATCATCTCGATATCCTGGCCCGCGGCATCCGGCAATCCGGGCAGCGCCAGATTGCGCGCCGGATCCCGCGCGCCGAACACCGAGCGGGAGCGCACATCGATCATCGGCTCGTGCCGGCCCGCCTCGCGCACCGGACGCGAGGCCAGGACATCGGCGAACTGTCCCGCCGTCATGCGCCCTTCCTGCAGGCGCTGCACCTTGGCGAACCACTGCAGCGCCTGGACGTCGTCCGTGGTCACATGATCGGCGACCTGCCCCGCCGACAGCGCCAGCTCGCGCGTGCGCAATTGCGGCCCGACGCGGCGCAGCGCCAGCGGCACCAGGGCCGGCCGATCCTGCGACGGCGGCCCGTCGGCAAAGCGCTCCACGATGCCGAACGGCCCCGAAGAAAACTTGACCAGCGGCGGCAGGGCGTCGATCGGCACATCCAGCGGAAAGCGCGCGCCGTTGCTCAAGGCGCGACCCATGTCGTCCCGCAGATCCGCCGGCAGCGTCAGGCGCAGCGTGGTTTTTTCCGGGAACGGCGCCGCGAAGCGGACACTGGACACATCGCCCTCCGGCGCCCCGCCTTCCGACAGGTCCGGCGCCAACGCCCGACCGCCGGGTGCCTGCAGCACCGCCTGGCTCGCCAGCGCGTGCGGCACCGGGCTGGAAAAAGACAGGGTCAGCGGATACAGGGGCGAACACGGCGCCTGCGCATTCGTGCGCGTGCAGTTCAAGGTCGCGCGAAACGCCTCGCGCACCTTGAAATCCTGCCTCAGCACCGTGCGACCGGCCACCGGCGCCCGCCCCGGCGCGGCCGGCGTACGCACCCCCGGCCCCACCACCAGCCGCACCTGGCCGCCCGACGGCAACAGCCGCTTGCACTGCAGCAGCTGGACGCCTGCCGCCTCTGACGTGTCGTAGTGAATCGCCTGCAGGATCTGCTCGCGGCGCTCGCCCGTGATCGCGCGCACCGGCACCGCCTCGCCCAGTCCCTGCACCTCGCAGTGCGCATGGTCCAGGACCGACTGCGGGTCCGGCGCCACATTGAAGCTCAGTACGAAGACCTGGTCCTCGGCAATCTCGTCCCCCCACGGTCGCGCCACCTGGGCGCGGGGCCCGCCTGTCGTGAAAGCATACGCCGCGCCGGCCAGCGGCCGGCCCTGCAGATCACGGAAATCGGGGTTCGGCGTCGCCCGGCAGGACACCGCGCCCGCCAGCGGCTGCTCGAAGGCATAGACCCAGTGCCGGGGATCCACCCAGCGGCCGGCGCCGCGCGCGGCGTCCGAATCGCACTCGATCCGGTACGGATCCGCCGCCCCGTCGTCGCCCAGGGCCACCGCCGGCGCGTCGAAATCCGCCTCGGCCTGCATGATCCGCGCCATGGCGCCCTGCGGCGTGAAGCGGACCACCTGCACCGCGGCCACCGAGGCGGCGCAGCACGACAGGGCCAGCCCCAGCAGCACACTGCGAACACGGGTCGAAAGCATGGATTCCCCTCTGGATCCCGGATTTTTCCCTGAGCCCGGAACGGGTCGGCCGCGGCCGGCCGGCCAGGCGGCATGCCTGGTATCTTATGCGATAATTGCCGCTTTCCTCGCGGCCGACCGTCTTTTCGGCCCGCACCTGGGGGCCTCTAGCTCATGCCTGGTTAGAGCAGCGGACTCATAATCCGTTGGTGCCGAGTTCGACTCTCGGGGGGCCCACCATCTATATTGCCGGGCACTGTCAACGAATCGTCAACCGGTTCAAAAGAAAGCTCTTTTTCGCCGCGCCAGCCGATGCGCCATCCTGCTGGCCGCCTTGTCCGTCCTGAGCGGATGAGCGGAAGTCAAGTTTCTGCCATTTCGCGTTCTGCAGCCTTTGCCAGGAACGCGGAGCGCGACAGACGCTGGGCCTTGGCTACGGCGTCAATGCGGTGTACCAAGTTCTCCGGCAGGCTGATGTTCAAGCGCACGGCCTTGGTGTTGACCCTGGATAGATCGATATCCACCATCATCCAGAAGCCTCCCTCGAAGTCCTCATGGTCTTTCCAGGCCTCGGGAGCGCTGGGGCGTGGGATTGCCTCGGTTTCGCCGTAGAAGTGCGCCTCGACCGCTTCCTGTGCGGCACGGGGCAGATCCTGCAGCTCATCGGCGCCGGCAAAGCAGCCAGGAAAGTCAGGGAAGGATGCGCCATAGGCGCTGTCTTGGTCCTTGTGTACGTGGACGGGATAGAGCATTTTGGTTCACTCCTGGCCCGCTTATCGCAGGCCGGCCTGTTTGAGGATGCTGCGCTGTGTTGCCAGTGGCAGGTCCTTCTTTGGATGTGGCACAGTGACCTTGCCGGGCTTGGCGGGGTGCTTGAACTGATGGTGCGACCCAACGGTATGCACGAGATACCAGCCGTCGGCTTTCAGTTGCTTGATCAGGTCTACGCTGTCCATGTGTGTAACTATACACAATACACAAGAATACACAAGATATGTAGGCCTAGCGGAACTGGTGGTAATCCCCCCATTTTTAGCGTTTGGCAGAAGTAGGAACGCTATGCGGCCATGGCCAACCGCTGTTTTGGGGTAATGCCGCCCAAGGCCATATTTGGGCGTTCGTGATTGTAGGACCACATCCATTCTGTCGCTGCATACTGGACTTGATCCAGGTCTTCCCAGTGATATTGGGATAGCCATTCGTAGCGAACGGTCCGATTGAATCGTTCGACATAGGCATTCTGTTGCGGCTTGCCCGGCTGGATATATTCCAACTTGAGCGGTTCCGGTGTCTGGCGCACCAGGCGTTTGCGTGGCTTGATCCGCGGGTTCAATTCCAGTTCCCGATAGATGCGATAGATCCGTTTGTGGTTCCAACTGAAGCCCTTCACGTTGCGCAGATACAGGTAGCACAGCCCAAATCCCCAGTTGCGGTGGTTGTCCGTCAGACGCAGCAGCCAGTCCGCGATCTCGTCGTTCTCAGCCCGATGCTTGCTCTCATAGCGGTAGCAGGTCTGGCTGATGTTAAACGTCTCGCAGGCCAACCGGACCGATATCCCGCGCTCCTGCACTGCGCGTTGTGCCATCTCGCGGCGGCGAGATGACTTCACCACTTTTTTTCGAGGGCGTCCGCACGCAGCTCGGCCTTGAGCTTCTCCTCGACGTACATCTTGCGCAGCCGGGCGTTCTCCGCCTCTAGCTCCTTCATCCGTGACATCATTGGCACATCCATGCCGCCGTACTTGGCCCGCCACTTGTAGAACGTCGCTGAGCTGATGCCCAACTCCCGGCACATCTCGGGAACCGTGATGCCGGCCTCCACGCGCTTGATCGCATCCAGGATCTGACTGTCTGTGAATCGTGACTTCTTCATGCTGTAGAACTCCTCAACGAGAAAATTCTACTTCTGACTTCATCGCTTTAGTGGGGGGATTACCTTTCGGCTTCAGGACCGGCGGCTGGGGCCACCGTGGGCACTACCGCGGTTGGCATGGACGGCATGGGTGGCGTTGAGGCGGATCAGTCGCGGAATACGTTCCAGGGCCGACGCGCTCCTGTCACAGATCAGGCCGCGACATGAGGCTTAGCGGTCATATCAATGCCCAAGGCCCGCATCACGGCAAGCGTGGTTTTCAGGGTTGGATTACCCCTCTCACTAAAGGAGCGATAAAGCTGCTCACGGGAAAGCCCGGTTTTTCGGGCTATCTCTGTCATTCCTTTGGCGCGGGCAACAACACCAAGAGCTTTGGCGATATAGGCTGAATCACCTGTTTCAAAGGCATCCGCCATGAAGAATGCAATTTCCTCATCATCCACCAAGGCGGCGGCAGGGTCATACGTTGTCAGTTGTTCAGTCATTTTGATCACTCCATTCTTTTGCCAGTTTCTTTGCGGCAGCAATGTCGCGAGACTGGGTACTTTTATCTCCACCGCACAGCAGCACAATGAGAAGGTTTCCCCGTCGCTGGAAATAGACGCGATAGCCTGGGCCGTAGTGAATCCGCAACTCACTGACCCCTTCGCCTACGGGTTCAACGTCGCCCGGCAAACCTTCCGCCAAGCGCATCAAGCGCGCAGCAATGAGGGTTCTTGCCCGTTTGTCACGGAGCCGAGTTTCCCACTTCTCGTAGGTCTCTGTCTGCTTTAACTCAACCATGCAGCAAATGTAGTCTATAAACTACAGCCATGCAACCTTTGGCCCGTCACGCTTGAGGACACTGCACCTACATGACGCGTTCCGGTGCTGGTCGATGTAGACGTTTACTTCTTCAGATCGCGGTCGAACGCCGCCTAGGCGAAAAAGCGCTGGCAGATCCCGCTTCAGCGTCGTCCTAGCAGGCGCTGATCCAGGCGCAACGTCTCGACCGCCACCTCGGCGAGCCGAGCCTCTGGATGCTGCGGATTGAAAAGAAAGTTGCGGGTGTGTGCCATGATGGCGCCAGGCACCTCGAGAAGCAGCGATTGCGCTTGATCCAGCCACGCTTCGCCCAGGGCCCGGGTGTGTTCCTGTGTGCCCTCCCAGCCTGCCGGCAACGGGCTGGCGGTCAGGCAGGAGACCTGATCAGGCAGCGTCGCTTTCATGAGCCGCAAATGGTCTGGGACATCTTCCGGGTCGACTTCGAGGTGGACGAGCACCTCCAGCATGGCTCCGGCGGGCGACTCGGCAAGGTACACGATGGGGCGCCCAGCGGTGTGCCATCGACCGCCCGCATACAAACCGCCGCGCCCGCTAAGGTCTGGGAAGGCGCTGATCCGCCAGAAAACCCTCAAAATGCGTAGCCTTCGGCGATCTGAAGCAGCATCTCCTCGACTTGGCGCGTACCTTGGACGGTGGAGAGCATCGTCAGGGGTTCAGCCCCAGAAAATCGATCCTTCGGCTTGCTGAGCCACCGTTTGGCCTTTTCCTTGTTGCCGAAGACGGTTTGCGCCATCGCGGTGATGTGGGCGGCCCGAAAGAGCTTATCGCTTTCCTCGACAGTCAGCCGTTGATCCTTGCTCAGGCGCGTCTTGAGTGTGCGCAAGGGGACGATGCGGTCCCGCTCGATGGGCGTCACTGCGCCTTGTGTGCACAGGTCCATGAGCCGTTGGGCCGGAAAGCCGTTCACGATGCTGTCGTGGATTTGCTGGTCCGTGGCCGACTCGGAGATCCCCAACAGCGCATGTAGGCGCGCGCGGTAGGCCGAGTAACCTTCCTTTCGCAGTGCTTCGGCAAGCATAGAAGACCTCCTGGTCATTAATCCGGCGTTTCCCGTATTATAGCTGGCAAACGCCGGGTAGTGCGATGAGGCGTGTCAAAACGCTGCTGGACGCCGCGCAGCATCCCTCAACTTTAAAAATGCGAGCTATGAGCAGGGAAATCGATCTGGCAAGAGACTACGCTCGCAAAGGGCACAGCCTCTCATTCACGGCGCAGTTCATTGGCGTAGGACCTAAACGATTGCGCCGCATGCTGGACGAGGCAGGCGCTGACATCCAGTTTCTGAAAGGGCGGCAGAGCCTGGCATTTCGGGCAGGCCAGCAAAGAGCGGCCGAAAGCCGTCGAGGCCAGCCAGTACGGCATCCCGCCATCCTCGCAGCACTCGCTCGGGGCAGACAGAAGACCCGGGAAAAGTGGTTACGCTGGGCGTTCGGCGTCGAAGGAACGCTCGCCGAACTGCGTCAGCTTCGCAAATGCCCGCTTGCACTGAGCACGCTGCGATGGCGAATACGGCACGGAATGAGTACTGAAGATGCACTGCAGATTCCATCCCGAAACCCGCCACCCAAGGGCGTCATTCCCCCGCAGTTCGTCGAACAGGTAAAAAAACAGCGGCGGCGTACCGCAATGCGCGTGGACGATCAAGTCGAGCGCCGGGTGACGCCCACCATGTTGCAGTACCGGTCGCCAGGGCACGCCATCGTGGTGACGGCGCAGCATGGCGCCAGCATCACGGTCGAAGTCCGTGACCAGACCCACACCGTCCTGCATCAACTGCATTTCGCCCAATCTTTCGAGAGCGGTGTGCTGTTCGTGTTTGACCCGGAGGTATGGGGATCCATGCAACGCATCGCCTTCGAGCCGGACAGTCCTGCCCTCGCCCGGAACGGATAGCCAAGCCGCCACCGTGCCGCAAACCGGTCCAATCGTGGAGAACCAGGGGATCTGTGTAACCGCCGGCAAGATCGGGGTTCCGAGGGTGGAAATTACGCCCATAATTCCCTCATGAACACCGTCACTTTTCGCCGCGCCAGCCGATGCGCCATCCTGCTGGCCGCCTTGTCCGCCCTGGGCGGATGCGCCGTCTACGAACCCGCCCCCGCCTACTACGGGGATGGTGGCGCAGTCGTTTACGCCGGCCCGTCGGTTTACGTCGCGCCGCCTGTCTACGTCGCGCCGCCGACCTACTATTTCGGCTTCAGGACCGGCGGGTGGAGTCACCACAGGCATCACCGCGGCTGGCATGGACGGCACGGGTGGCGGTGAAAAGGTCGCCCCCCTCGATCTCATACACCGGCCTATAGCTTTCGTGCGGTATCAGCTCGCGCGCACCCGCAATTTTGCCCGTCTTGCCCATCTTTGGATGCGCGGCCAGCCGAGCGGCCGCATCGCTGAAAAGCTCGTCCATGCGAACAGCGGCGCTGGGGTTATCGGCGGCGATGTAGTCCCAAATGTCGGCACGATCTTGTTCCGCCTCAGGTGCCCAGACGACTATCACGCCTGACTCGCTCCCACCTTGTCGCGCCTGGCGGCGTTGTTGGATGTAGCCACGCACCAGTTCGCGCATGAGCTGGGAGGCAGGTCGATCTTCGCTGGCCACTTCGGCCATGAAGTCGGCACGCAGCTCCGTTCCAATTTCATCGTGAAAACGGCTGCTTTCGACACGGTGCGCCCCTTTGTTTTTCCCTATTGACAAGTTTCGCCAAAGGGCCCACATTCTGATACACCCGTTTTACGAACAAATGTTCTCTATGCGAACATTACCGCGATGACTAGCTGGATGTGATTTCTTGGCCGGTGCTCTTCGTAATCTGCCCAGAAACCAGATCCTTAAGACGAATGGATTTCCAGGAGGCTGACCATGAGTACCGAATTGCCGCGCGTCACATACTCGAATATTGGCGTCGATTTTTCTCCCGTACACGCGCACGTCGACAGCATCATTGGCGCATTTGAAACACAGGAACTCGGGAAAGACTGGACTACCCCCTTTGCGACAGGCCAGACAGTCGACATCGTCAGCCCGATCGCCGATGATCTGCTGCTGGGGCGTTTTCCCCAATCCACCCAGAAGGACATCGACGCCGCCGTCGCCTCTGCCCGCCAGGGAGCCCAGGTCTGGAACACGACCAGTACTGCGGAGAGACTGGCGTTTGCCAAACGGTGGCGTGCCGCGCTCAACGAACAGAAATACCAGCTCGCACTGGCCGCGCTCTACGAGATCGGAAAATCGCGCATCGAAGCGCTGGGGGAGGCCGACGAATGCCTCGACATGGTGGATTTCTATGCATCGGAACTGGACGCCAACGGCGGCTATACGAAATCCATGAATGCCCTGGTGCCCAACGAATCCGCACTCAGTGTCATGAAACCCTATGGCACGTTCGGGGTCATTGCTCCGTTCAATTTCCCGCTGGCGCTTTCGGTCGGCATGACCAGCGGCGCGCTGCTGACCGGCAATGCCGTCGTGTTCAAACCCTCGCCCGGATGCGCGCTGACCGCCCTGATCCTGGCCAGCACGCTGGAAAAAGCCGGCCTGCCCAAAGGGGTGTTCAACCTGGTGCTGGGTGACGGCGAAGTCGGCCGGCAACTCGCCCAACACCCGGGTATCGATGGCGTGGCGTTCACCGGTTCGCACAAGACCGGCATGAGCATTTTCCGCCATATGGCGGGCCTGCCTTATATGAAACCGGTGGTGGCCGAAATGGGCGGCAAGAACCCCGCTTATGTCACACGGCACGCCGATCTGGACGAAGCCGCTCAAGGCGTAGCCCGCTCCGTCTACGGGCTGCAGGGTCAGAAATGCTCGGCATGCTCGGTGGTGTATGTGGACAATGCCGTCAAAGCCGCCTTCATCGAGAAACTGCAGGCCTTTGCACAAAAGCTCGTCGTGGGCGACCCGCGCCAGCAGGCCACCTTCATGGGTCCGGTCTACAACCAGGCAGCGGCGGATCGTTTCCACAACGCCGTTGCCCAGGCCCGGAAAAGCGGCCAGGTCCTGTTTGGCGGGACTGCACTGAAGGATGCCCCCAACGGCAAATACCTGCTGCCGACCGCGGCGGAGGTCACCGCTGCCGGCCCCCTGACACGCGACGAGCTGTTCATCCCCTTTGTGGCGATCCGTGGCGTTGACTCGCTGGCCGAAGGCCTGAAGGAAGGCAACGACATCCAATACGGCCTGTCGGCCGGCATCTACACCAAAGACGCCCAGGAACTGCAATATTTTGTCGACCATGCCCAAGCAGGTGTGCTGTACGCCAATCGCGCCAGCGGGGCCACGACAGGGGCCTGGCCGGGTTCGCAGCCGTTCTGCGGCTGGAAAGGCACCGGGGTCAGCGGCAAAGGCGGCTTGGGCAAGTATTTCCTGCCCCAGTTCATGCGCGAACAAAGTCACACTTTCATGGGTTGAGGCACATCATGTCGCGCTATCCAGAATCGATGCCGAAATCACGCGCGTGGTACGAACGTGCCACACAGGTCATGCCCGGCGGCAATACACGCACCACCGTGTACATGAACCCGATCCCGGTCTACGTCACACACGGCGCAGGCTGCAAGGTCTGGGATGCGGACGGCCATGCTTATTACGATTGCATCAATAACTTCACGTCGCTCATCCACGGACACGCGCACCCGGGCATCGTCGCCGCTGCCCAGCAACAGCTTCCGCTGGGGACGGCCTTCGGCTCACCGACACTCAGCGAGATCGAACTCGCCGAGTTGCTGGTGGACCGGGTGCCCTCCATCGAACAGATCCGCTTTGCCAACTCGGGCACCGAAGCGGTGATGATGAGCATCAAGGCGGCACGGGCCTACACCAGCCGACCGAAGATCGTGAAAATCGAGGGTTCCTATCACGGTTCCTACGATTTTGCCGAGGTCAGTCTCGACAGTTCGCCGCAGAACTGGGGGGATCAGTCGCCGGCCTCGACCGCGTACGCCCGCGGCACACCCCAAGGTGTGCTCGAAGACGTGCTGGTCGTGCCGTTCAACGATACCGGGCGGCTGCAACAGGTCTTCGCGGCCCATGGCCCGGAAATCGCTGCCGTGCTGATCGACCCCATGCCAAACCGCGTCGGGCTGATTCCCGCAGACCGGGCGTACCTGACCAGCCTGATCGATACCGCGCACGCAGCGGGTGCACTCGTCATCTTTGACGAGGTGATCACATTCCGCCTGGGATATCACGGTGCGCAGGGGCTGTGGGGCTTGGCGCCCGACATCACGGCACTGGGCAAGATCATCGGCGGCGGTTTTCCCGTGGGGGCCATCGGCGGCAAACGCGAGATCATGGCCGTGTTCGACCCAAGCCGGGGCAAACCGGCCTTGCCGCACGGGGGGACGTTCACGGCCAACCCCATGACGATGCGTGCCGGGCTGGCCGCCATGCAGGCACTCAGCCCCGAGAGCTTTGCCGCGCTGGATGCACTGGGCGAGCAAGCACGCGCACATATCAATCAATCCCTGCGCAGGCTCGATCTGCCCGGGCAGTGCGTGGGCCTGGGGTCGCTGTTCAAGGTCCATTTCACTGCACAAACGGGATCGGATTATCGCTCGGTGTACCCAGGGCCAGCGGCACAGCAGAAACTGAAGCTGTTCCATCGCGGCCTGCTCGACAGGGGAGTCATCACAGCCACCTACGCGCTGTTTGCCTTGTCCACGCCGATGACGCAACAGGATCTTCAGAACATTCTGCACGCGATTGACGAGACACTCGAAGAAATCGCCATGACCGACAAGCCGTCGAGCGCCACGTAAACCCATAGGGCATGTTCCATGAACGCACACCATGAAGTCGTCGTGATCGGCGCAGGCACGCTGGGATTGTGCACTGCGCTGAATCTTGTGCAACGCGGCGCGCGCGCCACCGTCATCGAAATGGCGTCCGTCGCCTCGGGCTCGAGCGGCCGCTCCGTCGGCGTCGTGGGCTCGCAATTGACGCACGAATTTGATATCGGCCTACGCAAATTCGGGCTCGATCAGTTCGCCGCCTGGGAACAGGAGGGCTTGCGTTTCAACCATATCGGGTACCTGCGCCTGGCGCGCAACAGCGCGCAAATGGAACGCTTCGAGCGCTCGGCGCAACTGCAGAATGCCCTGGGCATCCGTTCCCGGGTCTACGAGAAAGAACAGCTCGTCACGCTGGTGCCCCACCTGAACGTGGACGGGCTGGCCGGTGGCATTTTCGGCCCCGACAACGGCTTTCTCGACCCATACGAGATGTGCACCTTCCTGGCCGACAAGATCCGCACCAGCGGCGGACGAGTCATGCAATCGTGCAAGCTGCTGGACGTCAAACGCCACGACGGCGGCTTCGAGCTGGTCACCACAAAAGAAACGCTGCGCTGCACGCACGTCGTCAATGCCGCAGGCGCATGGGCGACACAGATCGCGCAGCTCCTGGGCCAGACGTTGCAGGTGATCCCTGAACGCCACGAGGCCATGGTCATCCATCTCAGCCAGCCGCTGGACTACACCATGCCCATGGTGATGGATCTGGTTGACGGCGAAGGCACCGGCCTGAATTTCCGGCATGACAAACCAGGGGAACTGGTCGCCGAGATCCATCGCACCCAGGATGCGCCCCCTGAAGATCCGGATCGCTACAACGAGATCTGCGACGAGGCGTCCAAGGAGCATCTGGCCGAACTGCTGCTGGAACGCGTGCCGGATCTGCCGGGCGCCGCCCTGGGCAGAGGTTGGGCGGGGCTGTATCCCATGAGCCCGGACCGACAGCCGCTGGTCGGCCGCATCGACCCCCGCGAGCCCCGGATCGTGACCGCGGCAGGTGCCGGCGGCTACGGAATCCAGCTGGCGCCGGCGATCGGCGCGATTGCCGCTGGCTGGGTGATGGACGACGCGCCTGAGACCCTGCCGGACAAAGGCCGGCTCGCCCCCCTGCCCGACCGCAATCTCGCGCATTAGACGCTCAGCCACCCGGCCCTTCATGCACCACAAGGAAAAAGAACATGGCGGAGACAGACACGATCGTTTCACTGAAGGACATTGATGTCCACTACGGCAGCTACCACGCGGTCAAGGACGTCTCGCTCGACATCCGCCGGGGCGAGGTAGTCGCCATCGTGGGCCCCAGCGGCGCAGGCAAAAGCACCTTGCTGCGCACCATCAACATGCTGGAGCAGCCTTCATCCGGGGTCCTGAAAGTGGGCGCGTTCCAGTTCTCGCTGGATCACCAGCTCTCCAAAACCGACCTGCTGCACCTGCGGCGTGCAACAGGCATGGTGTTCCAGTCCTTCAACCTGTTCCCGCACATGACGGTGCGAAAGAACATCACCCTGCCCCAGATATGCGTGCTCGGCCGCAGTGCCCAGGATGCCGATGCGCGAACGCACAAGCTGCTGGAACGGGTGCACCTGGCGGACAAGGCCGATGCCTATCCAACCCGTCTTTCCGGCGGCCAGCAGCAACGCATCGCCATCGCCCGGGCCCTGGCGCTGGACCCGCAAGTCATGCTATTTGACGAGCCCACCTCGGCACTGGACCCCGAACTCGGCCTCGAGGTCCTGGCCGTCATGCGCGAACTCGCACAGGAAGGCATGACCATGCTGATCGTGACGCACGAGATCGCATTCGCGGCCGACGTCGCCGACCGGCTGATCGTCATGGCCGAGGGCGAAATTCTTGAACAAGGCGATCCCAAGACGGTGATCCACCACCCGGCATCGCCACGCACCATGCGGTTTTTCCGCGCTGTGGTGGACCGCCAATGATCACCAAACTGCTCCTGGCCGTCATTCAGGGCGTGCCGATCACCCTCGTCGTCACCGGTGGCGCATTCGCGCTGGGCTTCGTATTCGCGATTCCGGTCACCGCGATGCGGCGATCGAAATCCCTGATCTTGCGCACCATCGCCCGCATGTACATCGACATCGTGCGCGGCATTCCCCCCATCGTCTGGCTGTTCATCATTTTCTTTGGCGTGGGCACACAGGTCATCGAACTGGGCTCCATGCAGGCTGCCATCGTCGGCATGGGGGTGGTGTCCTCGGCCTACATCGCAGAAATCTACCGGGGCGGCTTGCTCGCACTCGCCCGCGGGCAGGTCGAAGCCGCCACCGCGCTGGGCATGACGCCCTGGGACAAATTCCGCCATGTGGTCGCGCCCCAGGTCCTGCGCGTCTCGATTCCACCGCTGGCCACCTACTTCGTCAGTCTGCTCAAAGACACGACCGTGGCCTCCACGATTGGCGTCAACGACATCCTGATGCTGGCATCCCAGGAAGCACAGAGCGGCGGAGGCGGCTTTGCGCCCTTTGTCGTGGCCGCTGTGCTCTACGTCCTGCTGTCCGCGCCTGTCGGGATTTTCTCGCGCAGGATGGATGAACGCCTGCGCCTGGCGGAGGTTGCCAAATGACCGAGACCTGGGCCAACTGGACCGAATGGTCGCCGCAACTGGCCAGCGGCCTGTGGGTCAGCCTGCAGCTGACCGCCCTGGCGCTGCTCATCGGCCTGCCGATCGGGCTGGCGTTCGCGCTGCTGTCTTCCAGCACCAGGCGCTGGATACGCTACACCGTGCTGACCCTGGTTGAAATCGGTCGAGGCGCGCCGGCACTGGTGGTATTGCAAATGGTGTATTACGGCCTGCCTCCGACCGGCATCGTCGTCAATTCATTCATGTCGGCAGTCATCGCACTGGCGCTCACCAGCGGGGCCTACACCAGCGAAATCATCCGCGCCGGACTCAACGCCGTCCCACAAAGGGAAATCGAAGGCGGCATCGCGCTGGGCATGACGCACCGTCACATCATGGTGCACGTCGTGATCCCTCAGGGCCTGCTGTTTGCAGTGCCCGCACTCATGGGCTTTGCCGTGCTCATCTTCCAGGCAACAGCGCTGGCATTCACGATCTCCGTGCCCGAACTGCTGGCAAGCGCCTACCAGATTGGCGCCGCAACGTTCCTGTACCTGTCGGTCCTTTCACTCGCAGGGCTTTATTACCTCGCTATCGCAGTCCCCTTCGGCTGGCTTGTCACCTATACGGAAAACCGGTTGGGCAGGCATTTAGGCTGATAAATCTTTACTCACCCAAGGAGCAAGCATGAAACTGAACAAGCCTTATAAAGCGGCAGCTGTTTCCCTTTTCGTCATGGGCCTGGGGATCGGACAAGCGGTTGCCGCCGATTCGTGCAAACCCAACGCGGAACTCAAAACAGTCAATCCGGCCCAGATCACGGTTGCGTTGACGAACACGCCCCCCTATTCGCTTGAGAAAGACGACCAGATCTCCGGCATCGATGGCGATCTGGTGAAGAAATTCGCGGCGGACAACTGCCTCAAGATCAGCTACAAGATCTTCACCTACCCTGGCGCCATCACGGCCGTGCAGACCCACCGGGCCGATATTGCCGTGGGGGGGTTCTACCGCACAGCGGCACGCGCCAAGGTCGTGGAGCTGTCCGCACCCGTTTATCTGGACCAGCTGTCCGCCGTTTCGAAAGACGGCATCGATACGGTCGACGGACTGAAGGGTAAAAAAGTCGGCACGGTCCAGGGCTACCTCTGGGTTGCCGAACTGCAGAAACTGTTCAAATCCGACGTGTCCACCTACCCGACTTCGCTGAATCTGGCCCAGGACCTTCACGCCGGCCGGATCGACGTCGCGCTCGACGGATTCGGATCCAGCGCCGTACAGAACCAGGGGCACGACTACCCGGTCAAACTGCTGAAGGAAGACAAGCGCATCAACGCCACATTGTTCCCCACGCAGACCGCCTTTCTCCTCGACAAATCCAACGCGTCATTTGTCGAGGCCATGAACAAGGCCATCGAGCAATATCGGAAAGACGGCCTGATTGCGGAAACACTGAAAGCATACAAACTGGATCCCTCTGCAGCCAACGTCGGCGCAAGCCGGGTCGTAGAATAATCGCGAAATCGGTTCGGGCGGGCCCCTCAGCCCGCCCGGGATCTTCCAGACGATCACCCACAAAAACAACACACAGGCACCGATATGCAGCAAAATCCAGGGGAACCCAGACAGGGCGACAGCTACGTGCAGTCGCTTGCCCGCGGGCTGTCCACCATTCTGGCCTTTGGCAAAGAGCATCCACAGCTCACGCTCAGCGAGGTCGCGGCGCGGGCCGGCCTGACCCGTGCGGGGGCGCGCCGGATACTGCTGACCCTCGAAAAGCTCGGCTATGTCAAACAGCAGGGACGGCTGTTCAGCCTGACCCCCAAGATCCTGGACCTGGGTTATTCGTATCTTTCTGCCACCCCTCTCTGGAACCTGAGCACGCCTTATATGGAAGAGGTGGCCACCGCCACCCACGAAGCCTGCTCGATCTCGGTACTGGAAGGCACCGAAGTGGTGTACATCCTGCGTATCGCGACACACCGGATCATGACGGTCAACCTGTCCATCGGCAGCCGTTTGCCCGCCTGGGTCACATCCATGGGCCGGGTGCTGCTGGCCGGCCTGCCCACTGAAAAATGCCGCGAAATCCTGTCGGACAGCGACCTGAGCCCGCTGACCGAGCATACCGTCACCGATATTGAACAGCTCCAGGACATCATCACACAGACCCGGCAGCAGGGTTACGCCTATGTCGTCCAGGAACTCGAAGAGGGCCTGCATTCGATCGCCGTTCCCATCCATGACCGGGACCGGAACGTGATTGCGGCCATGAACGTCAGCGGCCATATCGCGCGCAACAGCCGCGATGAAATGCTGAACGAATTTCTGCCCCATTTGCTGGTGGCCGCACGCAAGATCAGCAACACATTGGCACGTATTTGATCGTGATCTCTTAAAGGCAAACGGATGATCAACAAAATTTGTGCGGATACCGCCGACGCCGTAGCAGGCGTCCAGGACGGCGCCACGGTGCTCATCGGCGGCTTTGGCACGGCGGGGATTCCAGTGGAACTCATCGATGCACTGATCGCACAAGGCGCCCGGGAACTTACGGTGGTCAACAACAACGCGGGCAACGGCGACACAGGGCTGGCCGCCCTGCTGGCCGCGGGACTGGTGCGCAAAATCATTTGTTCGTTTCCCCGCCAGACCGATTCCCACGTGTTCGACGGCCTGTACCGCCAGGGCAAGATCGAACTTGAACTGGTCCCGCAGGGGAATCTGGCGGAACGCCTGCGGGCGGCAGGCGCCGGCATCGGCGCATTCTATACCCCCACCGGCTATGGCACGGCACTGGCGCGCCATGCCGATGGCAGCCCCAAGGAAACCCGTGACATCAACGGACGGCCCTACGTGCTGGAATATCCGATCTATGGCGACGTCGCCCTGATCAAAGCCGAGATGGGCGACCGCTGGGGCAATCTCGTGTACAGCAAGACTGCGCGCAATTTCGGTCCCGTGATGGCTGCAGCCGCCAAGATGACCATCGCCAGCGTGCATGAAATCGTAGAGCTTGGCGCGCTCGACCCGGAGACCATCGTGACCCCCGGCATCTTCGTTTCACGCCTGGTCCGTATAGAACGCCCTCCAAGACTGGCCGCAGAGACCACCCGGGCGGCGTGACGCCCCGGCACACCATGACACACCACACTTTTCTTGTTCTTCAATGAGGGGATGCAGCATGGAGTTCAAGCAGCGCCGTTCCCACGCCGAGCTGGCGCAACGCGTCGCAGATGACATCTTCGATGGCGCCTACGTCAACCTGGGCATCGGTCGACCGACCCTGGTCGCAAATTATCTGTCACCAGATAAAGAGATCGTGCTTCATAGTGAAAACGGCATTCTGGGCATGGGCCCCAGCCCCGCCCCCGGACACGAAGACCCCGACCTCATCAATGCCGGCAAGCAACCGGTGACCTTGCTGCCGGGCGGCAGCTTTTTTCACCATGCCGACAGTTTCGCCATCATTCGGGGCGGACACCTCGACATCTGCGTATTGGGCGCCTTCCAGGTCTCGGCCAGCGGCGACCTGGCCAACTGGAGCACAGGCGACGCCGACGCCATCCCGGCGGTCGGCGGCGCCATGGATCTGGCACTGGGCGCCGCGCAGACCTGGGTGATGATGGACCTGTTCACCAAAACCGGCGACAGCAAGATCGTACCCGAATGCACCTACCCGCTGACGGCCATCGGCCGCGTCAAACGCATCTATACCGACCTGGCCACCTTTGAACGTGTGCCGGAAGGCCTTCGCGTCATCGATCACATCGAAGGACTGGATGTCCCCAGCCTCAGCGCGCTCATCCATATCCCTTTGATCACCTGAAAGAGAGATGCCGTGCGCGAAGCCGTGATCGTCTCGACTCAGTCGCGGAATACGTCTTCCAGGGCTGAGGCGTCCACAAAATTCAGCGACCAAATTTCCAGCTGTGGGGCCTGTGCGGTACGAATGCGCTGCGTGATGGCATCGGATACCGGGCCAAAGCGGCGTTGAATCATCCGGAGCAACAGATCAGCCTGGCCCTCGATACGGCCTTTCTGCAGCCCCTGCTCCAAACCGACCGCAATTCCGTGGCGTTCCGCAATCGTGACGTAGCTCATTCCATGCTCCTGTTCCAGCTGCCGGGCAGCCAGGCGATACTCGGTCTCCAACTCAGGCGGCAGGCGAATCACCCATTCCAACAGCCGCAGCAGCGGGCCGATGCGATCCCGCCGGTAGCCATAGGCGTACAGACGACGTGTCAGATCCAGCAAGGGTGCCAGCCGGGTGGACTTGTCGGGATGGCCTGTCGCCTGCAATTGCGCCATGATCAGCACGGCAAAGGGATTCACCGGGGCCAAGGCGTCCAGCTCAGCCCAGCGGTTTCGCCATGCCTCCAATTCTACAATCGGAAAGGTGAACTGGGTCTGCTGGAGCAGAAAATCATCCCGGTAGGTCAGCGTCGTAGCGGACCGCGTCGAGGCCTCATGCGGCGGCTGGTCAATCAGGATGCCCAGGCTATAAACCCGGGGCGGCAGCAGCGTCTTGCCTCGACGACGTTCCCGCTGGCAGATCAGCACCTGGTACTCCAGCATCCGCCAGCCGAAGATCTGCATCGCTTTGGGGCCGGACAGCCGGCCCTGGACCTCGACATGCACCAACAGCAGCGCCTCGTTTCCGTCCACCAACTGGACCCGGACCAGTTTGTCGGCGTAGCGGCGGCCCCCGCCAGGGGCGCTGGCCCGCAGGACGGCTTGCAACTCCTTGTCTAGGAACACGATGGGCGCCGCCCAGTCGATGGCCGCATGCAAGTCCGAGGCCAGCAAGGCCAGGGCCTGGGGAAAATAGAGTTCCAGGGCCTCCTTCCATGGGCTGTCATGGTCGTCCGCGACAACGCGGCTCTTCGGAGACGCTGAATCGTCCGTCGATACGTGGAACACGACAGCATCGCGAATGTGGCGGTCGAGATCGGGCATGGCCGGCGTCCAGGCAAAGGACGCCCATTGTGGCGAGCCCGCAGACCGGCGACTAGTTCGCAAAACTACGGACGGTCAAAATATGCCTGGCCTCCTTGCGTAAGCGCCCGCTCACGTCTGTCTACCGTGGCGACAGTGATGCAGTCATGGACACGCCGGCCCTTCCGTCTATGTCGCGCAGCCTGTGTATGTGGCACTCCCCCTTCGCATCTCTGCCGCCTTGCGCCTGAACGTCTCCGCCTCAGCGGGCCTGCCTGTGTTCTCGTACAGGACAGCCAGATTCTGCGCAGCAAGGTAACTGCCCCGGCCGGCGACGGTGTCCGAAAGATCGGGCCGATCACCGATCTCCAGGCATTTCAGCCAGCTGGACTCCACAATGGGCAGGAATTGGGATTCGGCCTCGTCCGGATGCTGGATCGCCCAATCCAGAAAGATGTCCGCCACGCAGAAGAAAAAGTCAGGGGAATCCTGCCAATGGGGGAACTCGTTCTCCGCCAGCAAAATGGCGGTTTCCAACTGGCCGGCCTGCTTCAGGGAGTACAAAGTCCGCACGATCAAAGCATGCCGGTAACTCAGGTCAGCCGCCGCATACTCGATGGCCGGCAGGAAATATTCTACCGCCTCGACATGGCGTTCGTAGATGGCCAGTTCCTTGCCCAACTGGTACAACAGATAGGGATCCCGGGGGGACTCCGTCAAGGCCAGGCGCAACAGCGCCTCATTCCTGCCCTTCTTTGCATCCAATCCTTCCGGCATGTAGCCATCATGGCCAAACCGAACGTCTACCCGCTTTCGGGCCAACCCTCGATCATTGATGGGTTGCTCGTGAATTCTGCCGACATAGCGAACACCTCGGGGCAGAATGCGGGGTACCCATTCCATCGACTCCCGGAGTTCTCCGCCTTGCACGAACCGATTCACAATCGAAACCTGGCCGATGAAGGGCTCCGTCCCCATGGCGCGTAGCACCGCATGACCGGACTCCAGCCAATTGTCGGCATCCAGGATCAGATTCCAATCGGCAGTGGAGTGATCCAGCGCCGCATTCCGGGCGGCGGAAAAATCATCGACCCACGCGAAATGGTGCACCCGGGCGCCATGGCGCTGCGCAATCGTCACCGTTTCGTCTGTCGACCCCGTGTCCAGCACGATGATGTCATCGACATGTCCTTGTACGCTGGACAGACAGCGAGCTAGTGTGGCCGCGCCATTCTTGACGATCATCACCAGGGCAATCGTTGGGAACTTCATCAGTGAGCCTCAAGCCTTTTTTCCATTGTAGCCAAGGCCTTCCCAGCACCTGGACAGATCAACGCAACGCTCGAAAACACATGCCGGGTTGGTCTGCTCCCACACACTGTTCATGGAGGACTGGGCTGATATTCTGCAAGCCTTGATCGACGGAAATCGGTACGCCCAGTTGTCCGAACCAGATCCACGGTTCGTTCATCGGTTCGTTTATTCCAGCACAGGACCAGGATGCTGCCGTGGTCGCGCGGGAGTGAGCCGTTGGTCAAAAAAATATCCACCCCCCCTAAAGTTCCGCGCCCACCCTCCGTTAACGGGGCAGAACAGGAGGTCACTCGGTTTGTCATCCTGGGCAACAAGGGCGGATCTCCGCCGAACAACTTAGGAGTCTCTCATGGCTGTTATCAACACCAACTACCTCGCTCTGGTCTCCCAGAACAACCTGAACAAGAGCCAATCGGCTCTGGGTTCGGCGATCCAACGCCTGTCCTCGGGCCTGCGCATCAATAGCGCCAAGGACGACGCCGCCGGCCAGGCGATCGCCAACCGTTTCACCGCCAACATCAAGGGTCTGACGCAAGCCGCCCGTAACGCCAACGACGGTATCTCGATGGCGCAAACGACGGAAGGCTCCCTGAACGAAATCAATAACAACTTGCAACGTATTCGTGAGCTGACGGTCCAAGCCTACAACGGCACGAACTCCTCCGATGACTTGAACTCGATCAACGCCGAAATCAAGCAGCGCCTGGACGAAATCGATCGCGTCGCCGTGCAGACCCAGTTCAACGGCACCAAGGTCCTGGACGGTTCGGCATCCGGCGGCATCGCGATCCAAGTTGGCGCCAATGATGCGGAAACCATCACCATTGCCGGCACCGACGCCAAGGTTGCCACCCTGCTGAGCGGCACATCCGCCATCAATGCCAGCGGCTTGGTTATCTCTAGCGGTGTAGTCACATCCGGCGCCCTGGCTGAAATCGACACGGCCATCAACAACGTCGACAAGATGCGCAGCGATCTGGGCGCGATCCAGAACCGCTTCGAGTCCACCATCGCCAACCTGAACAACACCATCACCAACCTGTCGGCTTCGCGCTCGCGCATCGAAGACGCCGACTACGCGGTGGAAGTGTCCAACATGACGCGTGCCCAGATCCTGCAACAGGCAGGCACCGCCGTGCTGGCGCAGGCCAACCAGGTCCCGCAGACCATGCTGTCCCTGCTGCGTTAATTCACAACGCCGCATCGGGGCGGGTTCATCTCGCCCCGCGCATCAAGGCCGCCGGATCGTCTCCGGCGGTTTTTTTTGCCGCCGGCCAGCCGCCACGCAAGCAAGCGCGGATGGCGCGACAAGGCGGCCCTATTCCGGAATCCCGTTTCGTAACTCCCCGACTTCATCGTGACCCGAAAAATTCTGATCACCCGCCTGGCAGGCCTCGGAGACGTCGCCTCCATCCTGATCCCCGCCGTCCGGCTGATCCGCGCCCAGGAACCGGATGCCGTGATCGACGTCCTGACCTACGGAGCGGGCATCGAGCTGATGTCCCTGTGCAAGGACGTCGACGACGTGCTGGGCGTCAGGCAGGAGCAATGGCCGCGCGATCTGGCGCCCGCGACCCAGAGCTTTCTGAATATCGCCCAGGTGATCGCTGCGCGCGGCTACGATCGGATCCTCTGCCTGGACACCTGGTTCATGCCCTGCTTCCTGGCGCAAGTCCTGATCGACATCGGGCTGAACGTGGAAGGCAATCACCTGGACCGGCCGGTGAACGACTTTTTCACCGCGCTGCACGCCGGAACACTGCCGGCGGACTACTTCGGCACGGCCTTCATGGCCAGCAGCTATCCGCGGATGAAGGACTGGCTGCGCACCTGGTGGCTGACGCCGCAGCCCCACGCCAATTACCCGGAATACTATCTGATCCATTGCTGCGGGCTGTGCGACGCCATAGAGCCGGGCCTGCCCATCGAACCCGACGCCGCATTCCGGAGCGCCGCGGCAGGACGCCCGATCATCGCGGTATCATTTCGCGGCACCACGGCCATCAAGCACTACAAACAGGCGGACGCTCTGACTCGCTTGCTGCGAGAGGCGGGCTACCACGTCTGGACGGGATTCGACGGCAGCCTGCCCATGGGTACGACCCTGGCGCGCCTGGCTTCGACCGACCTGCTGGTCACCGTGGCGACCTCCACCCAATGGCTTGCCAGGCTGGCGGGCTGCCCTTCCCTGATGCTGCCGGGCGCCATGCACCCTGCCATACTGGGGGCGGAGCACACCATGGGACAAACCGTGGATTGCCAGTACTGCTGCCAGCGGGGCTGTCCCGCCGGCCGCGACTATGCCTGCATGGACGTGCCGGCGCAAGACGTCATGGACCAGGTCCGGCGCATACTGGCCGGATAGATCCTTCCCACGCTCAGGCGCTTTCCGGCGCCACGCCCCAGGCGCGAGCCCACTGATCCAGGAAGCCGCCTTCCAGCATCCAGCCCTGCAGAACGGCATCGCGCAACGCGTCGCCCTTTTCCGCCAGGGCGCCGGGATCGGCCAGATGCGCGCGAATCGCCTCCACCCAATCCTGATGGCGATTGCGCACGAGCGTCACCGGCAAGCTGCCACGATACGGCTCGATCGCCGTGGCAATGACGGGCACCCCGCACGCCCCCAATTCCAGCAAGCGCAGATTGCTCTTGCAGCGATTGAACTGATTGATTTCCAGCGGCACCACGGCCAGATCCAGATTCAGGCTGGCCAGTTTTTCCGGATACCGGTCGATCGCCACTCCGGGATGGTATTCACACGACACGTCTTGCGGCTTCATGCCCATGAAGACCCATTCAACCTCGCTTTGCAGGTCCTGGACCACCGCGCGAATCTCCGCCAGATCGCCGGTGTGGCTCGCTCCGCCCGCCCAGCCCACGCGCATCTTCCGCCCGGTGCGACGCGCGCCGACCAGACCGCGCCATGGTTCCGTCGGCAGGCCGTTCAGGGCCACGCGGATATCGGGGTGGTAATCCATGTACTCCTGGGCCAGCGTCGGTGTGGATACCACCAGCCAGTCGACCTGCTCGATCGCGCGCCGCATGTGCTTGATCACGCCCTGAGACAGCTTCTTGCGGTAGATGCTGCGCGTCGGGATGTTGGGCAGATAATCGTCGAATTCCAGCACGACCTTGGCGCCCGTGATCTCGCGATAGCGCCGGATCTGGGTAAGGATGCCTTCATTCAACCACGCGCCCTGCAGCACGATCACGTCCGGCTGGATACGGGCCACGTCGGTGAAATGGAAGTCGCCGTGCTTCAACCCGCCCTCCAGGCGCAGCTCGGCCCCCATGGCCCTGAAGGGATGCAGTATCCGGTAATGGCCGCAGCCCTGCCAGTCCGCATGGGCCGCCAGCACCACGGGCAGCGGTCTGCCTGGCAGCGGTTCCTGGATCCGCGAGGCGTCGGTGCTCAACTCGAACCCCGGGGAATGCCTGCCCAGGGCCGGATGATAGTTCGGATCCCGAGCCAGCTGCGGCAGCCACCGATGGTACAAGCGATCGCGCTGCTCGTCGTCTGGACCGGCCTCCAGGCCGAACTTCTCGGTCAGCAGGCGGGTCGCGCCGCCCATATGCAGCAGGCCGGTGTCCGGCTCCAGCACCAGCAGATACCCCGCCTGAGTCGCCTTCAGGCACAGGTCCGTATCCGCGTAATAGACTGGAAAGGATTCCGCGTCGAAGCCGCCCAGTTCGTCGAAGACCTCGCGCCGCATCATCAGGCATGCGGCGCTCAACGCGCTGACGTTCTGCTGGACGGTCAGGCGACTCATGTAGCCCTGCCGATCCGACGGCAAGCCCCGGAACGCCGCGCCGACGCTCTCGTCCATCCCCAGCACCTGGCCGCACTGCTCCACCCCGCCATCCGGCAGGTCCAGGCGCGAACCCGCCATCCCGACCTCGGGCCGCAGCGCGTGCCGCAGCAGGCGCTCCAGCCAGTCGGGCCGCGCACGCGACGCAAACTGGATATCGTTGTTCAGGAACAGCAGCACGTCCCCGCGCGCCTGTCCGGCGGCAAAATTATTGATGGCTGCGAAATCGAACGCCCGCGGCCATCGCAGGACGCGAACCCGATCCGCGCCCATGCCTTCGAGCCCGGCCAAAAATGCCACGGCATCAGGGTCGACGCTGCCGTTGTCCACGATCAGCAACTCATAATGCGGATAGGCCGTATGCTCCATCAGCCCTTCGACGCAGGCTCGCAAGACCGGCAGTTGATCGCGCGTGGGGATGATGATGGACACCAGCGGCTGTGCGACCAAGGGATACTCGACGCGCTGCAGGCCCGGCGACACGCCCGGCTCGACCCGCGCTTCCAGGCCCATACGCACGAAATGCGCCTGCGTCACCGCCGGAAACCAGGTCATCGTTTCCGGATCGCGAACCCACTCCATCAGACTGCGGCCGCCCAGCTGCAGGACCTCGGGCACGTGCGCCACCACGGGCGGACCGACCTGCTCCACCAGGCGCCAGATCAGATCGACGGGCGCCAGATCGGCGACCCGTTCATCCATGCCGCCCGCCGCCTGAATGGCCGCCGTGCTGATCACCGGGCTGCGACCGATATAGGGATAGCTGCGCAGGAGATCGACGTTGAAATCCGGCTTGAGCATCGGATTGGCCGGCGTATCCGCCTCCAGGACCGCCTCGTCCACATACCAGACCAGGGGATCGGGCTTGCGCAGACGGTATTCCCCCATGGTCAGCGTCGCATGGGGCACCAGGCGGTCGCCGGCATACAGGATCCACAGGAAATCCGGCATGCCGCCCTGATCGATGCGCTCCGACAGCCGCTTCGCCCAATGAACATCCGTGTGCAATATCTCGATCCCGTTGCCGGCCGCCTCATCGGGAATGCCGTGGCCGATCAGCCAGACGCCATCGACAGGCCTGTGCTGAGCGCCCAGGCTTTCCAGGGTTCCCACGAGCGACTGCAGATCCGCACCCTTCGGCACGATCACGACCACACCCAGCGTGCCCACGTCCGGGTTCGCCTGCAGCAGAGTCTGGACCGCCAGGACGCGAGAGGAGGAAGGCGAACGATCGGCCAGCCATTCAGGAACGCCCCAGGGCGTCTCCCGAGGAGCCTGACCGGCCAGAACAATCTGACGCCCCGTCTGTACGCGATCATTTCCCGCCTCCGGATAGCGGGCATAAAGCTTCCGGTAGAGCGGCAGCAGCCGGTCCCGCTCGCGCGCCAGCATGTGGTCGGCGCCGCCCGAGACACGCTGGCGAACCTCCGCAGTGACCCGCGCGATCCGATGGACTGGATAACGCTGCGCCAGCCGGAGCAGCATGTCCCAATCCTCAAAGGCCGTCAGTTCGATGTCGAAGTTGCCGACCTCCGCGACCGCCATGCGAGGGTGCGCCCAGGTATTGACCGGGATGTAGTTCTGAATGAACAGCTTGTCACGATCGAAAGCGTCGTGAGCGGTCGGGAAGGAGCGGCCGACCTCGATGCGCGCACCGTTTTCGAGCCTCTCCTGGACATAGACGACATCGGTATAGGCGACCGAATCCGGTTGCTGATCGAACGCCTGCGCCAGGCACTGCAGGTGGTCTGGGAGATAGACATCATCATCATCCAGATAAGCGACATAGCGACCGCGCGCGCGCTTCAAGCCTGCGTTGCGGGCCGCCGAGAGGCCCTGATTGCTTGGCTGATAAAAATACCTGATAGGAAGGTCCCGATAATCTTCCAATAGGGAATCAATGGGCGCGCCGTGATCATTGACCAGGACAATCTCGAAGTCCCGAAAGTCCTGTTCTCGCAAGCTCGCCAAAGCATCGCGCAGCAGATCCGGACGATTATAGGTTGTAACAATCACGGAAAACAGCGGACCATCATCTTCCATCGGACCTGTCAGAGCGAACAGACGCTGGCGAATAGCTGTCGCCCTATCCGCCACGGCTTGTCGGGCTGGCTCCGGATAGGCACCCAGGCGATTCTGATACAGGTGCCAGATTGGCATCGCGGCGGGCTGCATTCGCGCCCGGATATTCCCGTTATCCAGGCAATGCTCCAGGATTTCAGTATGCTCGAACAAAGGTCTGGCATCCGCATAAAATTGCCGCGAAACCTGTCCATCATGAATCCGGTACCCGACACTCGCCTGGCGCAGAAACACAAAATCCGGGTACATCTCCGCAATCCGCAACCAGAGCTCCCAGTCCCCCGCAAGCATCCCTTCTCGGGCCAGAGATCCATCTGGCAAGGCCACGTCATCCAGCATGGATCGGCGCAGGACGACTGCGGAAGGCGTAACGTAATTGTCGTACCGCAACAATTCCACCACTTCATCCCGGCCGCCGTAATAGGACTCGGGCGCATGTCCGGGATGCTCCGCTCGCTGGATGAAAACGCCGTGCTGATCGATCCACTCGCACTGCGTATAACCCAGCATCGCATGGGGCACTGCATCCATCGCCGCGCACAAAGCAGCCAGATGCCCTGGATACAGAACATCATCCGACCCAAGAACAGCCACATAGCGTCCGGCTCCTGCTCTGACGCATTGGTTGTAGTTGGCAGTCAACCCCAGGTTGTGGGCATTAATGTGGTAGGTGAACCTCGTATCCGATCCGTAGCGTGCCAGGATCTCCGGACTTTCGTCGGTCGAACGGTCGTCGAACACGATAACTTCCAGCGACAGACCTTCCTGGGCCAGGGCCGAAGAGATCGTCTGGGCCAGGAAGGGCGCATTGTTATAGGACATGATCACGACTGTCACGTCAGGAGCCATCTTGTTCTTCCGTTGCATTTCGGTTCAGGGCGTAAAGCGATTACACGCACCCACGACGGCTTCAACCTCGGGATCGCCAATCGAAGGGCTCATCGGAAGGCTCAGGACGCTGGCGTGCAGGCGTTCCGCCACAGGAAGGCGCGCATCACACCAACAGCCGCCATAGGCGGCCTGATGGTGTGGCGCAATTGGATAATGGATCATCGTACAGACGCCTGATCGTTCGAGGTGGCAACGCAAGGCATCACGGTGAGCCGACCGCACCACAAACAGGTGCCAGACGTGGGTCTCTTCGATCACCCGCAGCTCCGCAGGAGCCAGAGGCAGAAGGATGCTCTCGCAGCGGATGCCTTCCAAATAAGCGTGAGCCACCCTGCGCCTCAGACGGATATCCTCAGCCAAGTGACCGAGTTTTACCCTGAGCATCGCCGCCTGGATTTCGTCGAGGCGGCTATTCACGCCCTGGAAATCATGCCGGTATTTTTCATGGGAGCCGTAATTGCGCAAGGCGAGCAGCCGCCTGGCCAGCTCGGCGTCATCTGTCGTCACAGCCCCGGCATCGCCCAGGGCGCCCAGGTTCTTGCCGGGATAGAAACTGAATCCCGCCGCATCGCCCCAGGCCCCGGCCCGACGCCCGCCAAGGCTGGCTCCATGTGCCTGCGCCGCATCCTCCAGCACCAGCAGACCATGGCGGGCCGCAATGTCCAGGATGGCTGGCATGTCGGCCAAGCGACCGTACAGGTGTACCGGCACGATCGCGCGTGTGCGCGCTGTCACCGCAGCTTCCAGTTGGTCCGGATCGATGTTCAGCGTCTTTTGATCGGGTTCCACCAGGACAGGCTTCAGCCGGTTCTCGGTGATCGACAGGATGGTGGCGATGTAGGTATTGGCCGGCACTAGGATCTCATCACCCTCTCGCAGCCGACCCAAGGTTTTCCAGGCGCGCAGCGTCAAGGTCAGGGCATCGAGGCCGTTTGCCACGCCGATGCAATGCCGGACGCCGCAATAGGCCGCGAACTCCTCCTCGAAGGCTGCCAGTTCCTCTCCAGCGATATACCGGCCTGAATCGATGACGCGCGCGCAGGCAGCCAGCAACTCGTCGCGATGGCGTACATTGACGGCGCGCAGGTCCAGGAACGGGATAGGCGGCCCGGATCGAGACATAAGCGGCTCAAGCCTCCACGCCGTCGGAGGCCAGTACGTAGATCTCTCCGGCAATATCCGGATAGCGTTCTCCCAGCGCCATGAACGCCGCGACCATCTGAGGCGTCCAGTCGGCTTCAATCTGGGCATTGGAGACCGGCTTCATCCAGTAGCCACCAAACAAGTCGATACGGAGGCCGGCCAGGGAAAATGCCTGGCGAAACGTTTCCGGCGTAAAGACCCGGCGATGGCCATGGTGCCTGTCCGTTTCGTTCAAAGCATCCTCAGCCGATAGCAGGCCCATCATGACTGCGGCCTGGCGGTGCAGCGAACGGGCATTGGGCACCGCTCCGAAGATACGGCCGCCAGGCGCCAACCAACGACGGGCGCGGACCAGAATGTCCACCGGGTCCTGGACATGTTCCAGGACGTGGCCGAGCACGATATTGTCGAACTGCTCGGAAGGATCAAAGTCCTCGAACAATGCATGCACGACTGTCGCTGCGGGGAAGCGCACGGCCAGATCCTCGCAAAACCTGGCGGATCCTTCGACCAATGTCATCTTCAGACCCAGGGTAGCCAGACGCTCTGTCATGACACCTTCCGCTGGCCCCATCTCCAGGAGGTTCGCGCCGCGCAAATGGCGGCGGGCAATCTGGAAAGAATAGAGGATCGAGGCCGTATTGACCCCCGCAGCATACAGGGAGTGCTCGGAAATCCGCTCCAGATGCGACCGTTCTTGTTCAGACATGAAATAATCTCCGTGATTCTTCGGGCCAGCGCCTCTCAGGCGGGTCCCTCGATGAATTCGATCAGAAGGCGGTCAGGCAGCATGACGAAGCAGATCGGCCGCCCGCCGAATGCAACGGCAGGTGCAGGCGCGGCCATCAACTTACCCCGCCGCAGCCGGGCCCAGGCAAGACCATCATCGAGGCGAGCGACCTCGTAGGCAAGGTGATACATCGATACCCCCGCATCGAGCCAGGGGGTCAGGGTCTCGGAGTTTTCGAGATTTTCCAGCAGCTCGATGCGCGGCCCGGCTCCGATCAGAAAGCATCCCGCTACGCCCTGCACGGGATCAATGAAGCGTTCGCCTTCCTGATGGTATCCCAGGCCATCGAAAGGGGTGCGCGCCCTGTCGATGGACCTGCATGCATAACCGATGTGATGGAACGCAAAAGGCGGATTCTCCATCCGCCCAGGCTCATGGCTGGACATCGGCGACCCTCGCAGCAAGCCTGGCGGCCAGACGTTCGAGATGCGGGCCGACCGTCTCTCGCCAATTGTTTCGACCGACTCCATGCTCGATCGCATCGAAAACCCGGCCGCCCAGTTCGAAGTGGGCGGGCAGTACGCGTCGCTCTGCGCAACCGCAGGAATCGTGAAACGCCACCACGCGGACGTTGTCGGCGACCGTGCGGCAATAGACCCGCGCCAGCGCCAAACGATCGAAGGCACAGCGATAGACAAGCGCCGCACTCTCGACTGCGGCCAGCGACCCGCGTCTCAGGATCCAGCGCCCCCATTCAGCCATCGAACGCGTCTCATCCAGATCATAGAGCGCCACTACCCCCTCGGCTGCCCCATCGCGCTGCCGCTCCACGACGAAATAGTAGTCCCCCGCCCGCTCATAATAAGCCGCCAACCAAGAGAGCTGGTTGCTCAGGACAGGCGGCGTGGGATGCAGAAAACGGCTCAATTCCGGATCGCCACGCAATTCCAGCAGCAACGGAGCATCGGCATCAGTCACCGGGCGCAGGCGAAAGCCGGGTCCCTCAATGACGAGTTCATGCCGCATCGGCCGCCACCCGGTCAACGATGTTCGCCACGCTGTCCAGGCCCGACAGATCTTCTTCTGAAAACACCATGTCGAACGCGTCCTCGAGCGCGAACATGATCTCCACGTGCTTGAGCGAATCCCACTTGGCCAACCCAGACCGCGACGCATCCGGGCCGACTGGTTCCCTAAGCACGGTACTGATGACTTTGAGCACCACCTGCTCGATCTGTTGACGATCCACCTGCCCCCCTCATTCCTTGATCACTTCAATACCCCGCGCAAGCGTGAAGCCTCCGATCCGGTCGGCGGAAAGCCGATCGTCCCCTGTGGACTTCCCCGCCTCGAGCCGATCCCGCAGTCCCTCCAACCAGCCCCTGGCCGGCTGGTTGCGCGGCCCCTCAGCAGTCTCGAACACGACCTCCTCGCTCTCCGGAAACAGAGCGGAGCACCTCAGCGCCGACAACACGATCGCGTCCTCGAGCCGGCGACCCAGCGCCCGGCAACTGATGCACAGTTCCAGGACGGTCAGCCGCCCGCCCTCGCGCACAGCCACCAGAGCGGCGATGAGGCCGCTGTCCGACAGGCGATCGGACAGCGAAACCGCCGCCACGCAGGCATCGTCGCGAGCCATGAAGGCCGCCAGATCGGCCTCATTGTAACGACGCAAGGCGAGATTGAATTGATTGGTCTTGCGGCATAATTCCGCCAGACGCGGGACGTCCGCGATGGCATCGTGCCGCACGGTCAGGACGACGCCCAGGTCCTGGAAATACCGCTCTTCATCATGCCCCTCGCCCAGCAGCTTGTCGCGCTGAACATTGGCTCTCATGTCTTCGACGCGGCGGGCATCGTCGGCCGACACCGACCCGCGCCAGAGTCCCGGATAATAGTGCAACGCGAGGCGCGTCTGGTCTCCGTCCGGAGAGGCAAACAGCGGATGGACGCCTGGGCAGCCGGCCGCCACACTGACCAGTTCACCGGGGTTGTCATCCAGGAACAGCACCGCATCGGGCGCGATACGCAGTTGCCGCGCCACGCGCGCCACGGCATCGGCCTTGCTGCCCCAGGAGACTTCGACCACGGAGAAATCGTCCCAGCGCAGGGGATAGTCCGTCCGCTGCGCAAACAGGGACTCGACGTCTTCAAGCTCGTTGCGCGAGATTAGCGCCAGAAATATCCCTCGGTCTTTCAAGGTGCGCAGCGCTGTCTGCAGCAAGACATGTCCGGGCTCCAGCCGTACGCCCACCGGACCTTCCTCGCCCAGGACTCCCGAATGCAGAGTGTTATCCAAGTCCACAGCCACCGCCTTGATGGGAGGCAGCAAGAGTCCGGGCAGCCAGTGGCAGCCCAGGCGGCGCGCCAAGACCGCCTGGGCGAGGCGTGAGATGGGCGTACCCGCAACCTTTGCCACCCGGGGGTCCAGCAATGCAGTGTCCTCTTCTGCGCACGCGGCCTCCAGATCCACGACATGCACACCGGGGATGCCATCTGCCAGCGCGGCCAAGCGCCGCGAGCCCTCTTCGGCCGCCCAGGCGTCCCAACTGGCCAGCAGAATAGGTGCCGAAGTCCGGGATCGCAAGTCCCTCACCCGGGCGCCCAGCCATTCGAGCCAGTCTGCGAACGCCATCCGGCCCCTGTAGCGGGAACTATCCAGCCACACGACCTCGACTTCGGCAGGCGTCCATCGTTCGAAATCCAGCGTATCATCGTATCCGCCGAGGCGGTACTCGACCTCCAGGCCAGCATAGGTCAGGAATGGTCGCAGCAATACCTCAAAAGTCTCGAAATTCTGATTACGCCAGATATTGGCCCTGCATTGCCCCAGTCGCGCAGGCGGCAGTTCAAGCGCCTGGAGTTCGAGCCTGGATAGCGTCCGAGCGAACAGAACGGACTGCCCCCTGCAACGCGCGATAACATCGTCGGTGGATTGGACACGCCCCTCCTCCCACGATATGGAAGGAGCCCCGGGGCTACGCTCATCAGAATGCATCATGCGGTCTCACCCGCCTCGACAAGGAAGCGTTCATAGTCCCGGATGTAATCGGCTTCGTCATAATGTTCGCTGGCTAGCACCAGCAAGACACAATCCGGGGTGAAGTCATGCATCTCCCGCCAGACCAAGCTTCTGATCACGAGGCCTCTCGTCGGAGAATCGAGCAACACCTCTTCGCGCCGCGTACCGTCGTCCAGCACCATCCGGCAGCTGCCTGTGACGCAGACCGCCACCTGCCGCAACCGGCGATGCGCATGAAAACCCCGGGATACGCCCCGCCCGGTACCAAATAGGTAATAAACCCGCGCAATGTCGAAAGGCACGGTCCTGCCGCCCTCCAGCGCCACCAGAGAGCCGCGTTCATCCCCCAAGGGAGGAAAGTCCACCCATTCGATCAACGCCATCTTTCGACGCACCAGCAGTCTGCTCCCGCACACAATTCAACGTGGATTCTTAACATACCAGACTGCGGCTCGCCAGAATCCATGGATTTGACGCCATAAACAAGGGGTTTCATACAAGCGCTATCGCACCCGCCTACTGAAAAACCGGACGCAATCCTGTAATGACCTAGTGAAAACCCGCTCAGGCGACAATTTGAGAAATCACCATGGGCACGAAAAGGGGAGACGGAATCAAACGAAGGGCAGCCAAACGCAAGAGCGCTCTAGTGCTGGACATCATCCAGGTCAAAACCATGGCGGCTGAAGCCAGCCGCGCCGATACGATATGATCGCCCTCGCACGCCCGCACTGCGCGGGCGATTAGCAGTATCTGAAGGAAAATCCCGCACGTGGATGCAAACAACCGCCGTATCCCCATTCACAAGGCCCAGGGCGTCCCCCTTCTTCTGATCGTGGTCGTCCTGGGCGTGGCCAGCTTCAGCATCCTGTTGCCGCTCTCGCCGGCCTGGGCCTTGGCCAGGGGCGCGAGCGAGGCCGCGGCAGGTAGCGTGACCACGGTCCTGATGGCGACTACCATCATGGCTCAATTCGCCATGAACTACGCTATCCGGACCTTCGGGTGGACGAAGGTGCTGGCTCTCGGACTGATTGCGCTGGGCGCGCCGGCCACGCTGCAGGTCCTGTCTTCGGGTTACGCCGCCATCCTGATTTCCAGCGCCTTGCGCGGCATCGGTTTCGGCATTCTGACGGTCGGCGGCGCAACCGCCATGGCCTTGCTCGTGCCCGCCGAAAGAAGGGGCGCCGCCGTTGGCGTCTATGGCCTGGCGGTCGCATTCCCCCAGCTGCTGCTCATGTCCTCCGCACCCGTCCTCGAACAGCGCTTCGGCAGCTTCGCCATGACGCTGATCGCGACGTTGCCATTGGCAGGACTGTTCCTGGTGCGGCCGCTGGGCCGCACCCTGAGCCGGCACGCAGCCCCGGAACGGGGGCCCGCCGGCGCCGGATCGCCGGAGCCGACGTCGACGTTCCGGCTGATCGCCCCCACGCTGCTGATCCTGCTGATCGCCACCAGCAGCGGGGGCGCCGTGCTGACGTTCGCCAGCCAGATGGCCCCGGATGCGTCCTCCGCGGCGATCATGCTGTTGTGCATGACCGGCTTCGCGACCCCGACCCGGTGGATCTTCGGGGTCCTCAGCGACCGGCGCGACACACTGAAGATGATCGCGGGATTATGCGCCGTGCTCGTACTCGGCATGGGGGTGCTGAGCGCCGCCCTGTCGATCAGCGATCCTCACACGGCCCAATGGGCTCTGTATGCAGGCGGCACGCTGCTGGGGCTGGCCTACGGCGGCCTGCAGAGCACATCCCTCGTCCTGGCTTTCAGGCTGGGGGGCGCGGCACGGCTGACCCGTGTATCGGTGTTGTGGAACGTCTCTTTCGATCTGGGAACCGGCGTGGGCGCGCTGGCGGCGGGCGGGCTTGCCACCGCGGCGGGGCTTCCCTTTGCCTTCGCCTGCCTCACGGCCCTGTCGCTGCTGGGGGCCGTGACCGCGCTGAGGCGACTTCAGGGCTGATCGCCCCGACAGGCGTTCAATCCTGTCCGATATCCTCGTTCCACAGTTCGGGACGATCGCGGATGAAATCGCGCATCAGCGTGACGCAGGATTCGTCCTGCACGACGTCCACCCGCACGCCGCGCGACCGCAGCAGGTCCTCGTCCCCCATGAAAGTCCGGTTTTCGCCGATGACCACCCTGGGGATCCCGTACAACAGGATCGCCCCCGTGCACATGGAGCAAGGCGACAGGGTGGTGTACAGCACGGATTCCTGATAGACACGGGCCGGCTGGCGTCCGGCGTTTTCAAAGGCGTCCATCTCTCCGTGCAGAATGGCGCTGCCGTTCTGCACGCGCCGGTTATGCCCGCGGCCAATGATGCGCCCCTGATGCACGATCACCGAGCCGATCGGAATGCCGCCTTCGGCCAGGCCCTGGCGGGCTTCGTCGATCGCTGCCTGCAGGAATGGATCCATGGCCCTACCCCCGCTTGCGCGCCAGCATGGTCGCAAACTGCAGCTGCGCCCCGTTGTGCATGGTGCCCAGGTCCTCGTTGTAGTTCACGAGTTCCCAGTCCTGGTAATAGGCGCTGAGCTCCCCCGGCTGCAAGGTGAACGGGAAATTCATGGGGCAAGGATATTCGGCGGTGTCCATGGCGCACACGATCAGGTTGTATCCGCCGGGCAGCGTGTGCTGCTGCATGTCGGACAGCACGGCGCCGACGCGCGAGGGGTCGATGAACATCAGCGTCACGGTGCAGGCGATCAGGCCGTAGTCCGCGTCGAGGCTGGCTTGCTGGATGTCGTAGACCCGCGGCGCGATGGTGGCGATGCCTTCCCGGTCGACGATGGACTGCAGCGTGGCAATGGCCTGGGGATTGACGTCGACGGCGGTGACCTTGAAACCCAGCTGGCTGAGATACAGGGCGTTGCGCCCGCTGGAGCATCCCATGTCGAGTACATCGCAGGGCGCGATGATCTGGCATGCCTTCACGACTTCGCTGTGGGCCTGGTTCAGGCCATAGCGGCTATTCAAATCGTCCATTGACTGAAATCCTGTAAATTCGAACACGGCCAGGCGCTTGGGTTGCCGGCCACACGTCTGATGTTGCGCGGGCGATGGTAGCAAACCGCGGCTGCAATCCGCCCAAAGACCTCATTGACCTTCAAGGCTCAGGGTGAAGCGCTGTTCAGCAGCGATTCGACGTCCACCTCGTCGATCTGCTCCGGCCGCATGAAGGTCCGGGCATAATCCAGCCAGACCCGGCTGCCCACGAAATACCGGAACAGGTCCGGATCCAGGTGCCCTTCCCGGCTCATGGCGGCCATGATGCCCAGGGATTCGGACAGGGGCTTGGGCGGCTTGTAGGGCCGGTCGGCCGCGGTCAGGGCCTCGAATACGTCCACCAGCGCGATGATGCGCTCGGTGGTGCCCAGCTGCTCGGCGCCCAGGCGGCGCGGGTAGCCCTTGCCGTCCATGCGCTCGTGGTGATTGGCCGCGATGTCGGGCACGCGCCGCAGGTGGGGCGGCCAGGGCAGGCGCGTGAGCATGATGAGCGTCTGCACGATGTGGTCGTTGATGGCGAAGCGGTCTTCGGGGGTCAGCGTGCCGCGCCGGATGGCGAGGTTGTGCAGCTCGCCCATATTGCGCTGGTGCTCGGGCAGCACCATGTCGAAGCCCCAGGTGTTGCGCGGGTCGTCGCGCTCCACGGCGGGCCGCCGCGCGTCGTCCCAGGGCACGATGTGGTGGGGCTGATCGGCCAGCAGCCGCTCGGTGGCGGGCAAGGCGGGCGGCTGCGGCCGGCTGCGGGCCAGCCGCGCGCTTTCCTGTGGATCCAGGCCCAGCGCGTCGTCGAAATGGCGCAGCCAGGTCCGCTCGCCGATGGCGCGCAGGCGCTCGATGGCGCTGTCGGCCAGGGATTCGCCGCCGATATTGCATTGCGCGATGAAGCGGAATTCCTCGCGCAGTTGCGCCTGGCAGGCGTCGCGCCGCGCCTGGGCGGCGCCGGTGTCTTCGCCGCGCAGCCGGGCCTGCAGGCATTCGGCCTCGGCGTCACGCCACAGCACTTCAAAGCGCATGCGGATTTCGTGGATGCGGTTGTAGACGAGCTCCAGTTTGGTGGCCTTGTCCATGATGTGCCCGGGGCTGGTCACCTTGCCGCAGTCGTGCAGCCACGCCGCCAGGCGAAAAGCCTCGCGCTCGTCGTCGTCCAGGTGGAAGTCCGCGTAGGGGCCGGCGGACTCGGCTTCCATGCGGTCGGCCAGCAGGATGGCCAGTTTCGGCACCCGCTCGCAGTGCCCGCCGGTGTAGGGGCTCTTGGCGTCGATGGCGTCGGCCAGGATGTGGGTGATGGATTCGAACAGCCGGCGCTGCGCCTCGATGAGCTGGCGCGTCTCGATGGCCACGGCCAGCATGCCGGTCAGGCGCTCGGCAAAGGCGGCGAACTCGGGCGCGGCATGATCCCGGTCCGCGTCGTGCACCAGCATCAGCAGCCCCAGCGACTGCTGGTCGCGGCCATGCAAGGCGAACGCGACACACCGGCGGTCCCGGCCGCCGGCGCCGGCCAGCGCGCCAGCGCCGTCCTCGGCGGTCATCGAGTCCGGCAGCGAATCCTGCTCGCCGAACGCGGCCACGCGGTTCAGTCGTTGGCGGTCCTGGCCGAAGAGATAGACGGCGCCGCCCTCGCAGCGGGTGGCCTGGACGAATTTCTCCAGCACCTGCGTGAGCATCGTCTCGATTCGCGGCTCGGAGCCCAGGACCCGGCTGATGTCGAGCAGCGATTCCATCGAGCCCGCGACTTTGTCCATCACCCCATTGAGGGCCTCGACCTCGCGCAGCGCCGAGGCGGGCCGGCTCTTGCGGCGGTGGAAGTCGAACCAGGACATGCGCAGCGATTGCGCGGAAACATCCTCCAGCGCCCGGCCTACGGCACTGCCGACCAGCCAGCCAAGCGGCAGGAACAGCACGATCAGCGCGATTGAGATCAGGATCATGCGCGTGCGGGTATGCGTCAGCGGGCCCAGCAGCTCGTCGACGGGCGCCGCGGTCAGCAAGCGCATGGTCACGCCATCTATGGCATTGAAGGGCAGCGCCATCCCGAACCACTCGCGCCCGCCCGACTCGTAGGAAACGACCCGGCCGAGGTCGGCGGCGCCCCGCCCCAGGCGCGTCAGCGCATCGACGCCCAGCCCGTCCAGCGTCCGCAGGTCGAAGTCGTCCGACCCGTCCTTGCGCACCAGCAGGGCTTCCATGTCGCGATAGCCGATCACCGCGCCATCGTCGTCCACCAGGGCCAGTTCGGCGCTGGGGGTCATGCGCAGACTGCCCAGGGCCTCGCCCAGGTCTTCCAGCGTCACGTCCACCGCCACGATGGCCCCGCCGGACGGCGACCGGCGGGACAACGTGATGCCCACCTGGCGGGTCGAAAAGAAGACGTAGGGCCGGGAGGTGACGGTGGCCTGCGTATCCGCCGCGCCGATGTACCAGGGCCGGGTGCGCGGGTCGAACTGGTAGTCGGGCTCGGGCCGCCGCAGCACGAGGTCGCGCCGGGCGTCGTAGAACAGGAACGAGCCGTGCCGTTCGCCATCGTCTCCAAGCTGGACCGCCTGCACGAGATAGGCGGCCTGGGGCGGCGCCTGGAAACGTTCGCGGACGTCGCGATGGTCCAGCGGCCGCATCAGCAGGAAATCGCCGTTGTCATAGCCGACGTAGACGGCCGATACGAGGGGGTTTTCGGCCAGCTCGGCCGCGAGGACGCCGCGCCGCGCCAGGCGGTCATCGAGGCGCCGCGCGTGAACCACCGGATCGAATGCGAGGACGCGCAAGGACAGGAAACCGGGCTCGATGAGCCGGCGCGCCCGCGCAGCCACGATCTGGCCGGTATCGCGCGTCGTCACGGCCGCCATGTCCAGCAGGATGGACCGGGAACCGTACCAGCTCAGCGTGATCAGCGTCACGGCAACGAGCCCCATGGCCGCCACCGCGAGACTCGCAATGACGAGCCGGACCGACCAGGGCTTCACACGAGGGCCTTCCGGCATGGATGTCTCCATTCGTCGTGCCGCGGATGGGCTGCAATTTCTGCAGTATCGTTAATCCTTTTGTGGATGGCAAGGCACTTTATGCGCAACTGCGGGCGACAGGACACCGGGACTCTGACTTACCAGTGGCTCCATGACACGGTACGCGCGCGTTTCGACTCTGACGCGGCCATGGAGGCTTTCCTGCCGCGGGCGCTGACGCCTGACGAATTGCGGCGCAAGGGCGACGACCGCTACCTGTCCGCGATGACGCAGCGGATATTCCAGGCGGGGATGCAGCATGCCATGGTGGATGCCAAGTGGCCGGCCTTCGAAGAGGCCTTTTCGGGTTTCGCACCCGAGGCCATGGCCACGCTCGGCGAGGCGGACCTCCAGCGACACCTGCAAAACACGCGGATCATCCGCCACCTGGCCAAATTGCGGACCATCCCCAAGAACGCCCGGTTCATCCTGGACGTCCGCCAGGAACAGGGGGACAGTTTCGGCGCCTTCATCGCCGGTTGGCCGGTGGACGACATCATCGGTCTGTGGCGGCTGCTGGGCCAGCGCGGCGCCCGGCTGGGCGGCCGTTCGGCGGCCGGGTTCCTGCGCCTGGCCGGCAAGGACACCTTTCTGCTGACCAGCGACGTGGTCGCGCGACTGGCGGCCGCGGGCGTCGTGAACCGGGAACCGACCGGCCAGCGCGACCTGCAGGCCGTGCAGGATGCCTTCAATGTCCTGCGGCAGGAATCCGGCAGGCCGCTGTGCCAGTTGTCGGCCATGCTGGCGCTGAGCATTCATCCGGCTTTCTAGACCGGCAGGCACGCCGCATGCGGCCCGCCCGTCGAAATACCGACGGAGGCCAACATGGTGACGGACAAGGACCTGGAGCGCGCCCGGCAAGGCAAGGATTTCGAGGAGACCGCCAGCCTCGTGAAGACCGGCGCGACGCGGCCGGCGCTGGGGCCCAGCGATTCCAGCGACTCGGGCAACGACCTGCCGCCCGACATGCCGGATACGGACAGCGACCGCCACAATACGGGCGAACGCGCGCAGGTGGAGAATACGGGCGACGAGCCGCTGGAAGACGACATCGAGCCCGACAAGATCGTGCCCGACGAGAAAGCGGGCCTGGCGCATACGCCGCCGGATCCGGCGCGCAACGGCGGGAAGAGCGACTAGCAGCGCCGGTAGCGCATGCGCTTTCTGGAAGAGCCCTGAATCAGCCTTCCCGGATCCGCACGGTCAGGCTTTGCGCCGCCGTGCCCACCGGTCCGTGGATGTCGCTCAGGACCGAGAACGTTTCGCCCAGGCCGGTCGGCCCGAAGCTGACGCGTGTGTCAAAGCCCACCCAGCCGGCCTCGGGCTGGCGCGTCAGATGGATGGTCAGGTCCACATTGGCGAAGAACACCGCGTTCGGATTCTCACGGACGGCCAGGCCGTTGGCGGTATCGATCAGCTTCACGAAGCCGGCCACCGGCGGGTCGATCTCCCCGTCCACCAGGGGATACGGGGTGCGGATCCAGCTTTGCGCCCGGCCCGGGCGGGCGTCGGCCGCCCGGCGCGCATCCAGGGATGCGATGAATCCGCCATTCCAGATCGACGAGAAGGTCAGGGGCGGCAGCGCATCGGGCGGCGGCAGCGGCGCCCATTCGCAGCCCTGCACCGGCGTCGTGTCGCTCGACGCCAGGCGCCAGATGCGCGCGTGAATGCTGGTCTGGTCCCCATGGCGCATGGTGGCCTCGACCAGCTCGATCGAGCGGCCCGGCCGCACCATCCGCACGTCGACGGTGAAGGGGCCGGAATGGATCACCCCCAGCACGTCAAAGGACACGCGGGACACCAGCTTGTCGCTGGGCAGCCGGCGTTCCGCCTCGGCCAGCACCAGGCCGGCGGCCGCCGCCAGATGCTGCTCGCCGGGCTGCCAGGCGCCCTGGGCATGCAGGGTGGACAGGAATTCGGTATCCCCCCGGCGCACATAGAAAGCGTCGGGATAGGGTTCGTCGGCGTGGCCGAGGTGCAGGTTGTGAGCGGCAGGCATGCGCAAGAGTATAGAGGGTTCCGGGCCTGCTTGCGGCCGCCGAAGATACTCAAGCAAGCGTTTTGTCCGGGATCGAGAACCTGGCTGCCGCGCCCATCACCGCCAGGACCGAAGCAGTGACGATGTTCGAGTGTCGGCCCACGCCGAAGCGCGAACCGGGCACGCCGGGCATGGCGGCCTCCACGATGGCCAACGCCGCGGCGTCCGAACCCACGCCCAGGCTGCGCTCCTCATAGCTGTCGATCCGCAGCGGCAGGCCCAGCGCCGCCACTGTCGCGGCAATCGGTCCGTTGCCCGTCCCCTGGAAGACATTCACGTTGCCATCCGCATCCTTCAGCTCCAGCGCGATACCTTGCCCATCCGCATGCTCGAACAAGCGATGGCTGCAATAGACGAAGCCTGACCATTCTCGCGCCGGGGCGAGATAGGTACGTTCGAACACGTTCCAGATTTCCTCGCTGCTCAGTTCCGTTTCACTGGCATCGGCCAGGGTTTGCACGATGGCGCCGAACTCCACCTGCATGCGGCGAGGCATGGTGATCCCGTAGTCGCGTTGCAGCAGGAAAGCGATGCCGCCCTTGCCCGACTGGCTATTGACGCGCACGATGCTGTCGTAAGTGCGGCCCAGATCCTTGGGGTCGATGGGCAGATAGGGCACGCGCCAGGGCATGTCCGGCTTTTGCGCGGCAAAGCCTTTGGCGATGGCGTCCTGGTGCGAACCCGAGAACGCCGTGAATACCAGGTCGCCCACGTAAGGGTGGCGCGGGTGGATGGGTATCGCCGTGCATTTCTCGACCACGCGGGCAATGGCCGCGATGTCGGAGAAATCCAGGCCTGGCGCGATGCCCTGCGCATACAGATTCAATGCCAGCGTCACGATATCGACGTTGCCACTGCGTTCGCCATTGCCAAACAGGCAGCCTTCGACACGCTGCGCACCTGCCAGCATGGCTTGTTCGGCGCAGGCCACGCCCGTGCCCCGGTCGTTGTGCGGATGCACGGACAGCACGATGTGTTCGCGCCGATCGAGGCGCCGGTCCATCCATTCGATCTGGTCGGCGAAGACATTGGGAGTGGAGACCTCTACTGTAGTCGGCAGGTTGATGATCATCGGCCGCCGAGGCCCGGCATCCCAGGCACGGATGGCGGCGTTGCATACGGCCAGCGAAACGTCCAGTTCGGCCATGCAGAACGTTTCGGGCGAGTACTGGAAAACCCATTCGGTTTCCGGGCGCGCGGCCGTCAGCCGCTTGAGCACCGCGATGTGATGCTCGACCATGTCGATTATCTGCGGCACGCTCATACCGAATACGACCTCGCGCCAGACAGGAGCGATGGCGTTGTAGAAATGCACGATCACGCGCCGCGCACCCGCCACGCTGCGTACCGTCTCCGCAATCAGATCGTCCCGCAATTGCGTGATGACCATGGGTGTCACATCGGCTGGAATCAGGTCGGCATCGATCAGATGGCGGGCAATCTCGAAATCGGTGCGTGAGGCCGACGGAAAACCCACCTCGATCTCCTTGAAACCGATGCGCACCAGTTCGTGGAACAGGCGCAGCTTGCGCTCGCGGTTCATGGGCTCGAACAGCGCCTGGTTGCCATCCCGCAAATCGGTCGACAGCCAGACCGGGGCTTGGGTCAAAGTACGCGACGGCCATTGACGATCCGCGAGATCGACAGGGGCGACAGGGTGATATTTCTGGGAAGGATCGGCCAGCATGAAGAGCACTCCAAAGGAATCGTCAGCACCCGATCCTCCTGGGCCTGGACCAAGCGGACGGCCGGGCCGGGTTCAGGAAGAATCGATACGACCCGATGTTAGGCTTGCATGTTTCGGCCATCTACATAAAATTGGACAAATCCTTTATTCATTTGGACAGGCCGCACGAAAATGGGCTTTTCCTCCCCCGAAGATGGCGGCCATCCGCTCGACATCAGCGCGCAAGGAGCCCGCGGCTTGCCGGTATTCGGTGTTGCCGTGCGCTACCCTGCGGGCCACGTGGTGCCTCTGCACAAGCATGCGTATGGTCACCTGATCCATGCGGATCGCGGCCTGTTGCGCGTAGAGTCCGAAAGCGGTCAATGGCTGGTGCCGCCCACGGCAGCGGTCTGGCTGCGGTCGGGCGTGCCACACCAGTTGACCGTGCCCGTAGCGCTGCAAGCGCATGGCTTGTTCGTGCGCGAGGACGTCTGCGCGCGCCTGCCGGCAGCCGATTGCGTCGTGCATGTCTCTGGTCTGCTGCGCGAACTGATCATGGCGCTGGCCGAGGCGGACAACCACGGTTCATCTCCCAGGCGCATGCAACTGCTCGGCGCGCTGCTGATCGAAGAATTGCACGCACAGCCCATTCTCCCCTTCCATCTGCCGTGGCCGGCGAAAGACGCCGACAGCCCGATGCAGCAGGTCTGCCAGGCGCTGCTGGACAAGCCCGGTGACGTCGCTACCGCGGCCGACTGGGCCGTCAAGCTGGCCATGAGCGAGAAGACTTTCTACCGGCACTTCCTCCAGTCGACCGGCATGACCTTCGGCAGGTGGCGTCAGCAATTGCGGCTGATGTCCTCGCTGACGTTGTTGATGCAGGGCGTGCCGATCACGCAGGTGGCCCTGGCGAGCGGCTACGACAGCCACAGCGCCTACACGACAGCGTTCAGCCGGCAATTCGGGCAACCGCCCTCCGCATTCGCGGCGAATGCAGCCGCGACCGCCAGGAAACCTTCGTGAGGTTCCGGCTTGCCTCGTTCAGGGTCCACGGCCTCCGCGTCCCGAAGCAGTTTCCAGGCTCTGCAACAACATTGAGAGATGGTCGTCCAGGCTGGCGACAGCCTCGGCGGGCAGCGCCGACAACAGACGACACTCGTTCTCGAGGTGCGCCTCCACCGCGCGATCGATCAGCGCGAGCCCCTCGCCGGTCAGCTGCACGAGGGTGCTGCGTGCGTCCTGTTCGTTGGCGACGCGCTCGACCAGTTTCCTGGTTTCCAGCCGCCGGAGGCGGTGAGTCATCGTCCCCGAAGTCACCATCAACGCCGAAAACAGTTCGGTCGGACTCAGGCGGTACGGCGCGCCAGCGCGCCGCAACGAGGCCAGCATGTCGAACTCCCAGAGCGCCAGATCAAAGTCCGCGAACCGGGCTTCCAGACGCTGTTCCAGGAGAGCCGCGCATCGCTTGATGCGCCCTATGGGCCCCATCGGGCCGGCATCCAGGTCCGGGCGCGCCACACGCCACTGCTCGAGGATGGCATCCACGACGTCGCGTTGCCGCTGCTTGGGTTGATGGTTCATTTGTCTTGACTTCAAGATAATTTGTTTGCACAATCCTATTATCTTGGAATCGAGATAAATCACCAAATCATGCACCCCGATCATCCCTTGGCGGCGCGCCCGCTGCGCCACTGGCGCGAGGTTGTCATTACCGCCATCGCACCGGCGATCTGGGGCTCGACATACATCGTGACGTCCGAGCTCCTTCCGCCAGACCGGCCTTTCACCGCCGCACTGCTGCGAACGCTTCCTGCCGGCCTGCTGATCCTGCTGTTTACGCGCCGGATCCCGGCGCGCCGGCACTGGGGCCGCCTCCTGGTGCTGGGTGCCTTGAACATCGGCCTGTTCCAGGTTCTGCTGTTCGTGGCGGCCTATCGCCTGCCCGGCGGCCTGGCGGCGGTGCTTGGCGCAGTCCAGCCCTTGTTGGTGATGTTTCTGATCTGGGCGGTGGACGGGCGGCCACCGGCGCGGATCACCCTGTGGTCCGCCGTGGCTGGCATCGCAGGCATGGCCATGCTTCTGCTCTCGCCGCAGACGGTGCTCGAGCCGGTGGGAATCGCCGCTGCATTGGCGGGCGCCGCCAGCATGGCGACTGGGGTGTGGCTCACCCGCCGCTGGCAGTTCGACCTGCCTGTGCTGTCGCTGACCGGCTGGCAGTTGCTCATCGGCGGCCTGATGCTGGTGCCCGTGGCCTGGCTGGCCGATGCCCCGCTGCCGCCTTTGGGGATCTGGAATTGGGCGGCCTACACGTATCTCTGCCTGGCCGGGGCTTTGCTGGCGTACGCGCTCTGGTTTCGTGGCGTGGCGCGCCTGCCGACAGTCGCCGTTGCGTCCCTGGGCCTGCTAAGCCCGCTGGTTGCCGTTCTCCTGGGCTGGATGGTGCTCGGGCAGTCGATCAAGGGCACTGCGCTCCTGGGCCTGGCGACCGTGCTGGCCAGTGTGTTTGCCGTGCAGCGGACGACAGCCGGCGACAAATGACCCCGAATCCCTCTCTCCTTTCTTTTTCATCAGGTATCGGCATGACCACTTCCCTGTGCCGTGACATGACCTCTTCACTACAGGAGGTCATTGAATCACGGGTTTCCGTCAATCACTTTCTGCCCGATCAATCGCTGGCTGACAACACCATCTCGACCCTTGTGCATCTCGCCACCAAAGCGCCCTCCGCCTACAACCTGCAGAACTGGCGATTCATCGCCGTGCGGTCGAACGAGGCCAAAATGCGCCTCAAGGCGGCGGCCATGGGGCAGCAGAAAGTCGTCGACGCCGCCGTGACTTTCATCGTCTGCGGCGTTCTGCAAGCTCATCGCGGGCTGGGGACCGTGCTGCAGGCCAGTGTGGAGGCTTGCATCATGCCGCAGGGCACGGTCGACGCCTGGGTGGCGCAGGCCGCCGCGGCCCACGAAGGCAATACGGAACTGCAGCGTGACGAGGCTGTGCGTTCGGCATCGCTGGCAGCCATGACGCTGATGCTGGCAGCGGAAGGCATGGGACTGGGATCCTGCCCCATGAGTGGCTTCGATCCTGCCGCATTGGCACTGGAGTTCCAGCTGGCCGACACCGAATTCCCGGTCATGCTGGTTGCCGTCGGGTACCCGGTGGCGGGCAACTGGCCCCAGAAGCCGCGCAAACCGATAGCCCATGTGCTGACCATCGTCTGATGCGACCGCTGGATTCAATGTGAATGTCTCCCCTTTCGATCCCTCATTCTCCGATGTGCGTCCGCGCCTGATCCGCCTGGCGTACCGGATGCTGGGTTCGGTCGCGGATGCCGAAGACGTCGTTCAGGAGGCATACCTGCGCTGGCTGGCGACCGATCGAGACTCGGTGCGTCAGCCAGCGGCCCTGCTGCGCACCATCGTGACCCGGCTCTGCCTCAACGAACTGAAATCCGCGCGGCGCAGGCGTGAGACCTATATCGGGCCATGGTTGCCCGAGCCCATCGTCGAGGCCGACGAGACCGATCCGATAGACGACATCACATTGCCGCTCATGATGATGCTGGAACGCCTCTCGCCGCTGGAGCGGGCAGCGTTCTTGTTGCACGACGTCTTCGGCATCGGATTCGACGACATCGCCGAGACGCTGGGCCGGGACGCTGCGGCATGCCGCAAGCTCGCCAGCCGGGCTCGTGACCATATCCGGGCAGGCCGCCCACGCTTTCCGGTGCCTCGGGAGCGCGGGCTGGCAATCGCCGCCGCCTTCTTTGCCGCGTCGCGCAAGGGTGACCTCAATGGCCTGCGCGCCCTCTTGAAGGAAGAAGTGAGGGCATGCACCGACGGCGGTGGCAGGGTGCAGGCCTCACTGTTCCCGCTGATCGGCGCAGCAGCAGTCATGGCAAGGCATGCGCAGCTTGCGCGCGAGTTCGCCCGGAACCCGTCCACCCTGATCCGCTACGCCATGATCGACGGACTGCCGGGCTTCATCACCGTGGAGGGAGGCGGCATCGTCCAGACCACCGCCTTACAGCTGGAGCACGACAAGGTCGCGGCGATCTTCATCACCAGGAATCCCGACAAGCTGCAACATCTGGGACGGGAACTGGAGCGCAGGCCGCATGATGCGCCGAACACGTGACGACATGCCAAGACAGATCAGGACCCGCTTTCCGGGTGGGTAGCCGTTCGAACCGGTTTTCTGACCAACGCCAGCAACCCTAAAGTGTCGTTATATTATTCCAGCCTTTTCGGGCTGCTGATTCCACATTCTGCTCCGGCCTGGTTGACTTGGGCTTCTGTGGCGATGGTCACCGCAGTTTCAACCATATGGTGGATCTCGGTTTCATTGCTGCTCACAAACCGAAGAGTCCGCAGCGGACTCATCCCTGAAAATAGGGCTTGTCGGTCAAACGCTGAGATACCCACCAAATGTTTCCCCATGGATCCCGGACGCCTCCCTGCCTGTCGCCGTAGGGCATGTCGGCAACGTCCATGATTCTTGTGGCGCCCGCCTGTTCAGCCCGGGCCATTGATGCGTCGGCATTTTCCACATAGATATAGTACGCAGCACGGCTGGCAGGAAACTGTCCGGACGCGTCGCTCACCATGATGGTGGACGTACCAAACCGGATTTGGCAATTCGCGATTCGTCCATCGGAACTTGTGCTTCGGCCGACCTCATGGGCGCCAAATGCGGCCATGAGAAAACTGACGTACCCGTCGGCATTATCCGCAAAGATATAGGGCGTCACGATCGCAAACCCCTCCGGCGCCTTCATCCCTCTCTCCCGTCAAAAGGAACCCTTTCCGGTCTTCTGTTTGCGGTTCGTCTCCGTGCCCGAGAGCATGCCGCAATCCCGCAACAACGCAATATCGATGGCAAAAATCATACCAAAAACAAGGCAACACCCAGACTGCCGAAACAAAATCGCGTGATCGGTTTGCGTGGCCACGGCAACCGTGTCCCCGGGGCGGAATCTGGCATACGGCCTTGTGCCGATGTCACATCTCGAAGGCCTGAATTGTCATATCGGGACAACCCACTCAAAGGAGAAAAAATGGCGGAAAAGAAGATGGCCCCGCTCGAGCTGCCGACAGAATCCCTGGCACCCATTTCCGCGGCGGAGCCTGGCCCGGCGCCACAGGTCCGCATCGCGGTCGTTTACCACACGCGGTACGGTCACACCGGAAGGCAGGCGGAAGCCGTGAAGGATGGTGTCCAGGAGGTCCCAGGGACCGAGTGCCTGCTGATGACGGTCGATCAGGCAGAGGGACGCTGGGAGGATCTTCTTCGATCCCACGCGATCGTGTTTGGCGCGCCCACCTACATGGGCGGGCCATCCGCCAGGTTCAAAGCGTTCCAGGACGCCACTTCGAATGCGGTGATGTCCCAAGGCTACCTCTGGAAGGACAAGATCGCTGCCGGCTTCACAAACTCTGGCGCGAGATCGGGGGACAAGCTTTCGACGCTCATGCAACTGGCGCTTTTTGCCGCCCAACACGGCATGCATTGGATAAACCTCGGCCTGCCGCCCGCAAACAACTCGACGTCGGGATCGGACGCCGACCTGAACCGGCTGGGCTTCTGGCTCGGTGCCACAGCGCAATCGAACGTCGATCAGGGGCCCGATGTGGCACCGCCGAAATCCGACCTCGCAACAGCCCAATATCTAGGAGCACGGGTAGCGCTGACGACATGGCAGCTTGTCCGGGGCCGACAGGCCTCTGGCTCGCCGTGACTTCGAGCCCGCGCTGCACCGCCGGCCGGGCAAGCCCACGGTCGAACCAGGCCCGCACGTTAAGCAAACGATCAAAGCCGATCGGTCTTGGGCAGCGGTCAAACCGCAGTTTGCGCGGTTTTTCGTATACCGATACTATGTCCCCGCAAACCGACTACGCCGTGACCCCACACACCTTTTCCCAACTCCCGCTCTCCCCCGCCCAGCTCGACAACCTGGCGCAGATGGGATACCAGGCCATGACGCCCATCCAGGAACAGAGCCTGCCCGTCATCCTGGAGGGCCGCGACCTGATTGCGCAAGCCAAGACGGGCAGCGGCAAGACGGCGGCATTCGGCCTGGGGATCCTGCACCGCCTGGACCCGGGGCGATGGGCGCCGCAGGCGCTGGTCGTCTGCCCGACCCGTGAATTGTCTGAACAGGTCGCAGCCGAGTTGCGCCGCCTGGCGCGCGCTGGCGGCAATATCAAGGTGCTGACGCTGACGGGCGGCGCCTCCTCGCGCCCCCAGATCGAATCGCTCGCGCATGGCGCCCACGTGATCGTCGGCACGCCCGGCCGCCTGCTGGATCACCTGGCGCGCCAGACCCTGGATCTCGCCGCCGTGCGCATGCTGGTGCTGGATGAGGCGGACCGCATGGTGGACATGGGTTTCTTCCCTGACGTGATGGAAATCGCCCACGCCTGCCCGGCCCGGCGCCAGACGCTGCTGTTTTCGGCCACCTATCCGGAGAGCATCCGCGAGGATGTCGAGCACCTGCTCGCCAGCCCCGCGTTCGTCAAGGTCGATTCGGTGCATAGCGAGCAGCAGATCGAGCAGCATTTTTACGAGATCGACGCGGCGGAGCGCTTCAACGCGGCCGCGGTGCTGCTGCGCCATTTCCAGCCCGAATCGGCGCTGGCGTTCTGCAATACCAAGGCGGCCTGCGCCGAGCTGGCGGCCCATCTGCAGCGGGCGGGATTCAGCGCGTTGGCGCTGCACGGCGACATGGACCAGCGCGATCGGGACGACGTGCTCGCGCAGTTCTCGAACCACAGCAGCAACATCCTGGTGGCGACGGACGTGGCCGCGCGCGGGCTGGACATCCCGTCTCTGGCCATGGTGATCAATGTCGAGCTTGCCCGTGACCCGCAGGTGCACACCCATCGGATCGGCCGCACGGGCCGGATGCAGCAGACGGGGATGGCCCTGAGCCTGTGCGCCGCCGATGAAAAACATGTCGCGTCGCGCATCGCACAGCTGTCAGGCCGGCCCCTGGCCTATGAACCGCTGCCGCGCCCAAAGACACCAGGAGGGCGCCCCGCCCGCGCGCCCATGGTGACCTTGCTGGTGCTGGGCGGCAAGAAGGCCAAGCTGCGTCCGGCAGACCTGCTGGGCGCCCTGACCGGCGACGGCGGGCTGACGCGCGAGCACGTCGGCAAGATCCAGGTCACGGATCAGGTGTCCTATGTCGCACTCAGCCGCGCGATCGCCCACAAAGCCTTTCCGCATCTGACGAACATCCTCATCAAGGGCAAAAAGCAGCGCATGAAGCTGCTGTCGTAAGGCAGGACCGTCAAAGGCCAAGCTGCCCGACCTGCACCTGCACGCCGCGCGATCGACAAGCCCGCCCTCGTGCTGCTTCATTGTCAACGCCGGTTGAAAACTGACCCACTGGGGGTCAGTTCAGTGCGAACGTTTTTTTGGACTGTTCATAACGCCTTTAATCCCAACGCATTGCGATATTCGGTGGGACTGCGCCGACCAAGAGAGAGCTTGATCCGGTGCTCGTTGTAACAACGGATGTAGCCGTCTATTCGCATCATACAGTCCTCCAAGGCCACGTCCCGCCAAGTTTCCGGGTAGATCAGCTCAGTCTTCAAGCGCCCGAAAAATCCCTCGCACGCAGCATCAGCTAGTGCCGATACTCCACGCCACCACCAGCCCGTCAAACAGTCGACAATCGGTGATACGTAAACCTTCCCAGCTGGGATCTAAATCTCAGTGAGATCGGTCATCAGCACGCCGCGATACGCGCCAATGCGCCTGCCAAGTGACCACGGTCCGCGGCGCGCTTGGCCGCCGTGCGCTGCGCCAGGTTGTGCAGCTTGCGCCGAACGCCGGGTAGATCGGCCGCAGGGGCAAGCCCGATCAAGCTGAAATCCGGCCGCTCATCCTCGACAGATTGCAAAAAGGCGCGCGACGGCTCATCCAGCCATGTCGCCATGCGCGATAACAGGCGCTCGTGGCTCTCCAGCAAGGCCGCCATCTCGACGGGCTCGGTCGTCATGCCCTTGAAATGGGCCTCGAAGGTGGCCTCGAAATCCGCTGGCACGCGGGGCGCCAACATCTCCCAGGCCGGCTTGGGGCTGCATGTCAGGTACACGAGGAAGGTGCGCCAGAGCGCTTCGTCCGCCCGCTCGTCCTGCAGCAGCAAGCCCACGTCGAAAAGGTCGCGCGGATGCTGCCGCGACAGCGCCGCCGCGAGCTTGCCTGCATACAGGTCGGCGAAGTCGAGCACCTGTACCTCGGCAAAGCCGATGTCCACCGACAGGCGCGGCAGATCGTGCTCGAACAGATTGATGGCCGTGCCACCCTTGAGCGCGAAGCGTGGCTCCTGCGCGAGCACCGGCAGGATCTCCACCAGCAGCCGCACCCGGTCGATGTAGCGCCGATCCCAATGGTCAAGCCAGGTGCTCATCGAGGTCTCCCGGCAAGGTGATCTGGTAGGTCGGATGCAGGTGGCCGCCAGGCACCAGTGCACGCTTGCCCCGGCCTAGATCGACATCCTCCAGTGGCACATGCGCCAGCCATGCGTGCCGATGACGATCAGCCAGGGCCAGGAACAGCCGCTTGGCCTTGATGCTGCGACAGTGGCGCAGCATCAGGCCGACGCGCTGCGGCCGCAGCGTGGTCATGGCCTGCATCAGCGCGTCGGCCTCGTAGACCAGCGCCGCGTCCGATACGCCATCGCACAACTCCAGCATGGCCCGCTCGGGCGTAGCGCACACCAACGCATCGGTGCCCGAGCCGACCCGATGCCACACCAGCCCTTGCTCGGCCAGCGTAGATTCGGACATCTCACTCGTGAACGGTACGGCAGACAGATCGAATGGCCCCTTGCCCAGGAACGCGAAGCGCTCCTGCAAAGGCAGCTTGCTCACCCAGCCTGGCAGCCGCTCCGGTCCGTAAAGCGTGATCGTTCCGGCGTCACCCAAGCGCAGATAGTGCTCGTGGCCCTGCAAGGTCAGCGCGAAGCGCCCCCCGACATGCAACGGCATCCCCTCCCCGGCCTGCAAGCTGTGCACGACCCCATCCCATTGCAAACGCCCACCCTGGCGCATGTACACGCCACGGGCCGGCGATACCAGCCAGCCGCTGCCCGCATAGCGGGCCACCAGGCTGTTAGAGTAGCCGCGCGCGCGTAGCCAGCGGCTTGAAACCAGGCGCGTGTCGTCCAGTTCAGCCAGCAGGCGGTTTAGTTTCCCTGTATTTTGATCACTCATAATGCTCAAAATACAGTTTTCTCGAACTCTTGCCAAGACCTGATGGTTTAAAAAATGATGGATTAGATCACTTATAGTGACCTTTTTAAAACAACGACAAACTACTCTCTGCCCGTCGGCAGTACCACATACCAGCGTCTCCATGCCATCTCCCTTTGCATTGAGGCGCTCAAGTACAGTGCGCACCATTTGGTATTTATTGACGTCCTTTGGCGCACTTCTCAATTGGGCGGCCATGTCGGAAGTCATGATGTCAGATACACCTGCTCCACGAAAAAAACAAGCACATCCTGTTTGGATCGATTGAGTAGTGGGACAACATCTACCAGGAGATTGAATAGCTCCGGCGGATAATGGAACGTAATGTCCGCAGAGGCATTGATCATGCGATGCCCTCTTTACAAACACACTCACGCACCCAATACAGCTAGCATCGACGCCAGCCAGTCGATTCCTTTACCGGGCACGAAAGCCTACGAGGCGCTCCCTCAGTTCCCGAAGCGCAGCCCCCTTCCCTTCCGCCGCACCATCCGCCGCCATGAACTGCGGCAAATCGTCCCCTTGGCCGAAACGACGATTTACGAAATGGAGCGCCGCGGCGAGTTCCCGCGCCGGTTCAACTTGACGCCGCGTTGTGTGGTGTGGGACTTGGCCGAAGTGGAGGCATGGGTCGAAGAACGAAAGCAGGTACCTCGCGGCCACACCGCCAGGCCGGATGTCCACCAACGAAAAACCCGCCCTGTCCGGGCGGATTCGAGCAAGGCATGAGGTCGGACAACCGCCCTCAACCTACCAAGGCTTCCAGTGCCTTGGACGCCGCGCGCGGCAGGCGTCGCCCTTCCTTCGCCACGTTGACCTGCAAGGCCACTCGCGCCACATCAAAAACGTCCTTGGCCAGCGAATAGCTGCCCTTGGCTTGCAGCCAGGCCAGCACGTCCGCCAGATGCCAGATCGACGCACTGCCTTCATGCACTGGTGCCGGGAAGCTGCCCGGATGGGTCAGCATCAGCTTGCGCATGTTCTGCCGCGATACGCCCACGATGTCGGCCACGTCTGTCAGCCCGACCAGATCGGGCGCCACCTCGATCAGCCGAGCCGACGGCGCAGCACGGCGCACATCGGCGAGCGCACTGCGTACCGCCTCCTCCGCATCAACGGCTTCACGGGTGAACTCCAGCGCCAGGCGCCCCGGCTGCCCGATACCGACCAGGGCGTCATCGCAGCCGGCCTCGCCCAGGTGTTCGACCAGCGCATCCGTGTCGCCCTCGTCGTCGGCAAGCTGGTACTTCAGGGTGAAGGTGTATTCCATCGCGCTACTCCTTGGCACCGTCGTCAGCTTCGCGCTTCTGACGATGCGTGGTGCAGTTATCCACGACACGCCGCAAGGCACGGGCGTGGTTGCCGGGATTCTTCGGCGTGCCTGAGAGCTTCCTCGACCTCTTTCTTCGGATGAGAGGGGCGGCCCATCAGCAGGCTCCAGTATGATGACGGTCAGTAAGGTTGTCAAGTGACAACCTCATTCCAATAGGCTGGGTGTCGCGGCCAACCATGATGGGGCCTCCCACTACGCGATCGCGCTCAACGCCGGCACGACCACATTCCTCGGGATCAGCTTTGGCACATAGGTCTGCACTTAGGCTTCAGGTTACGCAGCGCAGCGTCGGTGAGCATCGTGGTTTCCTCCAGCTTTTGACGGCTTTACCGCCAGCTTGTTTTGCTGGCCGGCGATAGCCACCGATAGCTGTCGTGACGCATCTTCTTCTAAATCACCACGTTACGTCAGTTTTTCGATAACTGGCGATAGTCCTCGAAGGACTTAAGTTCACTCCCACTCGATCGTGGCCGGCGGCTTGCTCGACACGTCGTACGTGACCCGGTTGATTCCGCGGACCTCGTTGATGATCCGCGAGGAGACCTTTTTCAGCAGCGAATACGGCAGTTCCGCCCAGTCGGCGGTCATGAAGTCCGAGGTCTGCACGGCGCGCAGCGCCACGACGTAGTCGTAGGTGCGGCCGTCGCCCATGACGCCCACGGACTTGACCGGCAGGAACACGGTAAAGGCCTGCGAGGTCAGCTCGTACCAGGACTTGCCGGACTCTGGCTCGATGGTGTTGCGCAGCTCGGTGATGAAGATGTCGTCGGCGCGGCGCAGCAGGTCGGCGTATTCCTGCTTGACCTCGCCCAGGATGCGCACGCCCAGGCCGGGGCCGGGGAAGGGATGGCGGAAGACCATCTCGGGCGGCAGGCCCAGGGCCAGGCCCAGGTGGCGGACCTCGTCCTTGAACAGCTCGCGCAGGGGCTCCAGCAGCTTGAGGTTCAGGGTCTCGGGCAGGCCGCCCACGTTGTGGTGGGACTTGATGGCGACGGCCTTGCCGGTCTTGGAGGCCGCCGATTCGATGACGTCCGGGTAGATGGTGCCCTGGGCCAGCCAGCGGGCCGACTTGAGCTTGGCCGACTCGGCCTGGAAGACCTCGACGAATTCCCGGCCGATGATCTTGCGCTTGGCCTCGGGGTCGGCGACGCCGGCCAGCTTGCCCATGAACTGCCCGCTGGCGTCGACGTGGATGACGCGGATGCCCAGGTGGCGGGACATGGTGTCCATGACCTGCTTGGCCTCGTTCAGGCGCAGCAGGCCGTGGTCGACGAAGACGCAGGTGAGCTGGTCGCCGATGGCCTTGTGGATGAGGGCCGCGGCGACGGAGGAGTCGACCCCGCCGGACAGGCCCAGGATGACTTCGTCGGAACCCACCTGTTCGCGGATGCGGGCCACGGCCTCGCTCACGTAGTCGGGCATGTTCCAGTCGCGCGAGCAGCCGCAGATCTCGGTGACGAAGCGCTGCAGCATGGCCTGGCCCTGGGCGGTATGGGTGACCTCGGGATGGAACTGGACGGCGTAGAATCCGCGCGCCTCGTCGGCCATGCCGGCGATCTCGCAGGACGGCGTGGAGGCCATGCGGATGAAGCCGGGGGGCAGCGCGGTGACGCGGTCGCCGTGGCTCATCCAGACCTTCAGCATGCCGTAGCCCTCGGGGGTCTCGAAGTCCTGCAGGCCGTTGAGCAGGCGGGTGTGGCCGTGGGCGCGGACCTCGGCATAGCCGAATTCGCGGTGGTCGGAAAACTCCACCTTGCCACCCAGCTGCATGGCCATCGACTGCATGCCGTAGCAGATGCCCAGCACCGGCACGCCGGCCTGGAACACGGCGCCGGGGACTTTCAGGGATTCTTCCTCGTAGGCCGACGCATGGCTGCCCGACAGGATGATGCCCTTGAGCCCCTGCCCCAGCTGGTCGAGGACGAAAGCGTCATCGACGTCGCCGGGATGGATCTCGCAATAGACGCCGGCGTCGCGAACGCGCCGGGCAATGAGCTGGGTCACCTGTGAGCCGTAGTCCAGGATCAAGATTCGCTGATGCATGGTGGGGAAATGTGCGGGGCTGTTCAAGGCGTTAATGTAACCCATGCGGGGACATGGCTTCCATCGTCTCCCGCCCGTCTGCGGCGGATGCGCGGCTTGGCTGGAACCCGCCGTTCCCGTTACAGTAGTCGGGTTTCCGAACCGAAAAGACCTTCCATGGCACACCGCGCGTCCTTCATCCCCCTGCCGCTGGCCGGCCTGCTTGCCCTGGCGGTGGCCATGGGCATCGGGCGCTTCGCCTTCACGCCCGTGCTGCCGATGATGCAGGCCGACCAGGGGCTTGGGCTCGCGCAGGGCGGATGGCTGGCCAGTGCCAACTACCTGGGCTACCTGCTGGGCGCGCTGCTGGTGACCCGCATGAGCTGGCAGCCGGCCACGCTGCTGCGCTGCGGTCTGTGGATGGTGGTGCTGATGACGGCGGCGATGGGGCTGGACACGCACTGGGCCGGCTGGCTGCTGTGGCGCCTGCTGGCGGGGGTAGCCAGCGCCTGGGTGCTGATCGGCACGGCGTCGCTGTGCATTGCGCGGCTCAATGCGCTGGGCCAGGAACGCTACAGCGGGGTGGTCTTTGCCGGCGTGGGTTGCGGCATCACCTTTGCCGGGCTGGCCTGCATGGGGCTGACGCTGCTGGGCAGCGGCTCGGCGGCGGCCTGGCTGTGGCTGGCGGCGGCCGCCTTCCTGGGGCTGGCGGGTGCCTCCATGCTGTGGCGCTGCCCCGCCGAGCCCCCAGCCGCGCCCCAGGCCACGTCGGGAGCCATGGCGAACGCCAGGGCCAGGCCCGCCGCCGGGGCCGCCACGCCGACGGCGAATGCGACGGGTTCGCCATCCGCGAGCGCGGCATCCGCCGTTTCTTCGCCCGCCGGATCGACGCCGCTCGGCGTGCCGCCGCTGCCGCCGCTGCACTGGGGCCTGATCCTGTGCTATGGGGTGTACGGTTTCGGCTATATCCTGCCGGCGACCTTCCTGCCAGCACAGGCCCGCATGCTGGTGCCCGATCCCTGGCTCTTCAGCCTGGCCTGGCCGGTCTTCGGCCTGGCCGGCGCGGTGTCCACCCTGATCGCCAGCCGCCTGGCCCGGCGCTACAGCCGGCCCCAGGTCTGGGCGGGGGCGCAGGTGCTGATGGCCGTGGGTGTCCTGCTGCCGGCGCTCTGGCACGCCCTGGCGGCCATCCTGATCGCGGCCCTGTGCGTGGGCAGCACCTTCATGGTGATCACGATGGTGGGGCTGCAGGAGGCCCAGGCCATGGTCGGCGCCGCCGGGGCCAAGCGCCAGATGGCGGCCATGACGGCCTCGTTCGCCCTGGGGCAGCTCATCGGCCCGCTGTTCTTCAGCCTGACGCACCAGTGGTTCGGCGCCACGCTGGAATTCGCGCTGGTGATGGGCACGCTGGGCCTGCTGGCGGGCGCCGTCCCGATCCTGCGCCTGACCGCGGCCGGCGACGCGCCGCAGGCGGCCTCCTGACACGCCACTTCGCCGCGCGAGGGCGGGTTCGCCGGCCCGCCGCACCGGCCCACATCCCCGTCCTTTCCTGAACGAGTCTCCATGACCTCCTCCCCCGCCTCCCCGCTCTACGTCCTGATCCACGGCGCCTGGCACGGCGGCTGGTGCTGGGGTCCGGTCGCCGAACGGCTGCGCCGCGCGGGCGCCGAGGTCCATGCGCCGACGCTGCCGGGTCTGGGTGAACGCGCCGGCGAACTGAGCCCGGACATCACGCTGGACACCTTCATCAAGGACATGCAGGAATACCTGAGCAGTCACGATCTGCGCAATGTGGTCCTGGTGGGCCACAGCTTCGGCGGCCTGGTGATTGCAGGGCTGGCCGACCGGGTGCGCGAGCGGATCTCGCGCCTGGTCTATCTGGATGCCTTCCTGCTGCCGGCGGGCACGTCGACCTTCGCCACGCTGCCCGAGGGGATGGCGGAAAAGCTCGAACGCGCCGCGCAGCCGGCCGGCGGCATCCCGCCCGTCCGGCCCGAACAGCTGGGCCTGACGGATCCCGCCGACCAGGAATTCGTCGGAACATGGATGACGCCCCACCCGGTGGGGACGTACAGGTCTCCGCTGAAACTGGACCACCCGCTGGGCAATGGCCTGCCGGCCGCCTATCTGCGCTGCGCCGAGCCGCCGTTCAAGGGGACTGCCGCATCCTATGACTGGGCGCGCCGGACTTTCGGCGATGCCTGGACCTGGCGGGATCTGCCGGCTGGCCACGACGCCATGGTCAGCCATCCCGACCTGGTGGCGGACGCCCTGCTGAACCTGGGGCGGCCGTCCCGGACGGAATCCGCCGCGCCCTCGCATCGCCCATGAAAAAGGGATCCGGCATGCCGGATCCCCTGGATGGCGCCGGCCGGCTCCGCGTGGCGGCGCCGGCGTGCGATCAATCCGCCCGGTAGTTGGGGGCTTCCTTGGTGATCTGGACGTCGTGCACGTGGGATTCGCGCACGCCCGCCGCGGTGATCTCGACGAATTCCGCCTGGGCATGCAGGTCGGCGATGGTGGCGCTGCCGCAGTAGCCCATGGATGCCCGGATGCCGCCCACCAGCTGGAAGATGATGGCGATCACGCTGCCCTTGTAGGGCACGCGCGCCTCGATGCCCTCGGGCACGAGCTTGTCGACGTTGTTGTTGGGATCCTGGAAGTAGCGGTCGGCCGACCCGTCGGCCATCGCGCCCAGGCTGCCCATGCCCCGGTAGGACTTGTACGAGCGGCCCTGGAACAGGACGACCTCGCCGGGGGCCTCTTCGGTGCCGGCGAACATGCCGCCCATCATGCAGGTGGACGCGCCCGCGGCCAGGGCCTTGGACACGTCGCCCGAATAGCGGATGCCGCCGTCGGCGATCAGCGGGATCCCGGTGCCTTCCAGGGCCTGGGCCACGTCGGCGATGGCGGTGATCTGCGGCACCCCCACCCCCGCGACGATGCGCGTGGTGCAGATGGAGCCCGGACCGATGCCGACCTTGACCGCGTCGGCGCCGGCCTCGGCCAGGGCGCGCGCGGCGCCCGCCGTGGCGATGTTGCCGCCGATGACCTGGATGTTGGGGTAGTGTTTCTTGACCCAGCGCACGCGCTCGATCACGCCGGCCGAATGGCCATGGGCGGTGTCGACCACGATCACGTCCACGCCGGCGGCGGCGAGTTTTTCCACACGCTCGTCGGTGCCCTCGCCCACGCCCACGGCCGCGCCCACGCGCAACTGGCCTTGCGCGTCCTTGCTGGCCAGGGGGTGTTCGGTATTCTTGACGATGTCCTTGACGGTCGCCAGGCCGCGCAGCTGGAACTTGTCATTGACGATCAGCACGCGTTCCAGACGGTGCTTGTGCATCAGCGACTGGGCTTCTTCCAGTGTCGCGCCCTCGTGCAGCGTGACCAGGCGGTCCTGGGGCGTCATGACCTCGCGCAGGGACACGTCCAGGCGGTCCTCGAAGCGCAGGTCGCGGTTGGTGACGATGCCGACCAGCTTGCCGCCCTCGACCACGGGCAGGCCCGAGATGCCGTGCTGGCGCTGCAGTTCGATGGCGTCGCGGACCTTCATGGTCGGCGTGACGGTGACCGGATCGATGACGATGCCGAATTCGTGGCGCTTGACGCGGGCGACCTCGCGGGCCTGCTCGTCCGCGCTGAGGTTTTTATGGATGATGCCGATGCCGCCTTCCTGGGCCATGGCGATGGCCAGGCGGGATTCGGTCACGGTGTCCATGGCCGCTGAGACCAGGGGAATGTTCAGCTGGATGCCACGCGTGAGCTGCGTGGTCAGGCGCGTGTCGCGCGGCAGAACCTGGGAAAAGGCAGGCACCAGGAGGACGTCGTCGAAGGTGAGCGCTTTTTTGATCAGACGCATAAACTGGGTAGACTCCGGGCAAAGCAGAATTATACGCTCTGGGGGCCCTGGGGGAAACCCCTAGGCGCCCCTCGGCGGGCTGGGGGCGGACAAGCCCGCGCCAGGGCTGCCGCGGGCGCACGCGCGGGCTATCATGGACCCGACGGCCGACGTCCGGTGCCGCCCCGGGAGAAACCATGTCCATTGCGCTGATTCTGATCGTTCTCGTCCTGGTCGCCCTGGCCGCGGCCCTGTCCAACCGGGACTGGCGGATGAGGACCCTGAGCCGCCCGCTGCGCGAACGATTCCGCCGCATCCTGCCACGCATGTCGGACACCGAGCGCGAGGCGCTGGAGGCCGGCACCGTGTGGTGGGACGGCGAGCTGTTCTCGGGCCGGCCCAGTGCGCGGGCGCTGCATGCCATCCCGGCGCCGCGCCTGACCGACGAAGAGCAGTCCTTCCTAGACAACGAGGTCGAGACCCTGTGCGCCATGGTCCACGACTGGCAGGTGACGCGCCAGGACCTGGACCTGCCGCCGCAGGCCTGGGACTACATCCGCGAGCACCGCTTCTTCGCCATGATCATCCCCAAGGACTACGGCGGGCTGGGCTTTTCCGCCACGGCGCATTCCGCGGTGATCACCCGGCTGGCGTCCCGGAATTCGGCGCTTTCGGCGACCGTCATGGTGCCCAATTCGCTGGGGCCGGCGGAACTGCTGCTGCGCTACGGCACGGAAGACCAGAAGAACCGCTACCTGCCCGGCCTGGCGAGCGGCGACGAGATTCCGGCCTTCGGCCTGACCAGCCCCTGGGCGGGCTCGGATGCCGCCGCCATTCCGGACCACGGCATCGTCTGCAAGGGCGAATGGCAAGGCCGGGAGGTCCTGGGCATGCGCGTGACCTGGGACAAGCGCTACATCACCCTGGCACCGGTCTGCACCGTGCTCGGCCTGGCGTTCCGCCTGTACGATCCCGACGGGCTGCTGGGGACGCGGCCGGACATCGGCATCACCTGCGCGCTGGTGCCGCGCGACCACCCGGGGGTGGTGATCGGCCGGCGCCATTTTCCGCTGGACGCCATGTTCATGAACGGGCCCACGCAGGGCCGGGACGTGTTCATGCCGCTGGACTTCATCATCGGCGGGCCGAAGCGCGCCGGCGAGGGCTGGCGCATGCTGATGGAATGCCTGGCGGCGGGCCGCTCGATCTCGCTGCCCTCCTCCTACGCGGGCATGGCGCAGCTCACGGCGCGCGCGGTGGGCGCCTACAGCGTGGTGCGCGACCAGTTCCGCACCCGCATCCACCGCTTCGAGGGCGTGATCGAGCCGCTGGCCCGCATCGGCGCGAACACCTACCTGATGGACGCGGCCCGCACCATGACGGCCGGCGCCGTCGACCTGGGTGAAAAACCCGCCGTGCTCTCGGCCATCGCCAAATACCACGTCACCGAGCGCGGCCGGGCGGTGGTGAACGACGGCATGGACATCCTGGGCGGCAAGGGCATCATCCTCGGCCCGCAGAATTTCCTAGGACGAGCCTACCAGCAGATCCCGGTGGGCATCACGGTGGAAGGCGCCAACATCCTGACGCGCAGCCTCATCATCTTCGGCCAGGGCGCCATCCGCTGCCACCCCTTCGTCCAGGCGGAAATGCGGGCCGCCCACGACCCGGATCCGGAACGCGGGCTGGCGGACTTCGACCGCGCCTTCTGGGGCCACGTGCGTCACACCGCCGGCAACGCGCTGCGGGCCGTCCTGCATGGCTGGACCGGGGCCCTGCTGGCGCGCCCCGACACGGCGGTCGATCCCGGGATGGCCCGCTACTACCGGCAACTGACGCGATTCTCGGCCGCCTTCGCGACGCTGGCGGACACCGCCATGCTGGTGCTGGGCGGCGCGCTCAAGCGCCGCGAATCCCTCTCGGCGCGGCTGGGGGACGTCCTGGCGCAGCTCTACCTGGTATCCGCCACGCTCAAGCGCTTCGAGGACGAAGGCCGCCAGGCCGCCGATGCGCCACTCGCGCACTGGGCGATCCAGGATGCGTTCTGCCGCGCCCAGGACGCGATCGATGGCGTGCTGGCCAATTTCCCCAACCGGGTCATCGCCTGCATCCTGCGGGTGCTGCTGTTTCCCTGGGGCCGCAGCTTTGCCGCGCCGACGGACCGGCTCTCGGCCACGGTCGCCGACGCGGTATGCCTGCCCGGCGGCGCGCGCGACCGCCTGACCCGGATGGCCTACGTGCCGGCCGACATCGAGGAGCCGGTGGGCGCCATCGAGGCGGCGCTGCGGGCGGTGCTGGACACGCAGGCGCTGGACGCGCGCATGCGCGAATTCGAGAAAGCCGGGAAGATCCCCGAGGGCGATCCCCGCGCCAACGCGCGCGACATGGCCACGGCCATCCACGCCGCAGGCGGCCTGAGCGACGAGGAATACGAGCGCATCCGCGCCCGCGATGCCTTGCGCGACCGCGTCATCGCGGTGGATGATTTCGCGCCGGATTTCCAGGGGCCGTCCGGGGCCGGGAAGGCGCGCTGAAAGCAACGATCCGGGCATCCCGGCAGCCGAGTCCGGGCATCCCGGCAGCCAAGGGCCTTAGCGCCGGCTGCAGAGCGCTGGATTCTTATTTGCACCCTGCAGGGGCTCGGATTCTCCACCTCGCGCCCTGCAGGGCGCTCGGATGATCCACCTCGCGCCTTGCAGGGCGCTCGGATGAGATAGGCAAGGGACAGTCCATTGGGACTGTCCCTTGTCCTATCTCATCCACTTCCGTGCGTTGCGGAACATGCGCATCCACGGTGTGTAGCCGCCGTGCGGCGCATCGTCGCCACCGCGGTCGGCCTCGCCCCAGCGCTCGGGGCGCCAGGACATGGCCACGTTGCGGGTGACGCGTTCCGGGTGCGGCATCATGGCGGTGAAGCGCCCGTCGGCCGTGGTCACGGCCGTCAGGCCGTCAGCGCTGCCGTTGGGGTTGGCCGGGTACGCCTGGGTGCGCGCGCCGCGGTTGTCGACGTAGGCGGCGGCCGCCAGCACCTGGCCGGCATCGCCCTGGCGGCTGAAATCGGCGTAGCCCTCGCCGTGCGCCACGGCGATGGGCGCGCGGGTGCCGGCCATGCCGGCAAAGAAGATCGAGGGGGAATCCAGGACCTCGACCAGCGACAGGCGCGCCTCGTATTTTTCCGACACGTTGCGGGTGAACCGGGGCCAGTGCGCCGCGCCCGGAATCATGTCGGCCAGCGCGGCCATCATCTGGCAGCCATTGCACACGCCCAGCGCAAAAACGTCCGGACGGGCGAAATAGGCGGCGAACTGGTCCGCCAGCCCGGCATTGAAGCGGATCGTGCGCGCCCAGCCCTCGCCGGCCCCCAGCACGTCGCCGTAGCTGAAGCCGCCGACGGCCACCAGGCCCTGCATGTCGTCCAGCCGGATGCGCCCGGCCAGCAGGTCGGTCATGTGCACGTCCACGGCCTCGAAGCCCGCCGTGTCGAAGGCCCAGGCCATCTCGACCTGGCTGTTGCAGCCCTGCTCGCGCAGGACGGCCACGCGCGGGCGCGCGCCGGTGGCGACATAGGGCGCCGCCACGTCCTCCTGCGGATCGAACTCCACGCGCGGGCTCAGGCCGGGGTCGGCGGCATCCAGCCAGATGTCGTATTCGGCCTGGGCGCAGTCGGGATGGTCGCGGCGCGCCATGATGCGCCGGGTGGTCTCGCTCCAGATGCGGCCCAGTTCGGACAGCGGCCGATGGTACAGGATGGCGCCGTCGCGGAACACCTGCAGTTCCTGCCGGTCGTTGGGCATGCCCACGACCTGCACGATGGAGGACAGGCCGGCCTGCCGCAGGTGCTGCAAGACCTCGTCGCGGCGGGCGCGCGGCACCTGCAGCAGCCAGCCGGCCTCTTCGTTGAAGAGCGCCGTCAGATTGTGCTCGTGGTGCAGCACGGCCACCTGGTCGTTGCGGATCTTGTAGTCGCCCGCATCGGCGGTGTGCGGATCCAGCGTCAGCATGTCGAGGTTCAGCGACACGCCGACCCGGCCGGCAAAAGCCATCTCGGCGGCCGCGGCCAGCAGGCCGCCGTCGGAGCGGTCGTGGCAGGCCAGCACCCAGCCGCGCGCCACCAGGTCGCGCAGCGCGAGGAAGGCGGTGCGCAACAGATTGCCGTCCTGCATGTCGGGGGTCTCGGCGCCGATGCCGCCGTAGACCTGCCCCAGCACCGAGCCGCCCATGCGCTGGCGGCCCTCGCCCAGGTCGATCAGCAGCAGAACGGAATCGCCGGCATCGGTGCGCAGTTGCGGCGTGACCGTGGCGCGCACGTCGGCCACCGGGGCGAACGCCGTGACCACCAGGGACACCGGGGACACCACGGCGTGTTCGCCGTCCTCGTCGCGCCAGGCGGTGCGCATGGACAGGGAATCCTTGCCCACCGGGATCGACAGGCCCAGGGTCTGGCACCAGTCGCTGACCGCCGCCACGGTGTCGAACAGCGCCGCATCCTGGCCCGGCGTGCCGCAGGCCGCCATCCAGTTGGCCGAGAGCTTGATGTCCTCGAGACGCGCGACGCCCGCCGACGCCAGATTGGTGAGGGCCTCGGTCACCGCCATCCGGCCGGAGGCGGCCGGGTTCAGGACCGCAATCGGGCTGCGTTCGCCCAGGGCCATGGCCTCTCCGGCCACGCCTTCGTAGTCGCGCAGCGTGACGGCGCAATCGGCCACCGGCACCTGCCAGGGCCCGACCATCTGGTCGCGCGCCGTCAGGCCGCCCACGGTACGGTCGCCGATGGTGATCAGGAAGGACTTGTTGGCCACCGTCGGATGGCGCAGGACGCGCTCGACGGCCTCGTTCAGGTCCACGTCCACCAGGTCCAGGGGGACGCCGGAGACGGCCTGGCGCGCGGCCTCGCGCTCCATGCGCGGCGGCTTGCCGAGGATCACGTCGATGGGCACGTCCACGGGCCGCAAGCCGCTGGCCGGGACGTCCCCCGCCGGCCGGTCCAGGCCCGGCAGGCCCTCGTCCAGCGTGACGCGCAGGCGGCGTTCCTCGGTGGCCACGCCGACCACGGCATACGGACAGCGCTCGCGGTCGGCGATCCGCCCGAAACGCTCCAGGTCGTCGGGCAGGACCGCCAGGACGTAGCGTTCCTGGGATTCGTTGCTCCAGATCTCGGCCGGCGACAGGCCGGATTCCTCGAGCGGCACGCGCCGCAGCTCGAATTCGGCGCCGCGGCCGGCATCGTTGACCAGTTCCGGAAAGGCATTGGACAGGCCGCCCGCGCCGACGTCATGGATGGCCAGGACCGGATTGTCCTCGCCCTGCTGCCAGCAGCGGTCGATGACCTCCTGGGCGCGGCGCTGCATCTCGGGATTGCCGCGCTGCACGGAGTCGAAGTCCAGGTCGGCCTGGTTGGTGCCCGCGCCCATGCTGGAAGCCGCGCCGCCGCCCATGCCGATGCGCATGCCCGGCCCGCCCAGCTGCACCAGCAGGGCGCCCGGCGGCAGGGGATCCTTGTGCGTCAGGCGGGCGTCGATCTGCCCCAGGCCGCCGGCCAGCATGATCGGCTTGTGATAGCCCCAGCGCACGCCGTCGGCCTCTTGTTCGAAGCTGCGGAAATAGCCCAGCAGATTGGGGCGTCCGAATTCGTTGTTGAAGGCGGCGCCGCCGATCGGACCCTCGATCATGATGTCCAGCGGGCTGGCGATGCGCGCCGGCGCGCTGCCGGGGCCTTCCCAGGGCTCGACCGCGCCGTCGACCCGCAGGTTCGACACGGTGAAGCCGGTCAGGCCGGCCTTGGGCTTGGAGCCGCGCCCCGTCGCGCCCTCGTCGCGGATCTCGCCGCCCGCGCCGGTGGCGGCGCCCGGAAACGGCGCGATGGCCGTGGGGTGGTTGTGGGTCTCGACCTTCATCAGGATGTGCGCGGTGAGGTCGTGACGGCGGTAGACGGTGTCGGACGCGCCGCCCGCATGGAAGACCGAGGCCGGGCCGCCCGCCATGATGGCCGCGTTGTCCGCATAGGCGACGATGGTGCCTTCCGGCTGGGCCGCATGCGTGGCGCGGATCATGTCGAACAGGGTCCGCGGCTGGGCCTGGCCGTCGACCGTCCAGTGGGCGTTGAAGATCTTGTGGCGGCAGTGTTCGCTGTTGGCCTGGGCGAACATCATCAGCTCGACGTCCGTGGGGTCGCGCCCCAGGTCGGAATAGGCGCGCAGCAGGTAGTCGACCTCGTCGCCCGACAGCGCCAGCCCCAACCGGGCATTGCACGATTCCAGCGCCGCGCGGCCCTCGGCCATGACCGGGATGGTCTGCACCGCCTGACCGGACACCGGCGCGAACAGCGCCTGGCCGTCGAAATCGGCCGGCACGACGGTCTCGGTCATGCGGTCGTGCAGGCAGTCGGCGATCGCGCGCAGCTGGCCGGCGTCCAGCTTGCGGCCGCCCAGCAGGCCGCGCTCGGGCGCGACCACATAGCGCACGCCGCGTTCGATGCGGTGCACCTGCGGCAGGCCGCAATGGCGCGCGATGTCGGTGGCCTTGCTGGCCCAGGGCGAAATCGTGCCCAGGCGCGGCACCACCAGGAACTGCGCCGCATGCCGGTCGGGCGCCGGCCGGGTTTCCCGGCGGCCGTCGTCCAGCAGGGCCTCCAGGCGGCCGCGGTCGGCCTCGGACAGGTCTCCGTCGAGACCGACGAAATAGCAGGACTCGGCCGTCACCGCCGCGACTGGCAGGCCCCGGTCCGTGAGGGTGCGCAAGAGGCGCTGCCGGCGGAAATCGGACAAGGCGGCGGAGCCGGGGATGATCAGTACGGAGGTCACGTCAGAAGGCCCAAGGACAAGCGAATCGGAAACCGCCTATTTTACCGGGATCGGGGCGGCGGGCGGGCGGAAAACCCCGCCGGCCGCATTCGCATGTTCAGGCGGGGCCGGGCGGATAGCGGACTTCGAGAACGTCCAGCTCCTCGATGCCGGCCGGCGTGCGCAGCGTCACCGTGTCGCCTTCGCGGGCCTTGAGCAGCGCCCGCGCCACCGGCGACACCCAGCTGATGCGCCCGGCCAGCGGCTCGGTCTCGTCCACGCCGACGATGGTCACGGTGGATTCCCGCCCCTGGCTGTCGCAGTACTGCACGGTGGCGCCGAAGAACACCTGGTCGCGGTTGGGCTGCAGGCCCGGGTCGACGACCTCGGCGGCCTCCAGGCGGCGTGTCAGGAAGCGGATGCGGCGGTCGATCTCCCGCAGGCGCTTCTTGCCGTAGATGTAGTCGCCGTTCTCCGAGCGGTCGCCGTTGGACGCCGCCCAGGAAACCGTCTGCACCACGTCCGGACGCTCGACGTTCATCAGATGCATGAGTTCCTCGTTCAACGCCCGGTAGCCGGACACGGTCATGTAGTTCTTGGAGCCCGCCGGCAAGGGCGCGGCGTCCGGAAGGTCGTCGTCCTCATCCGCGTCGGATTCCTTGACGAAGGCTTTGTTCATGGGGATTCCCTCTTCAGATCCAGTCCCGCCAGACCGGCGTCAGGCTGGCCGGCAGATCCGGCATCCGGCCCAGGTCGACCCGGCCCGTGCCGGGCGCGTGAAAGTCCGAACCGCGCGAGGCCTCGAAGCCATAGGCGGCCGCCACGCGGGCGTACTGTTCGTACTGGGCCGGAGTGTGGCTGCCGGTCACGACCTCGATCGCCTGCCCGCCCAGGTCCTTGAAGGCCTGGAACAGGGCATCGCGCTGCTGCGGGGTGTATTTGTAGCGGCCGGGATGGGCGATGACCGCCTTGCCGCCGGCCGCCCGGATCCAGCCGAGCGCGTCCTCCAGGCTGGTCCAGCGGGTCGGCACGAAGGCCCGCTTGCCCTCCCCCAGATAGCGGTCGAAGGCCTGCTGCAGGGACTTCACGTGGCCCTGGTCCAGCAGGTGGCGGGCGAAATGCACGCGGCTGATGAGGTCGGGATTGTCCACGTGGCGCATGGCGCCGTCCAGCGCACCGGCGACGCCGCAGTCCGCCAGCAGGTCGGCAACCCGCCGCGCCCGCTCGAAGCGGCCGGCGCGGATCCCCGCCAGGCCCTCGGACAGCGCCGGGCTGGCGGGATCGATGTTCAGGCCGACCACGTGCACGGTCTTGTCGCAGAACGTCACCGAGATCTCGACGCCGGGAATGAAGCCCAGGCCCAGTTCGCCCGCCGCCCGCGCGGCCTCGGCCAGGCCGCGGGTCTCGTCGTGGTCCGACAGCGCCCACCAGTCCACGCCGTTGGCGCGGGCGCGGGCGGCCACCTGCGCGGGGGCCAGCACGCCATCGGACTGGCAGGAATGGCTGTGGAGGTCTACGTTCAGGTTCATCGGGAAAATCCGGTTTCGGCGCGCGGCGTGGGTGCGGCGGCCTCAGCCGGCCAGCAGGAACTGCCGCACGGCGTCGATCTGGTCCGCGGAGCGCAGCGTCGGCGCGTGCCCCACCCCGGGGAACTCCACGCCGCGCGCATTCGCGTTGCGCGCCAGCATGTCCTGTGCCGTGCGCGCCGACAGGATGTCGGACTGGGCGCCGCGCAGCACCAGCGCCGGCACGGGCAGGTGTTCCCAGGCGCGCCACAGCAGCGCCTCGGCCGCGGCGGTCGCCTCGGGGGTCTGCAGCGCGAAAGGCTGCGCCAGGCGCGGATCGTAGTGCTTGACCCACTGGCCATCGCGCTCGTGGAAGACGTGCTCGGTCAGGGCGGCCCAGCCCGCGTCATCGTGCGGCCCGAAACCCTGCGAGACCTGGCGCACGTAGTCCACGGCCTGCTGGAACGAGCCGAAGCGCGTGTCCTGGCCGACGTAGCCGGCGATCCGCGCCAGGCCGTCGAGGTTCAGCGCCGGACCGATGTCGTTGAGCACCAGGCGGCCCAGGGGAACATCCGGCGCGGGACCCAGGCCCCAGGGGCCGCGATCGGCGCGCAGCGCGGCCGACGCGGCGGCTGCGCCGGCCAGCCCCAGCCCGATCAGCCCGCCCATGGAGGTGCCCACCCAGTCCAGGCGCGCGGGCGCGAGCCGGGCGATCAGCGTCACCATGTCGGCCACGTACTGCGGCACGACGTAGCCCGCCGGGTCGATCAGCCAGTCCGACCGCCCGCGGCCGACGACGTCCGGGCACACCACCCGGTAGCGGTCCTGCAGCGCGCGCGCCAGCGGATCGAAGTCGCGCCCGGTGCGGGTCAGGCCATGGACGCACAGCAGCACGCGATCGTTGGCCGGATCGCCCCATTCCCAGTAGGCCATGCGGTGCAGGCCCGCGGGGCTCGCGCAGGCGACGGCATTCAGGCGGGGTTCGGCGGCGGAATCAAGGGGACGGGGGTCGGCGGACATCGGGCTTCCTCGGGTCGGACGGATCCGACCATTGTAAACACCGGATCCGCCGACCGTTTCAGATGTGCAGGGCCTGGCCCAGCGCCCGCAGGGCCGCCTCCTGGATGGCCTCGCCTTGGGTGGGATGGGCGTGAATGGTGTGCGCCACGTCCTCCAGGCGCGCGCCCATCTCGATGGACTGCCCGAAGGCGGCGGCGAATTCCGAGACGCCCCGCCCCACGGCCTGCCAGCCCAGGATCAGGTGGTTGTCGCGCCGCGCCACGACCCGCACGAAGCCGTCGGTGGATTCCAGCGTCATGGCCCGGCCGTTGGCCGCCAGCGGAAAAACGCCGTCGATGGCGTCGATGCCGGCGTCCGCCGCCTGCTGCGGCGACAGGCCGGCCGTGACGACCTCCGGATCCGTGAAGCACACCGCCGGAATGGCGGCCGGCACGAACCGGCGGGTATGGCCGGCGATCTGCTCGGCCACGCATTCGCCCTGCGCCATGGCGCGATGCGCCAGCATGGGCTCGCCGGTCAGGTCGCCGATGGCCCACACGCCGTTCATGGAGGTGCGGCAACGATCGTCCACCCGCACGGCCAGGCCGTCCATGTCGAGCATCAGCGAGCTGAGCCCGAAGCCGCGGCTGCGCGGCTTGCGCCCGACCGCCACCAGGATTTGCTGCGCCGCCAGGACGCGTTCCTCGGCCTTCGGCGGCTGGATGCGCAGGCCCTTGCCGTCTTCGGCCAGCCCCAGGACCTGGGTCTGCAGGTGCAGGCCGACGCCCAGGGATTTCAGGGCCGCGTGGACCGGCTTGACCAGGTCCGCGTCATAGGCGGGCAGGATGCGGCCCTGGGCCTCGATGACGTCGACCTTGACGCCCAGCTTGCGGTAGACGATGCCCAATTCCAGGCCGATGTAGCCCGCCCCGACGATGGCCAGGGACTTGGGCAGCTTGGCCGGCGACAGCGCCTCGGTCGAGGAGATCACCGGGCCGCCGAAGGGCATGAACGGCAGCGCGGCCGGCTCGGAGCCCGTCGCCAGCAGCAGGTGCTCGCAGCGGATGCGCTGCGGGGCGCCCGCCTTGCCCTGGGCCACCGGGTCCACGTCCACGGTCTTGCCGTCCACGATGCGGGCCCAGCCCTGGACGACGGTGACCTTGTGCTTTTTCAGCAGCGCGCCGATGCCGGTGGTCAGTTTTTTGACGATGCCGTCCTTCCAGGCGATGCTGCGCTGCAGGTCGAGCTCGGGCGCCTGGGCGCGGATGCCCAGGGGCGAATCGCCGGCATAGCCCTGCAGGGCGTGGAACTGCTCGGCCACGTGGATCAGCGCCTTGGACGGGATGCAGCCGATGTTCAGGCAGGTGCCGCCCAGGGACGCGCCCTCGACCAGGACGGTCGGGATGCCCAGCTGGCCGGCGCGGATCGCCGCGACGTAGCCGCCCGGGCCGCCGCCGATGATCAACAAGGTGGTATTGAGGGGATTGGACATGCTTACTCCACGAACAGAAGCGCCGGGCATTCCAGGTAGCGCCGGATGCACTGGATGAACTCGGCGGCGTGCATGCCGTCGACCACGCGATGATCAAAGGACGAGGACAGGTTCATGAGTTTGCGGGCCACCACCCGGCCTTCCTGGAAGACCGGCCGTTCCACGACCCGGTTGACGCCGACGATGGCGACTTCCGGATGGTTGATGACGGGGGTGGACACGATGCCGCCCAGCGCCCCCAGGCTGGTGAGGGTGATGGTGGAGCCGGTCAGCTCGTCGCGCGCCGCCTTGCCCTGGCGGGCGGCCTCGGCCAGGCGGGCGACCTCGGCCGCGCAGGACCAGAGGTCCAGCGTTTCCGCATGGTGCAGCACGGGCACCATGAGCCCCGCCGGCGTCTGCGCCGCCACCCCGAGGTGCACGCCCCCGTACTGGGTCACGACCCCGGCCTCGTCGTCGAAGCGGGCGTTGATCTGCGGGAACTCGCGCAGCGCCAGCACCATGGCGCGCGCCAGGAACGGCAGCAGGGTGAGCTTGCCGCGCTCGGCGGCGTAGCGGCCGTTGAGCCGGCCGCGCAGGGCCTCGAGCTCGGTGACGTCGATCTCCTCGACGTAGGTGAAGTGCGGGATGCGGCGCTTGGATTCCTGCATCTTCTGGGCGATCTTGCGCCGCAGGCCGATCACGGGGACCTGGGTCTCCTCGTCATGGGACCGATACAGCGAGCCGGTGGTGCGGTGCGAGGTCTCGTTGCGGTCGCGCGCCAGCCAGGCGTCCAGGTCGCCGTGGGTGATGCGGCCCGCCGGCCCGGTGCCGGGCACGTACTGCAGGGTGATGCCCAGGTCCCAGGCACGGCGGCGCACGGCCGGCGAGGCCAGCGGCCGCTGGCCTTCGGGGCGGGCGGGCGCGTGCGAGGCTGCATGGGGCGCCTGCGCGCGGCCGTCCGCCGGGGCCGGCCTGGCCGGCGCGGCGGGCGCCGCGGTCGGGGGTACGGCTGGCGGGGGATTATCGGCCACGTCCTCCACCGTGTCCGGCGCGGGATGCGCGGGGCGCGGAGGAACCGCCTGTGCGGACGCCTGCCGGGGCGCCGCCGCGGCGGCGGCCGGTTGCGCCGCGGACTGATCGGGTTCCGGCGCCCGGGTCTTGAAGGTGTGCTCGTTGCCCTCGCCCTCGACCTCCAGGCGGATGAGCTCGGAGCCCACGGCCATGACCTGGCCCACCTGCCCGCCCAGGGACTGCACGCGTCCATGGACCGGGGACGGCACCTGGACCGTGGCCTTGTCCGTCATCACGTCGGCCAGGACCTGGTCCTCGACCACCGCGTCGCCCGGCTGCACGTGCCATTCCACCAGTTCGACTTCCGCGATGCCTTCGCCGATGTCCGGCATCTTGATGATGTGAATACCCATTATGCCTCCCGGAACGCACGTTTGAATGCCTCGGCCACCCGTTTGGGGCCGGGGAAATACGCCCATTCATGGGAATGCGGATACGGCGTATCCCACCCCGTGATGCGTTCGATCGGGGCTTCGAGATGATAAAAACAATGTTCCTGGACCAGGGCGCAGAGCTCGCCGCCGAAGCCGCCCGTGCGGGTGGCCTCGTGCAACACCACGCAGCGGCCCGTCTTGCGCACCGACGCCAGGATGGCATCGAGGTCCAGCGGCCACAGGCTGCGCAGGTCGAGGATGTCGGCCTCGATCCCGGCCTCGCGGGCGGCGACCTCGGCCACGTAGACCATGGTGCCGTAGGTCAGCACCGTGAGCTCGCGGCCTTCGCGGTACAGGGCGGCCTTGTCCAGCGGCACGGTGTAATAGCCCTCGGGCACGTTGCCCAGGGGATGCTTGGACCAGGGCACGACCGGCTGGTCGTGGTGCCCGTCGAAGGGGCCGTTGTACAGCCGCTTCGGTTCCAGGAAGATCACCGGGTCGTCGTTCTCGATGGAACTGATCAGCAGGCCCTTGGCGTCGTAGGGATTGGACGGCATGACCGTGCGCAGGCCCGAGACGTGGGTGAACAGCGCCTCGGGGCTCTGGCTGTGGGTCTGGCCGCCGAAGATGCCGCCGCCGCAGGGCATGCGGATGGTCAAGGGCGCCGTGTAGCCGCCGGCCGAACGGTAGCGCAGCCGGGCCGCCTCGGAGAAGATCTGGTCGGCCGCGGGATAGAAATAGTCGGCGAACTGGATCTCGACCACGGGACGCAGGCCGTAGGCCCCCATCCCGACGGCGGCGGCCACGATGCCGCTCTCGGAGATCGGCGCGTCGAACACCCGCGACTGGCCGTATTTGGCCTGCAGGCCCTCGGTGCAGCGGAACACGCCGCCGAAATAGCCCACGTCCTCGCCGAAGACGACGACGTTGTCGTCGCGCTCCAGCATGATGTCCATGGCCGAACGCAGGGCCTGGATCATGGTCATGGGGCGCGTCTTCATTTTTTCCTGTGCCATGGTCACACCCCCAGTTCCTGGCGCTGCCGGCGCAGGTGCTCCGGCATGTCCTTGTAGACGTCCTCGAACATGGTGGCCACGCTGGACGTGCGGCCCGTCGCCAGGGTGCCGTGGGACTCCGCCTTTTTCTGGGCGGCGACGACCTCGGCCTCGCAGGCCTTCTGCGTATCCTGGTGTTCCTGTTCGGACCAGATGCCGCGCCCGATCATGTGCTGCTTGAGGCGGGCGATGGGATCGCCCAGCGGAAAGCGCGACCAGTCGTCGGCCGGCCGGTACTTGGACGGATCGTCGGAAGTCGAATGCGGACCCGCGCGATAGCTGACCCACTCGATCAGGGTCGCGCCGTGGTTGTTGCGGGCGCGCTCGGCCGCCCAGCGGGACACCGCGTAGACCGCCAGGAAATCGTTGCCGTCCACCCGCAGCGAGGCCACGTTGGACCCGATGCCGCGCGCCGCCAGGGTGATGCCCTCGCCCCCCGCGACCGACTGGAAGGTCGAGATGGCCCACTGGTTGTTGATTACGTTCAGGATCACCGGCGCCCGGTAGACGTGCGCGAACAGCAGCGCGGTCTGGTAGTCGGACTCGGCCGTCGCGCCGTCGCCGATCCAGCCGCAGGCGATGCGGGTGTCGCCCTTGATGGCCGAAGCCATGGCCCAGCCGACCGCCTGGGGCATCTGCGTGCCCAGGTTGCCCGATAGCGTGAAAAAGCCCTTTTCCGGCACGGAGTACAGCACCGGCAGTTGGCGGCCCTTGAGCGGATCCTGGTCGTTGGAGAAGATCTGGCACATCATGTCGAACAGGGGATAGTCCTGCGCGATCAGCAGCCCCTGCTGGCGATAGGAGGGGAAATGCATGTCGCCGGGCCGCAGCGCCAGCGACTGGCCGATGGCGATGGCCTCCTCGCCCAGGCACTGCATGTAGAACGACGTCTTTTTCTGGCGCTGGGCGATCACCATGCGCGCATCGAAGATGCGCGTCTTGATCATGATCTGCATGGCGCGGCGCAGGAGGGCGTCGTCGGGCGGATCCTCGGCCCAGGGCCCCTGGGCGTGGCCGTCGTCGTCCAGCACGCGGATCAGCCCCAGGGCCAGGTCGCGGGTGTCGTAGGGCAGCGTGTCGATGGGGGGTTTGCGGGCGGCGCCGGCCGGCTGCAGCCGCAGATACGAAAAGTCGGTCGCCTGACCGGGACGTCCCGAGGGCTCGGGGACGTAGAACTTCAGCGGTGTCTGTGTCATGGTCGCAAAAATCTTTTGGATTTTCATTGGCCCGTTGGAGGGCAACAGTCGCCTTGTGGACGGCTGCCGCATCATCGCCGATCCCGCCATGCCGCGCAAGACCGCGAAAACCACTACGGGCGCCGTCCGTGCCAATCACGACGGGACGACTCAGGGACACTGTACAACGAGAGGCCGGTGCCGCGCGAGTGGGCCGCGATCCCGCCCCGCCGGTCGGCGGTCGACGCGCCAGATCGCGGAATCAAGGTGCCAGCCTTAGATAAAATATGGCAATTGCCCTCTGGATAGGAGCCTCACATGGTCACGCGCATCAAGATCGATTTTGTCTCCGACGTATCGTGTCCCTGGTGCGCCGTCGGGTTGAGTTCGCTGGAGCAGGCCTTGTCCAGGGTCGAGGGCGAAATCGAGGCCGAGCTTCACTTCCAACCCTTCGAGCTGAATCCGGACATGCCGCCCGAAGGCCAGGATACCGTCGAGCGCCTGTCGCGCAAGTACGGCATGACGCCAGAACAGGTCCGCCACAATGGCGAAGCCATCACGGCGCGAGGCCGCGAGGTCGGCTTCACCTTCAACATGGACAAGCGCACGCATACGTACAACACCTTCGATGCGCATCGTCTGTTGCACTGGGCCGGCCTGGAAGGCCGCCAATTGGCCTTGAAGCATGCGCTGCTGAAGGCGTATTTCACGGACGGCGAAAACCCCAGCGATCACGAGACCCTGACCAGGCTGTGCCGCGAGTCGGGACTGGACCCGGACCGCGCGCGCGAGATCCTGGACTCCGACGAATACTCGGCGGAAGTCCGGGCACGCGAACGCTTCTACACGCAACAGGGCATCCATTCCGTCCCTTCCATCATCCTGAACGACCGGCACCTGATCCAGGGCGGCCAGGCCCCCGAGACCTTCGAACAGGCCTTGCGGCAGGTGGCGGATGCCGGGTGAACCGATCCGCGCCTCCAGTCTTCACTACGGGCGTCCCTCGTGCCAATACCGTCGGGACGACTCGAGCACACTGCTCACCGAAAGACCGGTGGCGCGCGACTGGGCGTTGATCCCGCCCTGCCGGTCCGTACGCCAGACCGTCGCGCCCGACTGGCGCCAGCGATTCAGCACGGCGCCGTCCGGATGGCCGTGGCGGTTCCAGCGGCCCACCTGCACGATCACGTGTCCGGCAGCCACGGCCTCGACGAAGGGCGCCGACGAAGAGGTGCGCGAACCGTGATGCGCGGCCACGACGACGTCGGCGGGGGTCAGGCCGCGCCCGACCAGGGCGGCTTCCGTGCGGGCCTCGATGTCGCCCGTCAGCAGCAGGCTGTGATATCGGCCGCGCACCCGCAGCACGCAACTGCCCGCGTTGGCCTGGACGCCCTTGCGCTCGCGACGCACGTCCAGGGGCCAGAGAAATTCGAAACTGACGCCGTCGATCCGCCAGTGCATGCCGAACCTGCAGGGACTGGCCGCCAGCGGGCGCGAGGCGGGCTGCGCCTGCAGCAGCCGGGATTCCCGGTCCAGCCAGCGGTCCAGGTCGAATGCGCTGAAGGCCTGCTCCACCTGCACGACATCCAGGATGCTGCGCGCTCCGCCCGCATGGTCCAGGTCGACGTGCGACAGGATCAGGGCGTCCAGGCGCCGAATCCCCAGCGCCCGCAGGACGGGCACGACCGTCCGCGCGCCCTCGTCTACGTCCCGCGCATGGCGGGCCCCGGCGTCGAAGACGATGGCGTGCCGGGCGGTCCGCAGCAGCAGCGCGCTGCCCTGCCCCACGTCCAGCGCATGCAGATCCCATTCGCCCTCGCCCGGGCGCGGCGGCGTCCATAGCGCCATCGGCAACAAGGCCAGCCAGGCCCAGCGGCGCAGACGCCACAGCGATGTGGCCGCCTGGCGGCTACGCGATGCCAACGCCGCTTTCGCGCGACCAAGCCAAGCGACGCCGGGGAACAGCGGCGAGCGCGAGCCGGCGCTTGCGTCCGGGCGATGAAACGCCCACCGGGCGTCGTCCGGCCACAGGGCGCAAACCACGCCGGCCGCCGCCAGCAGGTACAGCCAGGCGGGGCCCGCCGCCACCGGCCAGGTCGGCAGGCCCGCCAGCCATTCGGTCGGCCGCATCATCAGGGTCAGCGCGCCATGGGCCAGCCATGCCAGGCCGGCGGCGGCCCAGTCCAGTCCCGGCGCCAGGGACACGGCCGCCAGCATCAGCGAAAGCGGCGTGATGCACAGTTCGATCAAGGG